>ENA-OQJT01000153-OQJT01000153.1-human-gut-metagenome-genome-assembly--contig:-NODE-153-length-16982-cov-1.114387_pt1 | contig 16982 bp, 19 predicted proteins | sample MGYA00242612_ERZ504779 | MGnify/ENA primary metagenome ERZ504779 (study PRJEB26092, sample SAMD00036366) | human gut metagenome | host: Homo sapiens | study: EMG produced TPA metagenomics assembly of...
TGTTCATATCCTTTCTATTTCCAAGAAAATGCACACAATCTGAAAGGCCTTTTTCGACCACTTTGCTTTTTACTTTCTCTTCTAATGGCCCGGTGCCAACAAGAATCAATTCAGCGTCAGGCTTTTCCTTCTTGATTTCTGCAAAAACATCAATCAGGAAATCATGGTTTTTCTGAGGATGTAGGCGACCAACATGGCCGACAACAAATTTATCCTTTAACCCCAGTTCTTTCCTGATTTCATTTCTGGTATCCGCATCCGCAATAAAGTTCTGCGAATCAATCGCATTTTTCAGCACTTGAAACGGCTTGTCTTTGAACAGATATTTTCCAGCTTCCTCAGAGCAGGCGAAAAGATCTGTTGCGTTTTTGGTAAACATTCGCTGCATGAACAGCTTCGGTAAATATTTTATATCGTGTACTGTCTCATTATTATGTGAATGAGCAATTCTGACGGGGATACCTGCTTTCTTTGCAGCTTTCAGGCAGAAATATCCAATCGTATAGGCGTGACAGTGAACAATTTTATATTCGTGATGCTGAGCAAAGAAAACTGCCAAATCTTTTTGAAATTTAGGAAGATTCAAATCCTCCCGGAAAGACAGCTTATGAACATGCCCTCCCATTTTTTCAATCTCATCATCGTAAAACTGTTTTTCCTTATAAACGACCAAAAAATCAAAACTGTACTTTCGTTCTGTCAATTTTCCGGTTATATATTCATCAACAAAGCCTGCGTACCGCCAGCTTCCATTCGCTGTAGGATATGCAAAACTCTTATCGGCTCTCCCATGTATTCTTCCTCCACAAAATCTCAAAGAGATTTGATTTTTTGAATCAGTTTATTCGGCAGCACAGATTTTAGTCGCGCTTTCGGCTGAAAGCCAACCTTTATATTTTCTATAAAGCCTGGTTCATCGATGCTCTTATAGAAAGTATCTCTAGTCACAGGCCTGTTGCTCGGTTGCACCAGATTATGCTGCTTCACCATGCCCTCTTCCAACGTTGCTTCTTCTACTTCTGCAAGAACTCGCATTATTTCAAAGAGCTTTTGACCTTTTTCGGTATTTACAAATACACTGGACACGCCCTTTGGAGAATTGAAGTTCGGATGGCTCTTTGCAATTCCCCAAAAATCACCCACTGTCAAATCTCCCATACGGCTCGTATTCGCATAAGCACACTGATAACAGCTCTCCCTATAGCAGTCGCCATCCATAAAATGTTTTCCATAGCGATCAAGGGAGAGTGTCTTTGTCTTTGTCTTTGCTCTTTGTCTTTAGCAGGTATTGTGTTCCCCAGCCTCGCTTGTCTTTGGAGCGGAAGTTGAAGTAGATTACTCTGCCTGCCGTCTGCTTGTTCTGGTATTCCAGATACTTTTTGAAGAACTTCGGCGAAGGCACACCGTGGCAAATCAGATCAACCGTATATAGATTTTCTGGATTGCCACCCAAAAAAGCATACAGACCCGCAATCTGGCAGGGAGTTCCTGTAAAAAGTACCGTTTTCCCCTCTGATAAACGCTGTTTGACCTTTGTGTAGCTATCTTTCGGGTCAGACTGAACATACTTAGAGGACTGTAGTTTTTCTCTTTCTGCTTCATTTGTCACTTCAATGTGGTTTACTGCCAGCTGCTCATCATAGGCAGCACCATAAACCACACCGCCCATTTGCAATATGGTTTTCGCTGCACAATCCGCCGCACCGCCAGATGCAGAGCGCATAACATCCACATCATTTTTATTGCGCCACGCCCAGACTTTATGTGGCTTATTCCGATGAAATCCCGTATTTCTACGGGCACTTTTTAGGCACACCTTGCACTCGATGCAGCTATTTTCATCAACAGTCGGATACCAAAAGCCCTCTTTGTTTTCTACCATAGAGATACAGTGTTTTGGGCAGCTTTGCTCACAGCTTTTACATCCCACACATCTCTCTTTTATCTTCGATATGTTCTCCATTTTATCCCTCTAAATTTTTTCTCAGATACTCCTTCGCCACTTCTCTATGTGCTTTCAACAGCTCATCAACTTTTGCGTAATCAATCGTCTTTTCATTGATGTTTCTGCATCTTCAATTTTCGTTGTCATCCGATCAGCTAGTTTCAGCCGTTTTAGCAAATCACTCAGTTTTTCTTCATTACCATAGCTATTACCCACGCTCTTACGAATCAATGTCGTAAATGGCCGATGCGTGATAACTGAGAAGATGCTGCCGTGGAAAGTATCGGTAATGACTTCTTCTGCATTTCTGAAATAAGCCAGAACTTCAAACGGAGAGCAATCCACAAAACGGTCTGCACATTTCTGAATACCGCCGATTGCATAAACCTTTAGTTTCTTTTTCTTTGCATAGTCAGAAATCCAGTCTGCCTCTTCATTAGAAATACGACCTGCATACGCATACAGAATCAAATACTTCTCATTAGTCTGAACCTGTGGGATTTTATCGCAGCAGTTCATGTAGTCATAGGTCAAAACCGGATCCAAGTTATACAACGGTTCTTTCCCCGTAAGCTGCTCAACAATGGCTCCAGAATTTGCATCTCGTACAGAAATCGCGTCAAACTTCTTCAGCAAAGCTCCGACTTCATCGGTCTTTTTATACTTTTCCAACTTTACTAATGTTGTATTGCCGAAAGACGCTGCATAAGTGATAAGTTTCTTTGCATGGTTATTTTTTCCAAACAATTCTGGCGAATAGCCCACATTGGAATTTTTTTGAATACAGTTAAAAACCTCGTCACTGCCAATCACAAGGCAATCTACTGTCGGGTTGTAGTTCATTTCATCTGCAATTCCCAAAAGCGGCATATACTTTTGAGCAAAGGACTGTTTATATCGGATGAACGATAATTTGTGTGCAAGAGGAGCCCGATACCGAAAGGTCTCCAGCCCCTTTTTTTATCTTTCGGACAACCTTGTTTTTACTATCTGCATTTTCTACAATTACTGGAGCACCTACATGGTAGTCCACAAATTCTACATTACAGCCAACTTCCTCAATTAGCTGCTTCAATGCATATGCCTGCAAAAACGAACCGTAGTTTGCAATGCGCTGCATCGACATGATTCCAACTTTTCTCATCCATTCATCCTCAATACAATTCGTTTACCAGTTTCTCAAGTTCTTCATTAAACTTGGCATTATTACTACTCATACCATGTCCCATGCCGGCAACAATCTGATCATAGTTCGTTATGATATCTCCCAGTGTATTAATGTCCTCCACCGGAATAATCGTTCCCATTCTCTGCGCCACATTCCTTGCAAACTCAACTTGATGGTCATTCACATGCTCATTGAACTGATGCTGGCGCGGCACAACAATAGGAGTCTTACCTATCTGTAGTGGCATGATAAAACTTGCCGGGCCACCGTGAGTGATTACAATACGGGCATCATCCACATTTTTCACCATCTGCTGATATGGAATCAGCTTACTCCACTGACAGTATTTCGGCTCGTATGTACTAAAACCAGTCTGGATAATTACATCTTCGTTTATAATGCCGTCTTTTTTTAATTCATCTATTTTTTGAATCAGCCGATTAAACGGCTGCTCATGTGTTCCCACCGTCACAAAAATCATTTTCTCGTCCCCTAATTAGAATATGCTGCCAAGGTTAACCGCCTTTGGATAAACCTTTTTCTGCTCTTCCCACTGCACAACAAACTTGTCCACAATGGGGTAGACCATCTTTCCTGTCATTGTCGGTTTATCAATTCGATCAAAAACCTCGATGTAGACCAACTTTGCGCCCATCATTTTACCAATGTAGAAGAAAGGAACCGCAACTGCTGCACCGCAGGAAATAATTAAATCCGGCTTTTCCTTGTGAAGCACATTCCATGCAATCTTGGTGTTCTTAATAAGAGCCTTTAGACTCCGGTTTGTCGGATAATAACAAGGATACATTTTTTTCACCTTCGAGTAGGCTTCTTGCATCCTCTTTATCAAACGTAACCCAAAAATGATCCTTGTCCTTCCAAAATGGCTTTAACATATAAAGGTGGGTTAAATGACCGCCCGATGAACCCACTAAACATACTTTCATAATTCAAACTCCTTCATTCCCAAAATATTTATGTGTACATCCATCCGGATGAAAATGCTTATTTATAAAGTGCGGTACAATACCCACATCTGTGTTCATCACACACTCTTCTAAGTCTTTTTCCTTACTGTCATACTCTTTCGGTGCAGCAATCACATTTTCTACTTTTCTCCGTTTTATCGAGTACACCTGTCTTGCTTTTGCAATCATCGAAGTGTTGTTTTATACTGTCAAACCCCGTCCATGCTCATATGCCATTTTTGCGAAGTGCCGGTTTATACACTCAAAGGGCGTAGGCGCGTATATGTTGTTGAAACTGTATATATCATCCACTTTCAACCATATCTCCGCCGTCACTATGAACAAATCATGCAGATTTTTCACTCTCGACACCCCGTCTTTATGTACCTATCATCTCCACGACAGGTCTACTCAACAGAAAAGTTGCGAAGTAGAAATCGCCATTTTTCCCGATATTTTCATGACTCAATAAACCGCAACAAAATAATCCTCATATTTACCGACGATAGTGTACTCAATAGAACTTTAGCAGAGTAGGTGATAAGCTCATGGATTTTTGATGAATTTATCATCTGCGCCACCATTTTTCTCATTCCACCCGTATCTGCCTTATCCTTCCCACTATGTGTTCCTCATCCACCGGCAAACTGTGTAAATATCACCCATTTTCACCTCATATATCAGGGCGTTTTGCAACGAATCTTCGGTATGTTGAGTGTGAAAATCGGGTTATTTTTGACTATGCTACGTTGCTTCTGTTTGTTGAGTAGACATTGGTTGGAGCCGCTATTACAACAAAATCCGCATCAGCATATGCAGCCTTAGCATCCAGCGTTGCTGTCAGATTCAGTTCTTTTTCTGCAGGTATTTTTCAATATAATCATCCTGTGTGTTTCAGAATGGTATTTCACATCTTCATAAAAACCTGTATCTCTATCACACACTCACCCGAATCTCCCCATCCTCTTTCTTCACATCAAAAACAAGCGGATGCTTCTTTCCCCACTCCGGATCTTCCTTGTCCTTCTCATTCCATTCTTTCCATTTCTGAATGAAACCATTGTGGATTAGGTTCTCCGCTGCGAGTCTTGCCTGCACCGCTTCGTCATAATTGTCAAAAAGACCAACATAATAGCGCTTTCCCTTGAATCCGATATCCACACGATATCGATTACAATTCTTCAACTGGAAAACGCCACGGAAACCACTCATATTATCTTTTCTGCTTTTTCTTTTTTCTAGTACTTCAACACAGGTTCCGTCTACGAGATGTCGTCTCTGCGCAATTTCCTGACGGTTCTTCTTTTGTAAACAACCGCAGCTATGATAATTACCATGCACAAGACCTGCTGCCGTCACATCAACTTCATTTCCGCAATCACAGACACAATGCCAATAAACGGAGCCCCGTTTATCCCTTTTTTCTGTCGCATATTTGGTTGTCAACATACCAAACTTTCTTCCTGACAGATCTGCTGGTCTTCTTCCCATAAGTCTCCACCCTTTTTGCATGAAATTTCGTAGAGTAGATTACTCTACGAAATTTTTACGGAAAGCCTTGGAAATCAAGGGCTTTCAGGTGTCTGACCAAAAAATTGACGGTAAATAAATGCTGTGAAATTTGTAATTATGATTAATTTTTAAATACATGTGATTGTAAAAGAACGAAACAACTTAGATAATTTAAAATAAATATTTTTGATTTTCTGATCTGGTAGCTTGTAAATTGACTGACAATTGACCATAAATTTGACGGCGAATAGATAAAATCCATTCAAAAAGATGATTAAAATGACGAAAGTGTCTGTTTTTCGATTTTTTTTGCTAAGAGATTGTATAAATTCATGAAATGAACGTATATACATTGACAGAAATGTTTGAAAAGAGTAGACTATATATGATAATTATACTAAGATTTGAAACAATTTAAAGAAAAAGCGTATTTCGTAGAGTAATCTACTCCACGAAATACGCTTTCTTTTTCTATTCTGAACTTTTCTCTTTTTCCCCATACACCTCAAAGAAACTGCCCCGGATTATAAATACAATTATTCCCACATGGCTGACCAGCAAAGATTTTCTTATCTAATTGATCGATATATCTCCCTGCCTCTTTTTCTTCTCTTTGATCCCCCTCCAGAAGCCCCAGCGCAGCCTTCAGATTCCGAATATCCCGGATCATATCTTCCACATAATTTCCTCGTCCAACTAGTTTCAGATGGGTAATCCCTGCCGCCTCCAGCTGTGGCAACGAACACAGAGCACATCCACTCTTCCCACAGAGATATTGTTGCTCTTGTTGCTCTTCTATCTCCAATGTTCTTTTTATCGCTCGTTCCATACGCTCTTCCATCTCAGCATCTCCCCAGTAAGCTGTCCTGCACAGATAACCCATTTCGTCACAATGAAGGGAATTGCAGAATGCTCCTGTGAACTGACACAATTCGTTCAATGCAAAGGCCTCGAATTCCAGTCTTTCTGCATTTACAGCTTCTATCATCTGCCGCATCGATGCAACTGTATTTTTCCTGTGGAAAATGATCCGGTCGATTCCCATTTCCTGAAAAACTTTGATTGCCTCCCGGTTCATTTCTCCGACTTCACCGCTGAGATGGATCTTACAGGATATGCCTTTCTGTCTCAGGTACAAAATCAATGCCGGATCGGCAAGGATGAAGCTGTCGAATCCGATTTTCATACACTGTTTCACAATGTCTGCAATCTCTTCATATTGTTCCGGAATATAATAGAGAGAATTCATCGCGATATGTACCGGCTTTCTGTACTTCCTGATCATTGCTGAGAGGATCTCTAATTCACTGAAAGAACCGAGTTGCACATTATAAGCCAGCACTTCCCTGCGGTTCAGTGGAAGTACGATTCCGTATTTTTTTTGTCCAGTTATATGGCACATATCCGCAGAACAACTCGTCTGCTCCTGCCTGGACATATGGAATATATTCGTCTACAAAGCCAAATCCTGCAACGATTTTCATCCTTCGCTCTGCTTTTTCTTTTTCATTCTGTTTTCTTTTCTGTGTCTCCATTCTTCCATCATCCTTCTGTTTTTCACATTTCACAATAGATTGACCACAAGACGGTTCCATTTTATTCCGAGTTCTCTCTTCAACTGCTCCGGTTCGTCCAGTAGATGTTTATCCAATGCGAACAGACTGTTGTATTTTCCCTTCATATATAAATGCTTTGGATAGAAGAAGCTATGTTCCAGACACGGTGCCGGACATTCTTGTCTCTCCCTTTGTTTTCCACGTTCACCGTGTTCCAGTACAGCGCAAAGTGTACAATAGCTCGACGTATTTGTCTGATAGAACGGCACGTGTAGATGCTTCTGTATCTTTTGCGGTATTTCCTGTGTATAACCGCAGCTTTCCCACTCATAACAGCTGATTCCAAAGCTTTCTTCCAGATAGGTGCGATAAAATCCTGCATTCAGATTATTCTGTTCCAACAGCGTCTTATCTCCCATCTTGTAGAACATTCTTGGATCTTTCTTCCGCTTATTTAAGAGCGTCCCAAGACACGGGATCAGATGTTCTGTCCGCTTCACAAGATGTGCCAGTCCCCAATCATTGACTACAACCTCAAGTCGTTTCTTCTCCGCCCCGGAAGTCTCCTGTTGTTCACACCACTGATCCAGGCGTGTCAACAGCTGTTCTGTCTGTGCAATCCTGTCTTCCCGAATAAAGGAAAAGGCAACAGTCACTTCCATCCGTTCTTTATCTGCTTTCTCAAGAAGTGCAAAGAGCTGTTCTTCTTCCGGAAATAGATGTGGACAGAATTGATTGCCTAGATACAACCGGTCCGGTTGTCTTCCCAGGATCTGCGCATCTTCGATTCCATGCTGCTGCCAGTATTCTTTCATGAACCGTTCAATCGGTCTGGTCAGATATTGTTCGTATAGTTTCGGCTGATCCAGTTCTACCGCTAATTCTACCGGCAGATTTCGGAAGATCTCTGCATTCTGAAACCACTCTTTATTTTGTTCTGTTTCGCTCCTGAAATGTTCCTCTTCTTCCTGTGCGGGATAACCGGTCATTTCTTGCGCCAGATGTGCATCATCCTGTTCCAGCTTGAGCGAAATGTATCGGCTGTATTCGACACAGAGCTTCTGAAAGGCTTCTTTATAATCTTCCTGAACTGTGAAAATATCATAGGCTTGATAGAATTCTGTCTGTTCCCCGGCCTCTGTCTGAAAATGACGAATTTCAATCTCCCGATACTCTGCCTGATCCATCTGATAGAAGCAGATCTTGAATGCTTTCGGATAAATGTTCTCCTCTGCTTTCCCTCTCCTACAAAGCCGGATGCGGAATCCTTCGGATGAAATCTCTGTCAGGCGGACTTCTCTTTGCCTCTCTTCTATTGAATCTTCTGTCATAACTCCGGCCAGAAGACCATATGGAATCATCTGAATTCCTTTAATCCTTCGCTTTTTCATTTGCTTCCTCTCTCTTTTACAAAATCCTTGCTTGAACAAAGAATGTGCCTCGGCACATTCTTGCGCCTGCGGCGGTCGCTTGCGACACTTACATTATACGCCGCAGTGTGCATCCTAAGCGGAGCGTTTTTATATATTAGAAGCACTTTCCTAATATATAAAAGATCGTGCTGTCAGCAGAACTCTCCGCCGACAGCACGATTCCTATACTTTTTACTTATATGATTCGATTAAATGTTCAGAAGATCACTGAATACTTTCAGGGCTCCGTCTGTCTCATGTGCAAGTACGCGTTTTGCAAGGACTTTACCGAGCTGAACACCTTCCTGATCGAAGCTATTTACATTCCACAGGAATCCCTGGAACATGATCTTGTTCTCAAAGTGAGCAAGCAGTGCTCCGAGAGATGCCGGTGTTAACTGCTCTCCGATAATGATGCTTGAAGGACGTCCTCCTTCGAAGTTCTTGTTGCGGTTCTCGTCTTCTTTACCACATGCAAATGCTACGATCTGAGCAGCTACGTTCGCGCAGAGTTTCTGCTGGCTTGTGCTGTCCTGGATCACAACATCTGTACCGATCTGGCTGTTCTTGAATCCTACGAACTGAAGCGGCACAATATCTGTTCCCTGGTGAAGAAGCTGATAGAAGGAGTGCTGTCCGTTTGTTCCAGGCTCTCCGAAGATAACCGGTCCTGTCACGTAATCAACCGGCTCACCAAAACGGTTTACGGATTTTCCGTTAGACTCCATATCCAGCTGCTGTAGATGTGCAGGGAAACGGCTCAGTGCCTGGGAGTATGGAAGTACTGCTGTGCTTGGGTATCCGAGTACATTTCTCTCATATACACCGATCAATGCATCGAGCATCTCCGGGTTCTCTTTGATATTCTTATTGAGGGACAGTTTATCCTCAGCTGCTGCTCCGTCAAGGAACTGTGCAAATACTTCCGGTCCGAATGCGAGGGAAAGTACTGCTCCGCCAACTGCTGATGTAGATGAGAAACGTCCTCCGATATAGTCATCCATGAAGAAGGCTGCAAGGTAATCATCACTCTTTGCAAGTGGTGAAGTCTCACTTGTTACTGCGATCATATGCTTAGATGCGTCAAGTCCTGCGTTCTTAAGAGCATCCTTAACAAAGGACTCATTTGTCAGAGTCTCAAGTGTTGTTCCTGACTTGGATACAAGTACGAAGATAGAGTGAGCAACATCTACAGAATTCAGAACTGCTGCCGCATCATCCGGGTCAACGTTGCTGATGAACTTTGCTTCCATCTTGAATGTATTATTCTTCTTTGCCCAGTTCTCAAGTGCAAGGTACATTGCGCGAGGACCGAGGTCACTTCCGCCGATACCGATCTGAACAACTGTTGTAAACTTCTCTCCGGCACCGTTTGTGATCTCACCTGCATGTACTTTGTTCGCAAACTCAGCAATCTTCTTCTGCTGCTCTACATAGAAAGTACGCTTGTCAACACCGTCAGCCTCAACAGCATCTCCGAGCTGTCCGCGTGTCATATGATGAAGTACGAGACGCTTCTCTCCTGTGTTCACAACTTCTCCGTTGTAAAGTGCTTCGAACTTCTCTGTCAGCTGTGCTTCTTCTGCCAGTTTCTCAAGAGCTGAGAGAACTGTGTCATCCACTTTCTTCGCTGCATAATTGTATGCTAATCCTTCTGCCATCGGAACGTTGTAGTTCTTCACACGCTCTGCTCCGTTCTCTCCGGCCATCACTGCTGCGAGGTCTACACTTTCTGTCTTCTCAAGTTCCTGATAAGAAGTAAGCTTATCCAAATTGTTCCAGGTAATCATCGTTGATTCCTCCTTCATAAAATAAAGTTCATATCCGGCTGTCGGGTTCAGTATCTTCTGACCGGCAGACCATCCATTTCATAAAAAAACTATTGTTAATTTCTCAACAATCAAGTTCATTATACAATCAATCCCGTGCAAATTCAACCCACAAACGATATTATCAGATTGCTGTCCGCACATCGTATAACCAGTAATAATATCAGAGCAGCTCCGCAAACAGACGTAAGATCAGCTGTCCGAGTCTTAAGCCCGCACTTCTTCCTTCTTTATACTGCTCGGTCACTTCTCTGCTTTCTCCCATCGTGCGGATCAGATCATCCCGGATCTCCAGCACTGCGTCGCAATCTGCCAGGAAGCATCCATTCTCAAAGTGATGGTACAGGCTGCGGTAATCGAGATTGATCGTTCCGCAGGTCGCCATTTTATCATCTGCCACACTCATCTTCGCATGACAGAATCCCGGTGTCCACTCATAGATACGGACTCCATGCTTAACCAGATTATGATAAAAAGAACGGGTCACACTGTAAACCATCTTCTTGTCCGGGATTCCCGGTGTTATGATACGTACATCAACACCACGCTTTGCTGCCAGTGTGAGTGCATGTGTCATCTCGTCTGTGATAATCAGGTATGGGGTGATAAACCAGCAGTATTTCTCCGCTTTGTTCGCCATACTGATATATACTTCCTCGCCTACCTGCTCTCCATCGAGCGGACTGTCTGCATATGGCTGGACATAACCACGCTGTTGTGCCTGGTATGCATAGTGGATCACATATTTCTCCGGTACAAGTTCTTTTGACTTTACATTTCCGGCTGCATTCCACATTTCCAGAAATGCTACTGTCATAGACTTGACTGCATCTCCTTCCATACGGATCCCGGTATCTTTCCAGATTCCATACGGATGTGTGATGTTGAAATACTCATTCGCCAGATTGTATCCACCCGTGTAAGCAACCTTCCCATCAATCACAGTAATCTTCCGGTGATCGCGATTGTTCAGAAACATATTCAGTCCCGGCAGAATCGGGTTAAATACACGGCATTTGATTCCTAAAGATTTCAGTTTTGTTGCAAAATCCATGTTCACAAACCAGATCGATCCCATATCATCATAGAAGATACGGACTTCTACGCCTGCTTTCACACGGTCTTCAAGTACCGTCTGAATCCTCTGCCATGCCTCTTCGTCTTCGATGGCATGATACTCCATAAAGATGAACTTTTCTGCCTTTGAAAGATCCTCCAGCTGTGCATCCAGCCCTTTGATTGCCTCATCATAATATGTAACATCTGTGTTCTGATAAACCGGATAACAAGAGTAATTCGTCAGATAAGAAGCGATTGCCCCCGCCTGCGGACTCTCTTTTTTCATCCATTCGAGAATCTGTCTGTTATCCGGAAGATATGGGAGCAGTTTTTTATCAATCTCTTCATATCTTGCCCGCATCTTCTTCGTGCTTCCGTTCAGACCTACGAGAAGATACAGACTCACACCAAGAATCGGGAATGCAAGCATCAGTATGATCCATGGCATTTTCATTGATGAAGTCTTATCCATGCTGTAAAGTCCAAGCACAAGAAAGATTGCCACGATTCTTGTTGCCCAGTCAATAATAGTTGCGTATTCACTTACCTTTGTGAACAGAACGAGAAGGAAGACAATCTCCAGCAAGATAGATACTGCTGTGAAGATCAACCTCTTTGTTCCGTTCTCTGTCTTTTTCTTTCCTTCGAATGTACTGCTGCTCAAATTTACATGCCTCTTTTCTCTTTTCCTTTTTAATAATTGCTATTTTCTCTTTGCATAGAAAGACGGAGAATCCGATCACTCAGATTCTCCTGACTCTTTTAATTAACACATACTATAACAGATATGGAAGGAAATTGAAACAAGTATTTTCTTTTTCCACTGTTTTTTTATTCATGTCTAAGTGCCTCGATTGGATTCATGTTCGCTGCTTTCACGGACGGAATCAATCCGAAGATAATACCGATCAGTGTGGAGAACAGCACTGCGATCACAATCGAAACTCCGCTGATTGCTACCGGAACTGCTGAGACTCCGGATATAATGTACGCAAGTGCGATTCCTCCAAGAACACCTATAATTCCTCCAAGCAGTGTCAGCACCGCCGCCTCTGTCAGGAACTGTGTCAGAATTCTGCGTTTTCTCGCTCCGAGTGCCTTCTTTAATCCAATCTCGCCGGTACGTTCTGTAACCGACACGAGCATGATATTCATAACTCCGATTCCACCAACTAACAGGGAAATGCTGGCGATCCAGATCAGCTGCTGATTTGTCGAGTTACTGATCTCCTGGATCTGTGTTGCCTGTTCTAACAGATCTTCTCCTTTGTATTTCACGGTATCATCTGAAGCTGTCAGCATAGCATTTAAAATATCTGCGGCTTTCTCTCCTGCCGTTGTCATATCATCTGTACTTTTTGCACGCACGACAAGGTTCTGTGGTTCGTCATACTGGTAGATGACCGGCCATACATTATCCGGAATAATGATCTTTCCACTCTGGTCATCTGACATGTAGCGGTAGTATCTTCCATTGAGTTGATTACCGGCTGGGACTCTGCTTTCTTTGCAACCATTCCAACGACAACAAAAGGTTCTCCTTTAATTTCGATCGTTCTTCCGATCACATCTGCATTGTCGAATAAACTTGCCGCTGTTGTCTTGTCTATCAAGGCTACTTTTCGTCCTTCGGAATAATCTTTGTCTGTTAATCCTCTTCCTTTGGTCACCTGATATCCGTAAACATCCAGATAATTTCTGTCAATTCCAAGAATCACGCTGTTACTTAATGACTTTGCGCCGCGGTAAACTGCGTCGTATTCATTTCTTGTATGATATAAAGACGCTGTCTCCACTTCCGGGAGTTCAACGACCTCCTGCAGTGTCTCGTCTGAGATCTCCGGCACTCCATCCGGGAGTGACTGATACTGCAGATCGATCGGCCAGTCACCCTGATAGAGCTGTACATTTACCGCGTCATTTCCTGCACCGACCAGATTCTTCTTAATCTGTTCATTCGTTCCTTTGATCGTGGACACAATTGCTATAATGGAACCGATTCCTATGATGATTCCGAGCATTGTGAGCGCAGATCTTAATTTATGATTCCAGATTCCCTGAAACGCCAGTCTGATGTCTTCTAACATAATGGCACCTCACTCTCTTTCATTTTGATACTGTTCAGTCTTCTTAATAATAGTCGTACAGGGTATCTGCTTCCTGTGTCTTTGCGCCTTCTTTGACATCTCTGCCGTAAGGGAACGCGATCAGGTCGTCCATTGTGAGGCCGGAGGTGATCTCCAGTGAATTGTACATATTTTTGCCAACCTCTACATACTGTTTTGTTAATCTGCCATTATCGCCCCGCTTGTAGACATAATAGCGGTTTCCTTCCTCGCGGACAAACATTTTTTCAAGATAGATCGATCCATCACTACCTGCTGCAATTCCATTCATCGACAGATTCACAGACTCACCATTCGAGAGATTTGCGTCTCCGTGGATCACGAGCGTGAACGGATAGAAGGACTGATTCTGGTTCTCTCCTGTGGAATAATCGCTTACCGGTGAGTTGCCAACACCTGTAACTGTCGCTTCGTAGGATTCTCCCGACTGCCAGGACATTACAGTCACAGTCATTCCTTCTTTGATCTGATCAAGCATTGTCTCTCCGACTCTTCCGGTCACATAGAAACCTTCTTCTCCGACAACGCTGACAACTGGTTTGTTCTCATTCTTTGCAGACGCTTCGTCAGTCGCTTCTTTGACTACACCCTTCTACCGTACTTTTGATCACGCCGTCCCCGCACCTTTTTTCTTCAGCTTTTTCAGTTCCAGTTCAGCGGATCTCCTGGAAAGATCCAGATCTTTGATCTTCTGCTCTTTCTCCTTGATTTGCTTCGTCACTTCTTCCTTTGACGGGAGGTCCGGGGTGTCTGGGATAACCGGATCTTCTGAAATATCCGGTTCCGGAGTTGGTTCTGGTTCCGGAGTTGGCTCTGGATTTGGAGTCGGCTCCGGGTCTGGAGTTGGTTGTGGATCCGGTATGACTACCTGTCCTGTTTTTCCATCGAGGATCCAACAGGATAAGAATTTTGTCGGCGCTTCTGCGTTATCTACTACATCAAAGGCACACACTTGACCCTCTTTTAATACTTTGAGCATAAACGGTGCATTTACGGCTGCCCCCGGTGCGCAAAGATAACGATACGGTTTTTCCATTGTTCCGTCTGCATCTTCTTTATTATAAGGAACAGAATCTAATGTGATCTCACTGTAAACCTCTTTTCCCTTTAATGCTTCAGGGAATGGACGCTCGACTGCGGAAGATGGTACATCGTCTTTTTTGTTATCGTCTTTGGATGTATCGTCTTTTGTATTATCATCTTTCGAAGCATCGTCTTTTGAAGTATCATCTTTTGTGTTGTCGTCTTTTGTCGTATCATCCTTCGAGGTATCACCATCCGGTTTTTTATTCTCATCCTCTTTTGATGTATTAAGAACGGTTGTCTTTACAGCACTCATCTTCTGTACGGTTGGCTGCTGTTCTCCATCTGCGCTTGTCTGCACGACGGATGCCACTGTATCTGCCTTCGCGGTCTTTGTCCCCTTGAGCTGGGTGATCTCTTTCTGCAGGTTCTGAATGTTCAGGTCAATCCCCTGAATCTGCATTTCTTTCATCTCAAGCTCCAGGGAAGAAAGTGTCGTGTCGTATGCCACAAGACGGTCTCCAACTTTCACCGTATCCCCGGCTTTCACGTAAACCTGTGTGATCGGCATAGTATCATCCACGTAAATGTCCTGCTTCTGGTTCGTTGTGACGGTTCCGTAACTTGCAATCCCGCTATCATCGTACCAGCCGCCGGAATTCACACTGCTGACAGGAGCTACTTTAACAGCCTTTCCGCTGTTCTTCACTGCGAAACCGATTCCAAGTGCAAGAACGATACAGCCTGCTGCCACAGGAATGCCGATCTTGATTATTTTCTTTTTATTCATCCACACTCTCCTCCGTTCCCGGAACTCCTTCCTGCATTGCATTCTCTTCTACAGGTTCTTCGTAACCGCCCTCGGCTCCTGACATATCTGAAGTACTGCCTGAAGTACTGCCTGATGTACCTGAATCGTTCTTCACAACAGCTGCACCTTTTTTGCACTCCTCGCTTGGCCATACAATGTAATCAGAAGCTTTCAGTCCGTCTACGATCTCACAGGTTCCCATATCTTCGTTCGTCTCTCCGAGTGTAACAGAACGCTTCTCCAGCTTGTCATTATCTCCTGCTACCCATACATATGGATGATCTGAATCTGCGTCTACAATGTAGTCACGCATCAGCCACATCTTGTCTGCTTCCAGTGAAGTACTTGTCTCGATATAGACATGCTGTCCGAGCATCAATCCATCCACTGTATCCAATGTGACATAGAATGGATACTTTGTTGCCTGATTATCGCTGTTCTCAGAACCATAACTCATAGAATCCTGGGAACTGTTCTCCGGCTTCTCTGTGTCTACGTTGTCTACTGTACCTGTCCAGATCTCATCTTCATTCACTCTGGAGCGGATCGTCACCTGTGTGCCCGGTGTCAGATCTCCGATGTTCTGCTCGCTGATCTTTCCTTTGATTCTGTATTTTCCTGTAGAAGGATACTCATAAACGGTTTGGACTCTCCTGTAGAAGGGTCTGTTCCCTGCTGTTCGTTGATCTCCTGTACAATTCCGGCAACTGTAGAAGTTACTGTAGACTGTTCCAGGCTCTTCTGTGTACGGTTTACTTCCAGCTCTTTTACTTTATAATTGTACTCTTCCTGCTTGATCTCCATCTGAAGTTCCTGGATCTGTGTCGTATAGGACAGCTGTTCGCTGGCCGGCGCACTCTTCTTCTCCGTTGTAAGTGTCGCGATCTGTGAATTCAGGCTGCTGATATTGTTCGTGATCTTCTCAAGCTCCAGTTTTCCCTGATCTAATGTCATGGCAAGCTCTTCTGTATCGTATTCAAACAGCTTTGTTCCAGGCTCTACTTCCTGCCCTTTTTCAACAAAGATCTGTTTTACCTTCTGATTGTCTGCCAGTGTCAGTTTCAACGTATCCTGTGCTTCAACCACTCCTGTAAAACGGTTCTGTGTCCCAAGTCCTGTCCCTGTGATCATTCCGACGGAATCCGCATAAAGAACATTCTCTCCATCTGCTCCACTTCCACCTGTCAGATTCTTCACAAGGATCAGGGCGATCACTGCCACAAGGAAGATACCTCCGCCGATCAACATTCCTTTTTTCTGTTTTGTATCCAATCCTCTTTTTTCTTTCGGCTGACTGGAGCTCTGTGTGTCGGATGACTGCTTTCTGATTCCCCGCATCGTTTGCCCTCCTGCTTTGTTTTATTTTTCTTCTTTTTGTGCAAAAAGTTCAAGTCGAACGTCCGTGAGACTTGGCGCGTGATTCTGGTCAGCGAAGCTGACATATTCCTATCAGAATCACTGCGCATCCTCGCGGAGCGTTTATCTCAGTCGGAGATTGGACTCCCACTGAGACAATTTGCTATTACTCACCACCTAAAGAGGTGGGAGTCTTCTCGACTGAGATAAAATCTTG
>ENA-OQJT01000154-OQJT01000154.1-human-gut-metagenome-genome-assembly--contig:-NODE-154-length-16974-cov-0.971805_pt1 | contig 16974 bp, 20 predicted proteins | sample MGYA00242612_ERZ504779 | MGnify/ENA primary metagenome ERZ504779 (study PRJEB26092, sample SAMD00036366) | human gut metagenome | host: Homo sapiens | study: EMG produced TPA metagenomics assembly of...
TTAAAATTTTCCTCTTATATAAGGGATTATGCTATTTACAAGCTCAACTGTCAAAATCTCCCGGAAAAAATACAGGGTATTCGTTATCCTTAAATGCGTAGCCACTGCTTGCAACTATGATCATCGGCACACATTTTTTGTCTGCTATCAGATTGTCCATGATGAAATTCATCTTACCCTGCCATACCCATCCGGTCTCATTCTCCCCGACACCATGCTGTAAATACAATACAGGATACCTTCCATCTCCGCTCTCATATCCAGGTGGAGTATACACATAGCTCTCCTTTATGTGACCGTTTACCTGTGAGGTATATTTGCACAGACTTACCGTTCCATGCGGCACATCCCTGACAAAATAGAAATCCTCGCCCTCTTCCGGCACTTCAAATGTGTTTATTGCAGCAAAACAGCCATATGATATAGCCGCATGAGGATTTGTTATGCAGACATCATCTACATACCAGAAATAATAATGCATTGCCCAATGGAAATCTTTAATGTTTGCCGAAAATCCACCCTGCATATCAGGCTTTAACTGTATGCGTTCTGAGCTGAAATAGCCTCCCATTCCGGCTACTTCTACTTTATTGGCATTTGGCGCATAGATATAAAAGGTAACGCTTCCATCATCCTCAAGTGTGACCGAGCATCTGTTATTGTCCATTGATGATGGTATCGTGCCTATATACAAAGCACCGTTTTTTTAAATCATCCAAAATAATCCCCCCCATTCGTTTATTGATATATACAAGTGTAAACGAACAAGGGCTCGTTATTCTATTAATAAATTGCCAAACAGTATTCAAATATTGCTAATTTTCATTTACCTTTGCTGTAAATAATCAAAATATATCTGTGGATTACAGGCATTGTACTCATCCATATACTGATTCCAGGCAGCATCAAAATCATCTGCCATGATAACCTGCGGCAGCCATATTTTCTTTACTGCCACAATATTATTCTTTACTTTCCCACATTCAGAGGTCGAAGGAATTGAATCTGAATATGAATACATCGGATACCACGAGCCTGGAGCATCATTTTTCCAAGCAGATCTACATAGTTTTCCACTCCATAGGCTTCAAAACATTCCTGAATATCCACAGGCTGATTTCTGAAAAACTCGTTCTGCTGAAACTCCGTTGAAAACGCATTTATACCATCATCAAGCCTTCCCTCCACTCTTGGAAAGTATGAGTACGAACACATATGCGCTGCCTTATATGAGCTGTCACTTTTTTTCTCTGCCTGCTCATTGGTAAGGTAAAACAAACCGTTTTCATCGACTGAATAGTCCTTGCCCTCCTCTCCCCAGAACCTTTCTCTTATGATATCAGATTCCAGAAGATCACTGACAAACTTCATCGCACCTTCGATATCTTTACAGGAGGTGGTAATGGACACTCCTGAAGAATAATCTATTTCTGCCATCCTGTTTGTATGCCATCTGTTGTGAATACCATCATCAATCGTGACAGGAAGAGGGACATAATCACACCCAAGCTGTGCCAGATTCTGTTTTTTGAATACAGGATCTATTACATAATAGAACTGCCACCACTGGTCGACCATCCCAAGCACTGCTCCTGTTGACAGCTTATCCAGATATTGATCATAGGTGGCATTGAACGCCCCGGGATCCATTATTCCCTTATGGAACTCTTCGTTAAGCTTTCCGAAATATCTTTTGGCTGTGTCGGTCACATTGTAATCCATCACTTTTTTAGTTTCCGTGTCTACCATACAGCTTCCATCGTTTGGAAATCCGTCCAGAAACTGCGGCACATTTTCAAGGCAAAAATACCGCCAGTCATCACAAAGTATCGTAAATGGTATATTTTCTGTTCCATCCGGCATTGTTGGATTTGCCTGTACATAGCTTTCTATCAGGTCGAAGTACTGCTCTATCGTTGTAATCTTTGGATATCCAGCCCATTTTAATACTCTTGTCTGAATCCAAAAGGCTTCACCATTATGCAGCATCTCCACATCATCCCCATGTGATACTCCAAACTGTGGAATCCAATATATGTGTCCATCCGGCTGTCTGAACTTTTCCCATTGTTCATCACTGAGATATTCTTTTTATGTTCGGATAATCGTCCCAGTATTCATCTATTGGAATGAGTGCATCTGCCTCATACAGCGCAGTCTCACCCAATACAAAATCCGGATATTCCCCGGTTGCTATGAGAGAATTTATTGCATCGTCCTTATCCTGTCCAACAAGCCAGGTTTCCTCACATTCAGCACCGATCTGCTCTGCTATGAGCTGCTTTATATCATTATCCGGATCTATATTATCTACTTCTACAGAAAAAAAAGCAGTAAAATGCTTTATTTCTTTTTTATCTGACGCTTTAAAAGTAACACCGGCTATAAGTCCGATAAACAATGCCACTGTAACCGCTGCGGAAACCAATCTTTTTTTCATACCATGTTTTCTCCCTATTTTCTTTTGTTCAGTCTCTGCTATAAAATTGCATAATAGTCATTATATCCCATAAAAAATATTTTTACAAATCCTAAAATAAATATTAACTAGGGTATAAAACAATAATTTATCCTGCTGACATTTTCTCTGTCATACATTATAATTTCTACAATTTTAAAAATCAGGAGGACCATATAATGATCATACATGAAGTAACAGAAGAATGTTTTAAGAAATATGGAAAGGTGATCGACTCAATAGATCTTACAGAGCTGGTCAGCACAATGCAGACAGTAGAAATTCCTGCTGATGTGGTTTATGAGCCATCCATTTCTGCACTCGAAAAGCTAAAATGCGCTACAGAATTACAACAGAAAACATACGGGGAGCTTCCTATACAGATAGGCTGGTGCATAGGCAACAATCATAAGCTCAATGCTGTTGAGTATCACAGATGCTCTGAGGTCAATATTGCCGCAACTGATGCCATACTGATACTCGGCCGACAGCAGGATGTCTCTGCGGAAAATACATACGATACCTCTTTGATGGAAGCTTTCAGGATTCCATCCGGAACAGCAGTCGAGCTTTATGCCACAACACTGCACTACGCACCATGTAATGCATCTGATGGCGGATTTCTGGTAGCCGTTGTACTTCCAAAAGGCACAAATGAAGCCCTGGAACATCCACACGCCGGCGGAGAAGATGCTCTTCTTGCAGCTAAAAACAAATGGCTTATCGGACATCCTGAAGGTGGACTTCCTGAGGGATCATACATAGGGCTTACAGGTGAAAATCTGGAAATTAAATAGAAAGCAAAAAACAGCCCGGGCATTTCACCCGGGCAATTATTATATTACGCTTTAACTTTATGATAAAATTAAACCTTCGCCTCGTCCTCGTTGTCTCCCCAGAAATCCACCGGCTCATAGTCCTGCAGCTTTGCAAGGAAGCCCTTCTGCTTAAGCTCCTCCTGTATGGCATCAAGCACCTCTTCACTCTCCGCACATATTGTGTGATAGTGATAACCTGAAGTTACATTTTTAAGAAGGCTGGACTTTCCTGTACGGATTTCCTCCAGGTAATTTCTGACATCACGTCTGGACTTGATGTCCATATTGGCGCGGAGTACTCCGTAGACCTTGTGGTATACAAATACGTCCTTCACATGGCCTCCGGCATCAACTATTGTTGAAAGCTCCTCCTCTACTTCATCATCCTCGTGAACCACCTTTAATACTCTCGAATACTGCTTATCCGCCTGTATCAGATATCCTCTGTTTGTCGAAAAAATCGCGGCTCCGTTTGCTCGAAGCAGTGCTATGTCCTGCACAATCACCTGACGACTCACATCAAGCTCCTTTGCAAGCGCAACTCCCGCCACAGGCGACTTTGACGAGGATAGAATATTTATTATTTTTTTTTCTTCTCTCATCACCGTTCATTTTCGTTCCTTTCTGTAAAACATTACTGTCACAGCATAGTGCGACCGGCAATATAAAATCTATACTGCATGTAGATTTTTAAGTGATAGATCCATAATAGGCGCTGAATGTGTGAGCGCACCACTTGATACATAGTCTACACCAAGACCCTTTATTCTTGCAATATTTTCTTTGGTAACATTTCCCGAAACCTCGATTTCGGCTCTGCCGTCAATGTAGTCGATGCACTGCTTTAAAAGCTCTGTGGACATGTTGTCGAGCATGATAATGTCGGCACCGGCTTCAACCGCATCCTCACCATATCAAAGCTCTCTACCTCAACCTCAATCTTTCTCACAAACGGAGCATAGGCCTTTGCCATGGCGATTGCCTCTTTTACACCGCCAGCTGCTCCGATGTGGTTATCCTTAAGAAGCACTCCATCCGAGAGATTGTATCTGTGGTTGTTTCCACCACCGACTCTGACCGAGTATTTTTCAAAAATTCTATTGTTTGGAGTTGTCTTTCTGGTATCCAAAAGCTTGATACCGGTGCCCTCTAAGAGTGCTGCAACCTGACTGGTATATGTGGCAATTCCACTCATGCGCTGTAAATAATTGAGCGCAGTTCTCTCACCGCACAAGAGTACTCTGATATCTCCGTAAACCTTGCCGATAAGCTGCTTATTTTCTACCCTATCGCCATCCTTTACATAAAACTCTACCTTTGTATCTGCATCAAGCAGTGTGAAAACTCTCTCAAAAACCTGCAGTCCACAGATGATTCCGTCCTGTTTGCAGATTAAATCCACCTCTCCTGCCTGTGGATGTGGCATCACGCTGTTTGTGGACACGTCCTCGCTTGTGATGTCCTCCTTTAATGCGCTTAATATGAATGGGTCTACGTTGAGGCCCAGTGTTACCTGATCGTACATATATTTAAATTCCTTTCGTTCAAATTATTCTTATTTATTACGGTTTCGCACTTTTTATGCTGTGTGGTGCCGGGGTAGTACGCAGTATATTCCTCAGAAAAATATGAAATCAGCCACGGGATTTTTTTGGATAGTGCTTTGTAATTTGCCACTTGTTCTCATTAACTGCGTTAATGGAACCCCGTGGCAGTTCATATTTTTCTTCGGAACACACTGTGTACTCTCCGGCTTCCTAGTTTTTTGAGTGCGAAACCTGGTTACTACAGCTATTACCGCACTTAAAATCGCCTCTATGATGTACGGACTGTAGCTTGTCTATAATTTCCGATATTGCTCGTATGGCCAGCCTTTGGCTGTCCACTCGCTTAAAGGCTGATACTTGCTTTTATGCCTGAATGTAGGTGACACCTGATTCGGCATTCATGTCTTTTGCGCCGGTGCGGCCCTCTATTGCCTCCATGGCGAGCTTCCTGTATTCTCTCTCTACAGCTTTTTCATCGCTGTAGTCTGCGAGGTCGATGCTATCTGCGGCCTTTTTTGGCTACTATCTCATCATTTACAAAGCCAAGCTCCGCCATCTGTCCTGCTGCACGCTTTGCGAATACCAGGCTCTCAAGCAGTGAATTGCTTGCAAGACGGTTTCTTCCGTGCACTCCGTTGCATGCGGTCTCTCCAACTGCATAGAGACATTCCATGGATGTGCGGCTGTGATGATTCACCTTGACGCCGCCCATGAAATAGTGCTGTGCCGGAACAACAGGAATAGGCTCCTTGAAGACATCATATCCCATCTCCTTGCAATGTTCAATGATATTTGGAAAATGTGATACAAGCTCATCCCTTGGAATGGTACGCAAATCCTCCCAGACAAAGTCTGTGCCGTCCTTTTTCATCTGCTCACGGATTTTGCCGGTCAGCACGTCTCTTGGTAAGAGCTCATCGACAAACCTGTTCATATTCTTGTCTAAAAGCTTAGCACCCTCACCTCTTACGGACTCTGAAATGAGAAAGCTTCTGTCCTCATGCTTTTTCGTGTAAAAGGTCGTTGGGTGAATCTGCACATAGTCCGGGTTTTTAAGCTCTATGCCATGCTTTTTGCAATGGCAAGCGAGTCACCTGTCAGATGTCTGAAATTTGTTGAAAATCTGTACAGTCCTCCAACTCCGCCACAGGCCATGACAGTGTATGCCGCTGTCACCTTTTCCAGCATGCCATCCTGTTTTCTGATGATGGCGCCGTAACATTTGTTATCCCTTTCGATGATATCAACCATCGTTGTATACTCCATGAGTGTCACATTTGAAAGCTTCTTAACCTGTGCAAGCAATGTGCTTGTTATCTCTTTTCCGGTCACGTCTTCATGGAAAATAATTCTGTTGTGTGAATGAGCTCCCTCTCTCGTATATGCAAGTGAGCCGTCATCATTTCTCGCAAAATCTGCTCCGTATGAAACAAGATCCTTCACCACCTCAGGTGATGAGTTTATCATTATCCCAACTGACTCCTTGTCATTCTCGTAGTGGCCGGCCTTTAAGGTATCCTCAAAAAAGCTGTCGAAATCAGACTGCTCTTTAAGCATGCACATGCCGCCCTGCGCCAGAAATGAATCATTGCTCTCCAGATCTGACTTTGTTATCAGTGTAATTCTTATGTCTCTTGGAAGCTTAAGCGCACAATAAAGACCTGAGCAGCCGCTTCCCACAATAAGTACATCTGTATTCATAATATGTTACCTCTTTTATTTACCTGCATCCACCGATGTAGCCGCTTCTTTAGCAACATCCCCCTGGATGCGATTTACTGTAATGGGCGTATTATAACACTAAAATTTACAACTGACAAGACACCTGTAAAACTTTTGTGTTGACAGCTGGTTTACAGCTAAGTATAATGACAAGTAACTTATTTATTTTGGCCGGTTCTTTATGTAAAATCCAAAAGGGGCTTACATTGATATAACTGTGCTTCAATCACACTAGGAATTTCAAGAGGTATATCATATTATGATGACAACAAGAGAATTACAGGATGAGATTATCCGATTAAAGAAGGAAAATGATATCTGTATATTAGCTCACGCTTATCAGAGTCACGAGATACTCGAGGTTGCCCGACTTCACAGGCGACTCATATGGACTCAGCAAGCAGGCTGCCACAGCACCACAGAAGAATGTGCTCATGTGCGGTGTCCGCTTCATGGCAGAGACCTGCAAGATTTTATCTCCTGACAAGCATGTATTTTTGTCAAACAGCGCAGCAGGCTGTCCTATGGCGGAGCAGCTCGATGTAGAGCTCTTACAATCGTTAAAGGCCGAGAACCCTGACTATACAGTGGTTGCCTACATAAACACCACATCAGAGCTTAAAACCATATGCGATGTGTGCGTCACATCTTCATCCGCTGTAAAAATTGTTAAAAAAATTGACAATAACAAGATTCTTTTCATCCCTGACTGCAATCTGGGCGCATGGGTTGAGGAACAGGTTCCGGAAAAGACCTTCAAATTTGTACATGGTGGCTGTCCTACTCACCTGCGCATGTCAATAGCAGATGTTGAGAGAGCAAAAGCGGCTCATCCTGCTGCAAAGCTTCTCGTACATCCGGAGTGCCTTGCAGAGGTTTCAAAGGCTGCAGACTATATCGGAAGCACCACCGGCATCATTGACTATGCTAAAAACAGCACAGACAGGGAATTTATCATCGGAACTGAAAACAGCATACTGCAGCACTTACAGTATGAGTGCCCTGAAAAGAGCTTCTATCCGCTCTCAAAGGACTGCGTATGCCACAATATGAAGCTCACTACCCTGATGGATGTATACAATTGTGTTAAGGGAGCAGGCGGAGAAGAAATCATACTGCCTGACGATATAAGAACAAAGGCCAAGGGCTGCATAGATACCATGCTCACACTTGGAGAGTAATTTAATTGCAATATTAAAAGACCACAGAGTCTCTGTTTTGCTCTGTGGTCTTTACTTTAATTAATTGATGATAATACCTCATCTGAATATCTTTCTTTAATTTTCATTTCCAGCACCTGAAATTCATGAATATAACTGTCAAGCACCTTATTCACAAGCTGACGTGCAGCTTCCTCATTGTATATATGAGTTGTATCATTCCTGTCTCTTAACATTCCAAGCCAGACACTCTCATCAATAAAATCATAATACGCATATGCAGTTTTTATAATTTCTCTTGGAGAACCTGTTGCAGCCTGATTAGCGCCCTCATATCGTAACAGTTCCTTTAAGACCTTCCAGCCCAGCTCAAATTGTATATAATATTTATCAATTATACCGCTCACAATAAAATCATTTGTCAAGTCTTCATCAAATGCCCTTGACAATATCCTCAAGTGGCTGACATACTGGTCAAATTTTTTCATACAATACCCTCCCATCCCTTTCTATTTCTGTCACCAGTACCGGTGAAATATGCTTATCATCCATATTTATTATGTCCAGCTTTAGTAAAGACCACAACTCCTCATTAAGACAATCCGATAAATCACCAAAATCCTCACATCCATAAATGGCCAGATCAATATCACTTTTAGGATGATTCGTGCCTCTGGCGCGTGAACCAAACAGCACTACTTTTTTTGTATTATATTTTTTTGCTATATTAACAATTTGCTTATATACTTCATCCATATAATACTCCTTATTTCACATCCGTCTAATTGAATCCAACAACCTTCTGTGACAGCTTATACGCACCGATAGCTACCTTTCTGCCTCCCTTGCCCGGCAGGTTCATTAACTGTCCCATGACGCCATGGCGCAGCTTCTTGTAGGTTTCTTCATCGTGCTCCTTCATGTATGCCCACAGTTCATCCTTCTTAGCCATGTTCTCATCGGTGCCTGAGATAATTGCCAGAATAGTAGAAATAGTCGTAATAATCTCAAGATAACTGTACATATACTTCCTGCACATCTCATTTGTTATCTCATGCAATTTGACATCGTCAAACATAATCTTATTTACACGAATCTGCTGGTCAATACGGCGTATCATCACCTGCTCATTGACCGACTGGTCATCGCGACCGATAAAATATCTGTAGAAGTCCACATCCAGATAGTACATCGTGCGCACATACGGAAGCGGCTTATATACATAGATATTATCCACATAAAAGGTATGCTTTGGCAGCTTGAGTCCACAGCTTCTCAAAAGCTCTGTCCTGTATATTACCGAATGCATCAGTATGTAATGTCCCTTGTGAATATGCTTTATATCACTCCAGGTAAATATCTCATTGCGTGGAAAGCCGGTCTGACGCATAACCTTTTTACGCCTTGCTCCTTCTTTCTCGTAGACATAGTTGGCAAGAAGCATATCAATCTGTGTATTCTCCTGCTCAAACTCCCTTAGCTTGTCCAGTATCTTCTTGTATGATTCCAAATCCACCCAATCATCGCTGTCAACGACCTTGAAATATTTGCCTGTGGCATTTTTGAGACCTGTGTTTACAGCCTCTCCATGTCCACCGTTCTCCTGGTGTACAGCCTTTACTATGTCAGGATATTCGGCTGCATATCTGTCAGCTATCGCTGCTGTCTCATCCTTTGAACCATCATCAACAATAATTATCTCCACATCATCTCCACCCGGCAGGATAGACTCTATACAATGCTCCATGTAATCCTTTGAATTGTAACATGGGATTGCAAAACTTAATAATTTCATCTTTTTCCCCTTGTAAAAAAAATAATATCGCTGTTTGATTATGCATAAAATTTTATCCTATATGCAATAACAAATACCGATACTATAATTATACACAAAATCATGATATTGTCTAAGGATTTTTTATGGTACCTTAGGACTGCACAGTTTGTTCATATTTTGTTTACAGAAAAGTGAAATTCAAAACACACGGTTTTCACAATTGATTTGTATACTAACATCATAAACGAAAGATACAAAATAAAAGCAACAAAACATATTAATTACGCAATACTCATACTAATCTTTTTCATATATAGCCGATGCAAGCCACATGCATCGGCTTCCTCTTTATATATCAGCTTCTCTTTATCTTACGTGAAGCCGTCTTTTCAAACTCACTCTCCCTTACTTTTAAGGCTATAGATACGCTTGTACGCAGGTACATTTACATTGTACTCATCGATAAGCGCCTGCAGAGCTGGCCTTATATCGGCGATGCCTGTATTTTGAGCATACTCTCTGTCCGGGAAAATCTCAGCTTCAATCACTCCTTCAGACTCACGCACTATGATTTCCTTTATGAGATGATTTACGCTCAGAGCGTTTTCAAGCTCCTCCGGTGACACATTCTCACCGTTTTTGGTGATAATCAGATTTTTTCTTCTGCCGGTCAGATAAATATATCCATCCTCGTCCACATAGCCTAAGTCACCCGTGTGAAGCCAGCCGTCCGACAGTGTCTCCTCAGTCTCCTTTGGCATCTTATAATAGCCCTGCATCACACTTGTACCGCGGACAAAAAAGCTCACCGTCAACTGTTTTTGCCTCACAGTTTGGCATCAGCTTGCCTACCGAGTTTTTACGGATATCCCAGCTTAGATTTGTGCTTATGACCGGAGAACACTCCGTCATGCCATAGCCCTGCAATATGGTGATACCAAACTCTGCAAATAAATCAACATAATCAGGATTTAGGTACGCACCGCCACTGCAGATTGTATGAAGCCTCTCTCCAAACATTTTCTTACGGACCGGCTCTGCAGGAAGTCCTGCTGCCCTTACCTCCTCGAGCTTTCTGGCAAATGTCTCAATCATAAGAGGCACCATAAGAATCATGTCAGGAGTAAAAAGCTGTATATTTTTTGCCATGCGCATGATGGAATCATTGATGCAGATTACCGAACCCAGTGAAATTCCTTTCAGAATATCCATGCTCAGACAGTATGCATGGTGTATCGGAAGCACAGACAAAATTACCGTGTGAGGTCCAATTTTCATGTCAAGGCATGTGGCATTTTCAGCCAGGTTGTTCTGCGTCAGCATGACTCCCTTGCTCTTTCCTGTGGTTCCGGACGTAAACATGATAGTGCAAAGCGCATCCTCTGCCACTGCCGGCTCGTAGCTTCCCCTGTTGTCATCTATAAGCCCTTTAAACGAAAGCACCTGTGGACAATGCTCTGTACTGTTCATAGACACATACACATTTATATCATGACAGCTTTTAGCTGCGGCCTCAGCCACATCCGAACGTGCCTCATCAAATATAAGCATCCTCACACTGGCTCTGTCCAAAAGCTCACATATATCCGCTGCCGGAAGCGATGCATCGATTGGAACCGCAACACTTCCGCTTTCTGTGATTGCCAGATATGATACTATCCACTCATATGATGAAGGGCCTATTACAGCGATATGCTGCCCTTTTTTGCCAAGCTTTTCGATGGCATTGGCAAAGCTGTCTGTATCATTCTTAAGCTCACTGTAGGTTCTTGACTCTATCTCATTTTTGGATTTCTTCCATCTTATCGCGTCATCCGCGCCGTAAGCTTCATTTGCATATGAAAGAATATCCGGAATTGTGTGAAATAACATATTTCCTCCTATCTTCACCCATTATGCGTCTTTTAATGTCTCAAGATAATCGACTGCTTCCTGTACTGTGCGGATTTCTGCAGCCTTTGTCTGCTCAATCTCCACATCAAAGGTATCCTCTATCTCCCCGAGCATGCTCATGAAGTCAAATGACGTGAAGCCCAGATCCTCCATAAAACGTGACTCTTCGTGCACATCTGCCGGCTGAACATCAACATAATTACAGATAATTTCCACTAATTCATCAAACATAATAATCTCCTTTTACCTAATACGTTTCCTAATCCACTACACTAATTTAATGATTTCGCCTATTGTAAGCTCAGGGTTTTCTGCTCCCTTGAACATGATTTTGCACAGGTAATAGTACATATACTCAAGCTGCTTTCTTGAGACTGCCTTGACCTGATGCTCGAAGCTGAAATCCAGTCCGTTGTCCTCCGGGCGGTGCATTACCGTTAGATACATAGCCTGTGTAGTCATGCCGTTCGGGTACCACTTAGTCTTGTATTTTATATCTCCCAGGTCGTTTAAGCCCTTTTCCTTTAAGGTCATAGGCTGATATGTAAGCGACATCGGCTCATATGTAAGCCCTGCCTTTGGCTGCGGATAGGTCTTTGAGCGCAGTGCAAAGTACTCTGTCGGGTTGTAGTTTGCATGGCGGAACAGCTCGTTTTGCTTATCCCTGATGGTATACACGGCATCAATAAAGCGTACATCCTTTGAAAAGCACGTCCTAAACGGAAACGAATGAATACGTGTGCCGCCTGACTTCTTCTCCTTAAGTGTCGCACGTCTGGCGATGGCATTGTTTACGGAGACATCATCGAAGCCGTTTTCCTTCTGGAAAAACGTCCTGATTCCCATGAGAAGCAGACAAGCAAGCGAAATATGATATTTCTCGCAAAAATCCATAAGACGCTTTGTCGGCTCAGCCTCCAGATGAAAGATATCAAGCGCTGAGGTGACATCATCCGATGCATTGAATGCACTCCTTAGCTTGTTATCATGCATCAGTTCTCTTGCCGCATCAAGCTTTGCTGTGCCGTCGATTCCGTTGTAGATTGGCTCCGACTGTCTGATAAGCTTCTCAAAGAACTCTCTGTCCCTAAGCTGTGCCTTACTTCCGGCTTCATATGCCAGATCCTTTTTAAGCTGCTCGATATATGAGCACATATCCTTTGGAAAAGGTACTCCCTCATACATGGCATTACAGTATATCTCAATAATATCCTTTAAAAATGCAATAAGTGACTGCGCATCAACCACCATGTGATGACCTAAGAAGTACACTCCATTGAATCCATCCGGCATCTTTATCATCACGATTTTGGTCATAGGAGAGTCCTCAAACTCAAACGGCACCTGTGTCCAGCCTTGCATCTCATTCTCTGCCTCCTCCATGGTTACATCCGTAAAATCCTTGAAATCGACAGTTCTCTCTTTAAAATCCTCATCCACATCCGCAATATACTGATAGCACTCTCCATCCTTATCCCTTGTAAAGCGGATACGCATGGCCTCGTTTCTGGCATACGCGTAGTTGATTGAATCCCTTAGCACGTTCCAGTCAAGCTCCGTGCCGATTGTCAGGCTTGTACCTATATTGAGTACTGCCATATTCGGACAGTACTTTGCATAGTACAAATGAAATTTTTGTGCAACCGTAATCGGATATACGTTGTGTCCCTTTCTCGTCTTCATCATCTCATAACTCCTTCCAAAAATTTATCAAGTGCGTCCTCGAAAGCTTTCGTATTCTTGTAATAGCTCTCGCAGTGTCCTGCACCCTTTACTATCAGCTTTGTCTTTTGTGACGCGCAGCTTGCATAAAGCTCATCACACATGCTACATGGCACAAATGTATCCTTATCACCATGGATAAACAAAATAGGCAGCTTCGCCTTTTGCACCTCTTTTGCAGCATTGCATTCATCAAGCCCATACCCTGCCATTTTTCTGTTCACAAAATCTGCAATCTGAATCATCGGAAAAGCCGGCAGATGGTACATGCTGTGAAGCACATGTGTAAATACCGCCTTAGGCGAGGTAAATGCACAGTCTGACACAATTCCCTTCACCTGCTCCGGCAGATTAAGTCCACTTGCCATAAGCACAGTGGCACCTCCCATGGAATTTCCCATCAAAACAATCCTTATGCCATTGCCTGCCTTCTTAATCATCCAGTCAATCCACTTAAGCGCATCATAGCGGTCCTTGCAGCCGAAGCCTATGAATTTACCCTCGCTTTGTCCATGTGCCCTCGCATCTACAAGCAGCATGCTATAGCCCTTCTTTAAATAGTAATTGGATATGCTGCTGTAATCAGACATAGCTTCACTTGTGTAGCCGTGAAAGCATATGACGGCTTTATCCGGATTACCTCCATCTATCCCCGGAAAATATGTGGCATGCAGTCTTAATCCATCATCGGACCTAATCCACACATCCTCATGAGCCTGTGCTCTCATCCACTCTCCGCGTGGCTTCATAAAGCTGTAATAGCTCTCCCAGTCAACCCCGGACATCTTCATCGTGCGCTCCTTCTTGGCATTGTAGCGCATCATGGTCCTCCTGTAGAAATAAGCACTGCCGCCTGCCTCTGCTGCAGCAATACCACCTAAAACACCTGCAATTATTCCCCACTTCATCTTCATCACCTACGCCTTCTTACTGTCTATAATCTGCTTCAGGCGAAGTGCCTTATCAATATTTCCCTCCACCTTGAGCTTGCCTGTTGTAAATGCAAGACTCGGATCAAGCCTTCCTTCTGCCAGCTTAAAAAGAGTCTCAGCGCTGCATATAAAAATCGCATCCCTGTCAAAATACTCATACGGCTCCACTGCCAGCACACCATCCTTTACCTCGGCATAGAAAATTCCCTCTGCCTCTCCTGTTATATTGAACTGAAAAGCAAGGTGCTCGCTTATACCGCTCACATCAGACTCCATAAACAGTCCCTTTACCTTTGAAAACATATCTGCATAAGTCATATCAATTCTCCTTTTCGACCGCCGGTCAACTTGTTACTTCATTACAGTATCACTTTTTCGACCGTCGGTCAATATAAATATTTTCATTTTCAAACTATTCTGTTATTTTTCATAAACTATCCAAACGTATCATATCATTTTTACCAAAACCTATTCCCCCGGTAAAATCTCATGGAAGAATCATATGGATTGTGATAATATATATTAAAATAGACGTAACTAATATAAGAGGATCCACTATGCCACATTCCACAAGACCAAATTCGGAAAAATACGAGAAGATACTTGAAGCGCTAAGAACCCTTTTAGAAACAAAAAAAATATCCCAGATATCTGTCAGCGAAATCGCCCAGACAGCCGGGATAGGCAAGGGTAGCATATATTATTATTTTTCATCAAAGGAGGCTATCTTTGATGCACTTATGGCAAAAAGCTACGAAGAGCCGCTTGCCACCGCAAAGGAGCTTGCAAAGCGCACCGATATATCTCCGTTTGTGCGCATGGCGATGATATTTCAGGCATGCCGCAACTCCTCTGCCGCCTTTTTAAAAATCCAGTCCGATGCCGGAAATGGTGTACAGGAGAATGCATTTTTGCACAACAAATACATCAATTACCTGATTACCGAGCTAAAGCCGGTGACCGGTGAAATCATAAGGCAGGGAGCAGCTGAGGGACTTATCGTGTGCCAACAGCCTGATGCGCTTGCAGAGATTGTGCTTCTCGTGCTCGTCGTGAAGCTTGACAATACACTGATTCCGTCCACAAAAGAAGAGACCGAACAGACTATCTCAGAGCTCATCTCGCTGCTTGAGAAGGGCACTGACAATCCTGAAGGGTCTCTAAATTTCCTGCGTGTCTAAGGACACTATTTATGCTTTTTTCTAAAAAAATATTGGACTATTGCTGCCGGAATGATTCCTCCCGCTAAAATCATTCCTTTTGAAAGCGCCGGTGTTTTACGTACAACGTGAGGTGACCTTTCCTTACTGTATCCTACATATATAGGCTTTTCCTCTTTGTCTGTGTAGTCTGCCTTTATATATCCGATAGCATTATCCCTATCCGGTACATATACCCTGATTATATTATCACGCATATCACCATTAAAAGCTTTATATGCTGCCACTATCTCATAATCTGAGTGATGCGGCAGATACTCAAAAAAAATACTGTCTATTATCAACACACCATAACAAAAGCCATATTACAAATACCATAATAAGTGCTCTCATGTCTTCTTTTTCGTTTGAATTTTCCATAATTAAACATGCCTCGATTTTAATTGTATATATACGTGTTACACTAACTCCGGCACTCTGTAGCCTGCCTCACTCATTGATTTCTCAAACTCATCCACTGACATTCCAAGCTTCTCAGCTCCCCTGTTCACCGAATAGTCCCCATCCTGAACCGATAAGAATATTTCTGTACGACGTCCGGTCTGAATGCCAGTCTCAATTCCAGTCTCAATGCCAGTCTTAATTCCAGCCTTCATACCTTCTCTTCTTTGTTCCTCACCATACTCTTTTGCATACTCTTTTGCATATTCTTTTGCATATTCCATTGCGTACTTTCTTACAGCTTCACTCATAGCACCACGTCCTTCCTTTTCTTTGTAATAAGCCACCGCTTTTGACAATGTCTCACTTTTTATCAGCTCCGGCCTGCACTGATGAAAATCTCTCATCATCCGACCTATATCATCATTACCTTCATACCTTCCATTTACATAGATAATATGCGAACCATCTCCAAAGGCTTCACCCGTTTCATCAACACGCCTTTGAATGTGATAAAATGGCAGTCCTTTTCTGAACTTATCGTGATCATAAATAAAAATCACGTATGAATCCTTAATCTCCTTAAACTCCTGTCCTTCCTCCAGCATCCTCGCATCCATCATACTGCTGTGATATCTGGCTCTTTTGACATGCGATCCCTCAGCATTAATCTGCACCTCGATATCAATATGTCTGCCATCGACATCTATTGCATGCACATCCAAGGTAATACATCTCCCACCAATCACTGGATTTTTTTAATTCATCCTGCCCCCGGACGTCTATAACCTTAATATCACGCTCCATTATTACGCGAAGCAGTAACTCCGTTGTCTCGATATTCTGCCCGAATACAAGACTCATCAGATTGTCATCAAACAGCGTCATTTTGTCAATCAATCCGTTGATGATTACATCGTTCTGGCCATAATTACTGCCAAAAACCTCTTTTGTCTCTCCCGACATTATTCTCCTCCTGTTTAGTTGTGTAAGCAAGAAGAATAGAATATCGCATGATACAAAATTTCTTGTCAATATAAAGCATCAACAACCCCAGTCAGCTTCATTCACATAATGTTTCTCAATCGACATATCCATTTTCCCTGCTATTGATAGGTAACTTAAAGCATTGAAAATTTCCATGTCTTTGTCGAAAAATACTAAGTGGTTCTACCCTCTTCAAAGTGATACGCACCGATGAAAATGTGTACTGTGGTGTCGCTCAACAGAAATATAATGCTTTGGCTTGATTGTAGCATTAAAACCGCAAAAGGGCAATAAAATATCAGGCAAATTCCTATTATCCTATTATAAAAGAGAGAACAGCCGCGAAACCGCAAAACA
>ENA-OQJT01000155-OQJT01000155.1-human-gut-metagenome-genome-assembly--contig:-NODE-155-length-16891-cov-1.126461_pt1 | contig 16891 bp, 21 predicted proteins | sample MGYA00242612_ERZ504779 | MGnify/ENA primary metagenome ERZ504779 (study PRJEB26092, sample SAMD00036366) | human gut metagenome | host: Homo sapiens | study: EMG produced TPA metagenomics assembly of...
TTTATATAATAAAAATTAATGAATGGAATTTTTCTGACAGTTGCTTATAGTTGAGGAGAGTGATTTATGACAAAAAATCGCATACAAATTTTAAAAGAAAAAATGTTGTCCCAACCTAGATATGTCAGTATAGAACAAGCATTAATTATTACAAAAACATATAAACAACATGAAAATGAACCTATAATTTTAAAAACGAGCTTATGCACTAGCAAATGCTTTGCGAGAATTAGAAATCGGTATAGAAAATGAAGAATTGATAGTGGGAAATCGCACTAAAGGTGTGCGCTATGGTGTTGTTTTTCCTGAAAGCGGTATTTCTTGGGTGGATAGAGAATTTGAAACTATTCCCACACGAAAACAAGATAAATTTTTAGTAAGAGATGAAGATATAAAAATTTTCGTGAGCAGATAGTACCTTACTGGAAGGGCAAAAGTCTAGAAGATGTAATAAAACAAAATTTTGGACAAGAAATAAGTGCGATAAACAAAGTAGTAAAAATAAATCAAATAGACCATGCACAAGGTCATATTTGTCCAAATGTAGAAAAATGGCTACAAAAAGGGGTCAGCGGTCTACTAGAAGATGCTCAAAATCATTATGAGAATGCAGATGAAGATAAGAAAAATTTTTATCAGGCAATAATTATTGTGATGAAAGCTGTACAAGATTTTATGCTTCGTTATCATGATTTATTGATTGCTACTGCCAAAACTGATGAAAAAATAGAGCTAGCTTAATAAAAGTAGCCGATATTTGTAAAAATATCAGCCAAAGACCACCGCAAACATTTCATGAAGCTGTGCAGGCTACATGGTTTTTATTCGTGATTTTGCATATGGAAAGTAATGCGTCTAGTTTTTCTCCAGGTAGATTAGATAAAATTTTATATCCATATTATATAAAAGATATAGAAAATAATATTTTAACTAAAGATGAAGCTTTAGAAATTATTGAATGTCTATGGTTAAAATTCAATGAAATTGTTTATTTACGCAATCAGCATAGTGCAAAATACTTTGCAGGTTTTCCTATTGGCTTTAATATAGCTGTTGGCGGTGTAGATGAACATGGTAATGATTTTAGCAATGATTTATCAGAACTATTTTTATCAGCACAAGAAGATTTAGGCTTGCCACAACCTAATTTATCGGTAAGACTTCATGAAAAAACTAATGATAAATTATTAAAACATGCTATTCGTGTAGTAGCCAAAGGCAGTGGAATGCCACAATTTTTCAATGATAAAGCTATCATTAAAGAAATGGAAAATTTAGGTGTAACTCATCAAGATGCTATGAATTATGCTATTGTTGGCTGTGTAGAACTCACAACTCAGGGCAATAATCTTGGTTGGAGTGATGCGGCTATGTTCAATATGAATAAAGTATTAGAGTTAACTTTAAATCATGGTAGATGTCTATTGACAGATAAACAGATGGCACCTGATTTTGGTTCACTTAGTACTTATAAAACTTTTGCAGATTTAGAAATAGCTTTAGAGCAAACAATGAATTATTTTGTAGAAAAGATGATACCTTGTTGTGAAGCTGTGGAAAAAGGTCATATTGCAATATTGCCAACAGCATTTTTATCTAGTGTAATTGATGATTGCATGGAAAAAGGCATTGATGTAACAAAAGGTGGAGCAAAATATAATTTATCGGGAATACAATTTATTCAGGTGGCTAATTTAGCAGATAGTTTAGCTGTGATAAAACAATTAGTATTTGATGAACAAAAAGTATCAGCAAAAGTTTTAGAAGAAGCTTTGAAAAATAATTTTGCTAATCAAGAAATTCTTCGTCAAAAAATTATTAAATCATGTACCTAAATACGGCAATGATATTGCTTGGGTAGATGAATTGGGCGTTAAATGGGCTAGAAAATTCAGAGCAAAACTCAGAGAATTTACAAATTATCGAGGTGGAGCTTATCATATGGGTATGTATACAGTTAGTGCTCATGTGCCTATGGGCGAAAATTTAGGAGCTAGTGCAGATGGTCGTTTATCGCAAACTCCATTAGCAGATGGCGGTATGTCTGCTGTATATGGTAGAGATTTGAATGGCCCAACAGCAGTACTGAAATCTGTTTCCCGTTTAGATAATAATTTGACGACAAATGGCGGATTATTGAATATGAAGTTTTTGCCAGAATTTTTCCAAACACAGACAGGTATAGATAAATTTGCTAATTTTTTAAGAACTTTTGTCGATTTAGAAATACCGCATATTCAATTTAATGTAGTGTGTAGAGAAGATTTGCTAAAAGCTCAAAAAAATCCAGAACAATATAGTTCACTCACTGTTAGAGTGGCAGGTTATACAGCGTATTTTACAGAGCTTGCAGGGGAGTTACAAAATGAAATCATTGCCAGAACAACATATGATAATGTCTGAAGATAAAGGCTTAGTTTTTTATATTAAACGTTTTGCTGTGCATGATGGGGCAGGAATTCGTACAACTGTATTTTTGAAGGGCTGCCCCCTTCGTTGTAAATGGTGTCAAAATCCAGAAGGATTGGATTATAAACAGCAGATATTATATTTAGAAAATAAATGTATAAAGTGTAAGACTTGTGAGCATATTGCCGAAAATGATGCGATAAAATTTGTAGATGATAAGATGAATATAAATCGTCAGCAAGATAGCAATTGGTTGCAGATCATAGAAGAATGTCCAACAAGAGCCTTGCAATTTGATAGTAAATACTATAATTTACCAGAAATTATGCAAGAAATAACGAAAGATGAAGCTTTTTTTAAATATGGTGGAGGTGTTACGCTTTCTGGCGGAGAGCCATTATTCCAACATGAATTTGCCTTAGCTATATTAAAAGCATGTAAGCAAAAGAATTTGCATACAGCGATAGAAACATCATTATTTGTTAAACGAGAAGTTTTAGCCAAAATATTGCCATATGTTGATGAGTTTTATACTGATTTAAAAATTTTTGATAACGATTGGCATAAAAAATGTACAAATGTAGATAATCAAGTAATAAAAGATAATTTAAAGTTTTTATTGCAAACTGATAAAAAAGATTGTGTAATTGTAAGAACACCGCTTATTCCAACATTGACGGCTACAAAAGAAAATATTGAGCAAATCAGTAGATTTATTAGTAGTTGTTATGATAAAGTAAAGTATGAATTATTAAATTATAATCCATTAGCAAAAGCTAAATATAGTTATTTAGATAAAAAAATATTATTTTACAGAAAATCCTAAATTGTATAGCAATGCACAATTGCAATTTTTTTATGATATTGCTAAACAAAATGGAATAAAAAATTTAATTATTGAATAGGAGAGATAATAATGAAAATTTTAGTTGACCATGCTGACATTAATGCCATTAAAAAAATGTATGAATATTATCCTGTAGATGGTGTTACAACAAATCCTTCAATTTTGAAAAAAGCAGGAAGAAATCCTTTTGATGTTTTAAGCGAAATCAGAGCTTTTATTGGCAGTGAAGCTGAACTTCATGCACAAGTTATCTCTAAAGATGCACAAGGTATGATCAAAGAAGCTTATAAAATGCGTGAAATATTAGGTGAAAATACTTTTATCAAAATTCCTGTAATTCCAGAAGGATTAAAAGCAATCAAAGTTTTAGCTAAAGAAGGCGTAAATATCACAGGTACTGCAATTTACAATCAAATGCAAGGCTTTTTAGCAGGTAAAGCAGGGGCAAAATATGTAGCACCATATGTAAATCGTATTGATAATTTAGGTGCAAATGGTATTCAAGTAGCAAAAGATATTCATGATATGTTGAAAAATGCAGGTCTTGAAACTGAAATTTTAGCTGCAAGTTTTAAAAATTCCCAACAAGTATTAGAGCTTGCTAAATATGGTGTAGGTGCAAGCACAATTGCTCCAGATGTAATTGAAAATCTCATCAAAGTTGATGCTGCAAGATGTGCAGTTGATGTATTTGTAAAAGATTTTGAAGCTCTTTGTGGCGAAAATAAAACTATGAATAATCTTTAATAAAAGAAGAAAAGATTTCTTGAATTTTCAAGAAATCTTTTTTGTTAGGAAGATATTTTTAGAATGATAAATGCAAGTATGTATTTTTTTTTAGAAAAATGCTAGAATAATTTTATTATAAAGATAAAGAGGTGCTTGATATGAAAATTGGAATTATTAGCGATACACATGGTTGTCATGAAAGATTTTCACTTGCTTTTGATAAATATTTTAAAGATGCAGATATGATTATTCATGCAGGAGATGTTTTATATCATGGACCAAGAAATCCTATGCTTTCCGATTATAATCCTGCCAAACTTGCAGAAAAATTAAATGCTTGTAGTATGCCTGTGGTTATCTGCCGTGGTAATTGTGATAGTGAAGTTGATACTTTAGTATTAGATATGCCAATTCAAGCACCATATACTTATGTAGTAGCAGAAGGCTTAAAGATAGTTACTACTCATGGTCATTATGTAGAAACAGATGAAGCAAAAGATAAAATGGCTAAAGCTTTAAAAGCAGATATTTTCATTTCTGGTCATGTGCATATTAATGTTTTAGAAAAAGAGGAAATACAGTATTTTTAAATCCGGGTTCTCCATCACTTAGTAAACGTGAAGATAATAGAGCAACTGTAGCTGTATTAGAGGATAAAACTATTAAAATTATCGATATAGATACAGATGAAGTGATAATGACTTTGACATTATGATAAGAATTGCTATAATAAGTGAGGATACAAATGAAATCAGTTGTATCCTCTATTATTTTGTATAGGTAATTAGTATTTTTAGAAGAAAAGAAGAAATGGTAGGTAATTATGTTCAATATTAGAGAGCATCGAACACTGCGTCGGTTAGATTTGCCTTTGACTTTAGCAGTCATTGGAATTTTAATAGTAGGTCTTATTACAATAGCTAGTGCAACTCATGTAAATACACCTAGCGATGATAGATATTGGTATTTACAAAGACAGGGCATGTTTGCAGTTGGTGGATTGATTTGGGCTTTTATGATAACGAATTTTTTCGATTATCGAGCTTTGAAAAACTGGGGTAATAAGATATATATTTTCAATTTAATCATGTTACTTGCTGTTATGTTTTTCGGTCATGCAGCATTAGGGGCACAGCGTTGGATACAGATAGGGCCTATCAGTATACAGCCATCAGAGTTTTCTAAAGTAATTATGATTATCGCTTTGGCGACATTATTAGAAAGTCGAATTGGACATCTAAGCAAATGGAGAGAAGTAATACCAGTTGCTTTATTTGTTTTAGTGCCGTTCTTATTGGTTGCAAAACAGCCGGATTTGGGTACAGGTTTAGTATTTTTAGCTATTTTCTTGGGTATGATTTTCGTCGCAGGTATTAGTTTAAAAATATTAGGAATTGTATTTGGTGCATTTTTGGCGATGTTGCCGATAATATGGCAATTTTTACATGATTATCAAAAAATGCGTATCATGGTATTTATTGACCCAAATGTTGACCCATTAGGCTCAGGATATCATATCATACAATCAAAAATAGCCATTGGTTCAGGAATGCTTTTTGGTAAAGGTCTTTTTGGTGGTACACAAAGTCAATTAAACTTCTTACCAGAAAATCATACGGACTTTATTTTCGCCGTTGTTGGTGAAGAATTTGGTTTTATTGGTGCAGCATTTTTATTATGTCTGTATTTAATCGTATTGTGGCGTGGTGTTAAAATAGCGCGAGAATGTAAAGACGCTTTTGGTATGTTATTAGCTTCAGGAATTACCTCTATGTTAGCTTTCCATTTATTAGTAAATGTAGGTATGACAATGGGGGTTATGCCAGTAACAGGTATACCACTTCCTCTTATGAGTTATGGTGTAAGTTCATTGTTGACGAATGTAACATGTTTAGGCTTATTGATGAATATTCATATGAAGCAACAAAGTTTACACTTTTAATTTTTAGTCGAAAAATTAATTTTCATTATTCGTTTTAAAATAATATGGAGATGTAGTGAAATCTTTTCCATATGGTTTAAACGGATTAAAGCATAAATTATATAATTCAGTAGCGTAAGTATCTATAGCTAACATTTCTTCAAACGTTGTCAATTTTTGTTGGCAACGTTTTTTGCTGTCTAAATATGATGTTGTTTTAGTTATAATAGGAATAGAAGCATTTTTTTTTCATTTGTTTAAGTAATTCTGTACCCTTATCATTAAAAGCTAAAACACGGGCATATAAAGCGCCTGTATCATCAAATCTTTGTATAAGGTCTTTAGTTATATTTAGTAGTAAATATAATGTTAAGCGTTGTAAATTTGTCAAAGGATATCTTTTCGATTTTAATTTTTGAAAGAAATCTTGTAAATTGATAGCTTCATTGGCAGTTTTTAATAATTTATATTCTAATCCTTCGCGAATACCATAAATTTTTGTTAATTCATCAAGTTTAGCTAGTCGTAATTTACTGATTAAATTAGTAAACAGATAATCTAAATGAGGTAAATCTTGTGCTTGGTGAATTTCTTGCAAAAGAAAATAAGTTTCATCTGGTACAACTTGTTTAAGCTTGGAAAAATTGCTATTATTTGTATATAAAGAATGGCGAATGGCTGTACCACTAGCAAAATTTTCTTGATAATTCAAGTTATTATGTTCTGCTTTCATGCGTTGAATTATATTTACGGTTAAAGGCTTTTCTAAATTTAAATTAGCTTTTAAATATTCAATGCCTAAAATAGTATTAGGAGCTTTTAAAATATCTTCAGAAATATTGGTGAGATTACTTAAAACTTCACTAGTTACAGCAGCATATGATTGACCATCAGCAAGTTTATTTTTTAACATTTGTTGAAATTTTTCACTTTGAGAAGTTTGGGCAATAAATGTTAACTCTTTTTCATTAGTGTATTCGCTACCAAAACAAATAGTATCTACACAGTGTAATTTATGCAGTAAATCAATGCCACCTTTGGCAAAATATTGGGCGCTACGAACAGCAAATACAAAAGGAAGCTCAATGACTAAATCAATGCCATTAGCTACAGCAAGTTTAGCTCTTTGCCATTTATCAACTAAGGCAATTTCTCCACGTTGCGTGAAATTACCACTCATAACAGCGATGAAATAGCTGTCAGGAAAATTTTCTTTATGTTTTTGAATGAGATATTTATGACCATTATGAAATGGATTATATTCACTAATAATTCCAGTTATTGACATTTTTAATTCACTTTCTTTGATTTTTATTTTATAATTTTTTTAGCGATAAAAATATTTTAGCATAGAAGTAAATTTTCCTAAAATTTACTTGGATTGTTTGACAAAATATATAGCTACGGCTATAATGAATTGAGGTTGATTGCAATGATGAAAATAAATGTATCGGAAATAGCTGAACAAATTGGTCATGAAAAGGCTTTTAGTTTTGATGCAAAACCCGAAGACATTGGGCCACTTTTAGATGATTGTAAGTTAGAAGGTCCCATCATGGTCAAAGGAACCGCAACTAATACTGGTACTTGTTTTCGCTTAGAGGGAAAGATTTTTTGCACTATTTCAGAGATTTGTGATAGATGTTTAGAATATTTCCAGACAAAAAGTGAATATTCTTTTGCGGAAGAATATACAAGAGATGAAGAATTTGCAAAAATTAAAGAGATAAATCATTTTGACGGCGATATTATTAATATCGGCGATTTAGTGCGTGATATTATAATTTCTGCTCAGCCGACAAAACATTTATGTTCCAAAGATTGCAAAGGATTATGTAGTGTATGCGGTGCTAATTTGAATAAAACCGAATGCGGTTGCAATAGGGAAAGTATTGACCCAAGACTTGCAGCTTTGCAGGATTTATTGAAAAAATAGGTAAAAGCAATTTAGCTTGAAGAACCTTTAGTTATTTAAGGAGGTGTGTAGTAAATGGCAGTACCTAAGCGTAAAATGTCAAAAGCTCGTCGTGACAGACGTCGTGCTAACTGGAAATTAGAAGCTCCTGGTTATGTTGCATGCCCTCAGTGTCATGAACCAAAAATGCCTCATCATGTTTGCACTGAATGTGGTTATTATGATGGTAAAGAAGTTATCGCTTCTGCAGAATAATTTTCTGGAGCGAATTAGTATGCTCCCTTTATAGATATAGTGATATTAAATTTCTCTATCTATAAAGGGAGCATATTTTATTTTATAGTAAAAATAAATGTATTTTTGAGTTGGATTTTATCTTGTATAGTCAATTAGTTAAGGGAAATTATACTTGCCAATTAGAAAAAAAGTTTGTATAATAACCAATTGTAACTGATTATATTATCTGGTACTAAAAGTTGGTGTGAAGGATGACACGTGAAAAAAAGCGAATAAGACAAAGTCTATTAATAGATTATGTGAAATCCAAACCCTTCTTTACGGATGAGGAATTGGCAAAACTTTTGAATGTTAGTATACAGACTATTAGGTTAGACCGTTTAGAGCTAGGTATACCAGAGCTTAGAGAGCGAGTAAAACAATTAGCTGAAGCTACGCAGAAAAAAGTTAAATCTATTAGTAGTAGTGAAGTTTCTGGGGAACTATTAGAATTAGAATTGGGAAAATCAGGCATTTCGCTAATGAATATCACTGAAGATATGGTTTTTGAAAAAACTAAAATAGCAAAAGGTGCATATATGTTTGCACAGGCAAATTCATTAGCATTAGCATTGATTGATGCTCCCATGGCGGTAACAGGTGTTGCTAATATAAAATATAAAGCTCCAGTTCGTGTTGGCGATAAATTAATCGCTAAAGCAGAGTTAAAACACAAACGAGGAAATAAATTCTTTGTTTGGGTGAAAATTAAAAATGTTACAGAAGAAGTTTTTAGAGCAAAATTTATTCTTGTTTCATTAGAAGATAATGGAGGATCCGAGGTATGAAAATTGCAGTAGATGCTATGGGCGGAGATTTTGCACCTAAAGAGATTGTAGCAGGTGCAATACTTGCAGCTAAACGCTATGATTGTGAAATTGTACTAGTCGGTGATCAAACTCAAATTCAAAAAGAGTTAGATAAAAATTATCCAGAATGGAGAAAAAGTACCATCTCCATTCATCATGCTAGTGATGTAGTGGGCATGGGTGAACACCCTGGAGTAGCAGTGCGTAGAAAAAAAAGATTCTTCTATCGTTGTAGCTACTCGTTTAGTAAAAGAAGGCAAATGTGATGCTGTATTATCTGCAGGCAATACAGGTGCAGCAGCAGCATCAGCGTTATTTATTTTAGGCAGAATAAAGGGAATTGATAGACCTTCAATTGCTACACCTATACCTACAGGAAAAGGTAGCGTTACTTTATTGTTAGATTCAGGTGCAAATGTAGATTGTAAACCAAAGCATCTTTGCCAAAGTGCATTGATGGGGTCAATCTATGCCAAATGTATGCTAGGATTAGAAAATCCAGCTGTAGGTTTATTAAATATTGGTGAAGAAGCAACTAAAGGCAATGAACAAGCTCAAGCAACATATCCTATGTTAAAAAGCATGAAAACTATTAATTTTAAAGGAAATGCTGAAGGTCGAGATATACCAACAGGTCAATTTGATGTGGTAGTTTGCGATGGATTTGTAGGAAATGTTGTTTTAAAATTTGCTGAAGGTTTAGCAAAAACTTTAGTTAGTTTAGCTAAAGATGCTATAAATAAAGGTGGTATATTAGCTAAATTAGGAGCATTAATGTTAATGCCTGCCTTAAAAAAATTAGGAAAAGATATAGATGTTTCTGAATATGGTGGAGCTCCTTTACTAGGAGTAAATGGTTGTTGTATAATATCTCATGGTAGTTCTAATGCAAAAGCTATTTGTAGCGCTATTAGACAAGCTAGTGAATTTGTACAAAAAGATGTAATAACTCAAATTCGAGACAATATAGACAAGGAGGAGATTTGGAGCCATGACACTGAAGTTAAATAGTGCAGGCATTATTGGAATAGGATATCATGTTCCAGAAAAAATCCTCACTAATGCAGATATTGAAAAATTAGTAGATACTAATGACGAATGGATAACAGAACGTACAGGTATCAAAGAAAGACGTATTTCTGCAAAAGATGAGCCAACATCAGAATTAGCGTATAAAGCTGCTATTAAAGCTTTAGAAGATGCGAAAGTATCTGCTGAAGAATTAGATATGATAATAGTAGCGACAATCTCTGCCGATTGTAATACCCCATCAACAGCATGTATTTTGCAAGAAAAATTGGGAGCTAAAAATGCAGCAGCTTTTGATTTATCTGCGGCATGTTCTGGTTTTGTTTATGGGTCTGCAATTGCAACACAGTTTATTGAAACTGGCGTTTACAAAAAAGTATTAGTTGTAGGTGCTGAAACATTATCTAAATTTGTAAATTGGCACGACAGAAATACTTGTATCATCTTTGCCGATGGAGCAGGTGCTGCTGTATATGGTGAAGTTGAACAAGGCTATGGTATGTTATCTTTTGATTTAGGTGCTGATGGAAGTGGAGCTACCACTATTGAAATTCCAGGTGGGGGAAGTAAACATCCAGCAGACCAAGAATCTATAGATAATCATATGCATTGCTTGCATATGAACGGAAAAGAAACATTCCGCTTTGCTGTAAAAGCTATGGGCTCTACAGTAATGAAATCTTTAGAACGTGCTGGATTGCAAAAAGAAGATATTGATTATTTAATTCCGCATCAGGCAAATATTCGTATTATTGAATCTGCAGCAAAACGTTTGCATTTACCAATGGATAAAGTATTTGTAAATATAGAAAAATATGGTAATGCATCAGCGGCATCTATTCCAATTGCAATGGCTGAAGCTTATCAATCTGGAAAATTGAAAAAAGGCGAAATCATAGCTCTTTCTGGTTTTGGTGCAGGTCTTACATGGGCATCTTGCATTATGAAATGGGCTAAGGAGGACTAAACAATGTTCGAAAATAATCCTATCTGTAAATTATTAAATATTAAATATCCAATTTTTCAAGGTGGTATGGCTTGGCTTGGTACAGCTGAATTAGCAGCTGCAGTGTCTAATGCTGGTGGTCTTGGAATAATTGGTGCTGGACATATGCCTCCTGATCTTTTAAGAGCTGAAATTCAAAAAGTAAAACAATGGACAGACAAACCATTTGGTGTAAATATCATGCTTATGTCTCCATTTGTTAAAGAAGTTATTCAAGTAGTGCTTGATGAACGTGTACCAGTTGTAACAACAGGGGCAGGAAATCCTGGTGAATATATACCTGCATTTAAAGAAATTGGTACTAAAGTAATACCAGTTGTTGCATCTGTCGCACTTGCAAAACGTTTAGCTCGCACTGGTGTTGATGCACTTATTGCCGAAGGAACAGAAAGTGGCGGACATGTAGGAGAAATCACTACAATGACACTTGTACCTCAAGTTGTAGATGCAGTAGATATCCCAGTTATTGCAGCTGGTGGTATAGCTGACGCTCGTGGCATGATGGCAGCATTTGCTCTTGGTGCTCAGGGCGTACAAATGGGTTCAAGATTTGTAGTTTCTAGTGAATGTATCGCTCACGAAAATTATAAAAAATTAGTTTTACGTGCAAAAGACCGTTCTACTGTTGTAACAGGTCGTTCTACAGGGCACCCTGTACGCGTTATAGCTAATAAATTAACTCGTAAATTTGATGAATTAGAAAAAGCAAATGCACCAGTTGAAGAAATTGAAAAATTAGGTGCAGGTGGATTAAATCTTGCAGCAAGAAAAGGCGATGTAGAAATGGGTTCTGTAATGATTGGACAGATTGCAGGTATGTTAAACGAAATAAAACCTGTTCAAAAAATTATAGATGATATCGTAAATAATCTTGCTAAAGTGATGGAAAACACACAAAACATTTGCAAATAAATAATAAATTTATAAAAATAATGGCGAAAGGGTGATTACTAAATGAGTAAACTCGCGTTTTTATTTCCAGGACAAGGTTCTCAAGTAGTGGGAATGGGTAAAGATTTTTATGACAAATATGATATTGCGAAAAAGTTATTTAAAGAAGCTGATGAAGCACTTGGTTATTCCATCATGGACATGTGTTTTAACGGACCAGCAGAAGATTTAAAACTTACAGCAAATACTCAACCTGCTATTTTGACTATGAGCGTTATTTGTAACGAATTATTAAAAGAAAACGGAATTGCTCCAGAAATCGTAGGCGGTCATAGTTTAGGTGAATACTCTGCACTTGTAGCAGCAGGCTCTTTAAAATTTGCAGATGCAGTATATCTCGTTCATAAACGTGGTATGTACATGCAAGAAGCTGTTCCTGTTGGTGAAGGCGGAATGGCAGCTGTAATTGGTCTTGATCGTGATAAAATTGTAGAAATTTGTGAAGAAGTAAGTGCAAGCACTGCTTTAGTACAGGCTGTAAACTTCAACTGCCCAGGTCAGATTGTAATTGCAGGTACTGCTAAAGGTGTAGAAAAAGCTAGTGAAGAAATGACAAAAGCTGGTGCAAAAAAATGTGTTATTTTACCAGTTAGTGCACCATTCCATAGTAAATTAATGGAACCTGCAGCTGAAAAACTTGCTGTAGAACTTGATAAAGTTGTTGTATCTGATGCTACTATTCCAGTAGTAACAAATGTTACAGCTGAAGCTTTAACAAAAGCAGAAGATATCAAAGTAAGTCTTGTAAAACAAGCTGCAAGCCCTGTAAAATGGGAAGATTGTATCGCAACAATGAAAGATTTTGGTGCTGATACTTATGTTGAAGTAGGTCCAGGTAAAGTTTTATGTGGATTTAATAAACGTATTGACCGTAAATTGAAATCTTTAAACGTAGAAAATATAGAATCTCTTGAAAAAACTCTTGACTATTTCAAGGAGGTTCGATAATATGCTTTTAGATGGTAAGGTTGCGTTAGTAACAGGAGCATCTCGTGGAATTGGTCGTGCAGTTGCTATTGAACTTGCAAAAGAAGGTGCTACTGTAGCTATCAATTATGCAGGAAATGTAGCTGCTGCTGAAGAAGTAAAGAATATAATTACTGATATGGGCGGCAAAGCTATGATTGTTCAAGCTGACGTTAGTGATGAACAGGCTGCTAGTGAAATGGTAGAAAAAGTAATAGCTGAATTTGGACAGATTGATATTTTAGTAAATAATGCGGGTATAACTCGTGATGGTTTATTCATTCGTATGAAATCTCAGGATTGGAATGCTGTTATTAATACAAATTTAACAGGTATTTTTAACTGTACAAAAGTAGCAGCAAAATATATGATGAAAAAAACGTTCTGGAAAAATTATCAATATGACTTCTGTTTCTGGTATAATGGGAAATATAGGTCAGACAAATTATTCTGCTGCTAAAGCTGGTGTAATTGGTTTTACAAAATCTTTAGCTCGTGAAATGGCTAGTCGTGGTATTACCGTTAACGCTGTAGCTCCTGGTTTTATTGCTACTGATATGACAGCAGCTATGCCAGAAAAAGCACAGGCTCAAGTAGTGGGCTCTATTCCGCTTGGCAAAATGGGTCAGCCAGAAGATATTGCAAATGCAGTAGTATTTTTGGCATCTGATAAGGCTTCATATATTACAGGACAGGTTGTCAATGTAGATGGCGGTATGGTAATGTAATAATGAATAAATAAAAGGTTATTCTGAGGAGGAGGTGACGAGGAATGGCTACTTTTGATAAAGTAAGAGATATCGTTGTTGATCAGTTAGGCGTTGAAGCTGATGAAGTTAATATCGATTCTACTTTCATCGACGATTTAGGTGCAGATTCTCTTGACATTGTTGAATTAATCATGGCTTTCGAAGAAGAATTCGGTATTGAAATTCCTGACGAAGCTGCTGAAAAAATTAAAACAGTTCAGGACGTTGTATCCTATATAGACCAAAATAAATAATTTTAGCGTTTCCTTAGAAAAGTCCCGTGGTTACTCCACGGGACTTTCTAAAGATAATAGAAGAAAAGCGGATTGGAGGAGTTATTTTTGAAACTTCCTGAATTGAAAATTGGCAATAAAATTGCAAAAGTACCTATTATTCAGGGGGGCATGGCTGTTAGATTATCAACGGCAAGACTTGCAGCTGCTGTCGCTAATGAAGGCGGCATTGGTTTGATTGCTGCATCTGGTATGCCTACTGATGAATTAAGGTATGAAATTCGCTTGGCGCGATCTTTAACGTCTGGAATTATTGGTATTAACATCATGGTTGCAGCTAGAGGTTTTAGTGAAATTGTAAAAACTGCTATCGAAGAAGGTATTGACCTTGTAGTAGCTGGTGCAGGATTTTCCCGCGATATGTTTGGTCTTGGACAAGAATCTGGTACACCAATCGTACCGATTGTTTCATCTGTTAAATTAGCGAAAATATCCCAACGTCTTGGCGCTGCTGCTATTGTGGTTGAAGGAAAAGAAGCTGGCGGACATTTAGGAACTAGTACATCTATACGTGAATTAATTCCTGATATCGCAAAAGCTGTGGATATTCCTGTTGTTGCAGCAGGCGGAGTGCTTTCCGGTCAAGACATTGTTGATCTTATAAAGATGGGCGCAAGTGGTGTACAAATGGGTTCACGCTTTGCTGCCAGTGAAGAATCCAATGCAGCTCCGGCTTTAAAAAGATTTTATTTAAAATCTAAACCGGACGACATTGTAGTTATACACAGCCCAGTAGGTCTTCCAGGACGTGCTGTAAGAAATCCATTTGCAGATAAAATAATGGTAGGCCCAGTTCCTCCAAAAGGATGTAAAGCATGTTTAAAGAGCTGTAAACATAATTTCTGTATAATTGATTCATTGATTCGTGCAGAACAGGGAGACGTAGAAAATGGTCTGGTATTTACAGGCGAATATATACACAGAATCAAAGAAATATTGCCAGTTAGAGAGATAATTTCTAGAATAAAATCGGAAGTTGCGGCAATAGATTAAATGAGAGGTGTTTGTTTTGACAAATAGAGTAGTTATTACTGGTTTAGGAGCAATTTCCCCTATTGGTATTGGTAAAGATGCTTTTTGGCAAGGTCTTCTTGCAGGTAAAAGCGGTATAGATAAAATTACACATTTTGACGCTAGTGATTTTAAAGCTCAGATTGCAGCAGAAGTAAAAGATTTTAATGCTGCTGATTTTATCGATAGAAAAGAAGCAAAACGCATGGATAGATATACTCAATTTGCTATTGCAGCAACTAAACTTGCGTTTGAAGATGCAAATATGGATTTATCTAAAGAAGATAAAGAACGTATTGGCGTATTTATTGGTAGTGGTATTGGTGGTATTGAAACATTACATGATCAATACAATACTATATTCACTAAAGGTCCAGGTCGTGTAAGTCCTTTCTGCGTGCCTATGATGATTAGCAATATGGCAGCAGGCATGACTTCTATTACATTTGGTCTTCAAGGTCCTAGCGTTTGCCCTGTAACAGCTTGTGCAACTGGTACAAATGCTATTGGTGATGCTATGCGTGTTATTCAACGCGGTGAAGCAGATGTAATGGTTGCTGGTGGTACAGAAGCTTGTATTTCTCCACTTCCAGTAGCAGGTTTTGCTTCCATGAAAGCTCTTTGCACAGACATGAACGACAATCCACAAAAAGCTTCTCGTCCATTTGATAAAAATCGTAGTGGTTTTATCATGGGTGAAGGTGCTGGTATTGTTATTTTAGAAAGCTATGAACATGCAGTAGCTCGTGGTGCTGAAATTTATGCTGAGCTCGCAGGTTATGCTTCAACTTCTGATGCTTATCATATGACTAGCCCAGATCCAGAAGCAAAACAGTCTGCTCGTTGTTTCACAAATGTAGTAAAAGATGCAGGTCTTGAATTAACAGATATTGATTATATCAATGCTCATGGTACATCTACTCCATTGAATGAAAGAACTGAAACAGCAGCTATTAAACGTGCTTTTGGTGATCATGCGTATAAATTATCTATCAGCTCTATTAAATCCATGATAGGACACCTTCTCGGTGCTGCTGGTGGTATTGAATGTATCGCTACAGCTTTAGCTGTTAAAAATGATATTATGCCTGCTACAATCAACTATGAAACTCCAGATGAAGAATTAGATTTGGATTATGTACCAAATGTTGCTAGAGAAAGAGTTATCAATGCAGCTATTTCTGATTCTTTAGGTTTTGGCGGTCATAATGCAGCTATTTTATTGAAAAAACTTAAGTAAATCAGGTTTTATAAATGAATTTATCAGAAAAACGCAAACAAAAATTAGGAGAATTAGTCGTTAGATTAGGTGTCAAGTTCAATGATTTAAATTTATTAAATCAAGCTTTGACACATACCTCGTATGCTAATGAGGCTAAAGACCATAGTCTTCATAATGAGCGTTTGGAGTTTTTAGGTGATGCTGTTTTAGAATTAGCTTCTAGCACATATTTATTTAAAACTTTTACGCAAATGCCTGAAGGTGAAATGACAAAAGCTCGTGCCTCTGTTGTTTGTGAGACAAGTTTAGCGAAACTTGCTATGAATTTAAATGTTGGGCAATATTTGTTATTGGGTAAGGGCGAACGCTTAACTGGTGGAGAACATAGACCATCAATTTTAGCAGATGCTTTTGAGTCAATTATTGGAGCTATTTATTTAGACCAAGGTTGGCAGACTGCCTACGAATATGTGCTTGATAAATTAAATGAAGAATTTATTGCTGTAAAATATGGATATAATTTAAAAGATTATAAGACTATTTTGCAAGAAGTAGTGCAGGCAAAAGGACAACATGTTGAGTACAAATTATTGGCAGAAACAGGTCCAGACCATGCAAAAACTTTTGAATTTGCTGTAGTTATTGATAAAAAAAATTGATGGCAAAGGAAAAGGCACTACTAAAAAAGAAGCTGAACAACATGCAGCTTATGAAGCATTAAAAAAAATATGGTATAGAGAAATAAAAAAAAGGTTAAG
>ENA-OQJT01000157-OQJT01000157.1-human-gut-metagenome-genome-assembly--contig:-NODE-157-length-16803-cov-1.051151_pt1 | contig 16803 bp, 19 predicted proteins | sample MGYA00242612_ERZ504779 | MGnify/ENA primary metagenome ERZ504779 (study PRJEB26092, sample SAMD00036366) | human gut metagenome | host: Homo sapiens | study: EMG produced TPA metagenomics assembly of...
ATGATGTTTTGACTACAGCATTTTTTCTAATTTGGTAGATGCCAAGGAACGCAACCTTTCAGATAATTCAAGTGTTGATAAACAAGAAAGAATACAATTAGCTCAGACATTAGGTCTGGAAAAGTGGATTGATTCGGATGGATATCTTTCAGAAGATTATTATAAGGATAAGACAGATCTGGAACTTTCTGAAATGGGTGTTGCTCCCTTGATACATACAATCGACCTTAATAGCGAAGTCATGACATTATCTGTAACGAAATACCAGAAAGTTTCATATGGAAATACAGTTGTTGGATATTTTGAAGTTGATGGTTATCCGTCACTATGTTGCGAACATGATCGACGTACACCAGAAGCCGGTGCCTCAACCGGATCTTGGGAAGAAATTACAGACGCGAATTTACGAACAGTTATGTACTATGGCTACACCGGTCCAGGCAATATTTTCAGTGACTATAATAAAGGCTGCGTAGGTACATCTTTAGCACTTAGCTATTATGTCCGTGGTCTGTCCTCAACTGGTATGGGAGGTCCGCATTCAGCTGGAGCAGAAAGAGTTGGAATGTCGCAGCTGATCTATAAGGCTGAAACAAAAAAGCATCTGTTCCAAGTGGATTCAAAGTGTATCGTGTTACAACAAATGGTGGATCAACACAAAGATTAATGTTCTCAATTTATAATCCTAAAACTTATACAAGTTTGACAGTACAAAAGACATGGAATGATCAGAACAATAAATATAATCTTCGTCCATCTAGTGTGAAAATTAATTTGTATCGGTGGAGTAATAAAGATTCAACAAGAGTTCTTATTGGTAGTGCAAATATTACTCCAAGTAATAATGAATGGAACTGGAAAGTGACATGGAATAATCTGATTCGTACAGATGGGGATACGATCTATGATTACACGGCGCAAGAGGAAGCAGTTCCAGGTTATACAGGAAAAATGTCATGGGAAGGTTCGTATGAAAAAGGTTGGGTAGGAAAACTTACAAATACGCTTCAGACAGGATCAGTCAATTTACAGAAGACATCTTCTGTGCCGGATGTAACAAATGGAAATGACTGTTATTCTTTGAAAGGTGCTGAATATGGTGTATATAGTGATTCATCACTATCGGGTGCGTCCAAAGTAGGTGTCTTAACTACAGATGAAAATGGGGAGTCCAACACACTCACCTTAAATGCTGGGACGTATTATGTAAGGGAAACAACAGCTCCAAAAGGTTATGCATTGGATAAGACAACCTATACAGTAACGATAAAGCCAAATGAAACTTATAAATTAAAAGTATCTGACAAGCCAACATTAGACCCGGTCGGTGTCCTACTTGGAAAAGTAGATAAGGAAACGAATCAGAATAAACCGGAGGGTTCATTGTCGTTGGAAGGTGCATTGTTTACAGCTAAATTCTATGCGGGAGTTCAGTCGGATTCAGACCCGGCGGTAGAGGGAAAGACTGCTAACAGAACCTGGATATTTAGAACAAACGAAAGATGGATTTTGCTATTATGAGGAGAAATATTTAGAGTCTGGTGATGAATTATATTTATCACCCACCAAAAATCCGAGTTTGCCAATTGGTACACTTACTATTCAGGAAACCAAAGCTCCAGAAGGCTATCTGATCAATCCGGAAGTTTATACGGTTAAGATCACAAGCAATAACAACGGTTCGGAGTTTGTTTATACTTATAATCAACCGACAATTCCAGAGCAGTCCTTAGATCTAAACATTGTCAAAAAGGAAAAAGGTAAGGAGTATGCGATTGAGGGAGCTGTGTTTGAGCATACAAAACCGGACGGAACAACAGAGACCGTGACTACAGATGCAAACGGAGTATGTAAGTTCAAGACATTAGGCTATGGACAGCATAAGGTACGAGAGGTATCTGCACCGGAGGAATATACCGTAAATAGCGGAGTTGTAACCTTTACCGTTGCTAAGGACAATAAAATTACCTTAGATTCTAATACAGCAAAGGATAATTCCATGCAGTTTGAGGTTGAAAAAGAAGGAACCGCACGATTATGTGTAGAAGATACTTTAGCTCCATATCAGCTGAAAATAACAAAAGTCAACGAGAAAGGAAAAACACTGGAAGGTGCAGAGTTTACGCTCTACGAAGATGCGGAAGGTACGAAAGTGGTTTCTAAGATCGTTACAGATAATACCGGTGTTGTGACAACAGATCCGTTAGAAGTTGAGAAAAAGTATTACCTGAAGGAAACAAAAGCACCGCAGGGATATCGAATCCCAAAAGATATCAATGGAAACGATTATGTGTATGAAATCTATACCAAGATCAATGATAAGAGACAGTATGAATACTATGTAAATGGTGAAGTTCATACAAAGGATTCCGGAGATTATGCGATCGAGGGAACTCCGCATGAGCGAATTGTGAATCTGAAGGTAGAAAACCACACCGGATTACAGATGCCGGAGACAGGAAATCATGCAACACTAATCATTGTTTTACTTGGTGCAGGCTGTATGCTTGCAGCGATCATTCGTCAAATGAAGAAAGGAAGAGGGAAAGAGGATGAACATGAAAAAAATCTAATAAGAAAAAAAGTCGCAATGATATTTAACTGGAACACTCGCTTTAGCAGGTGCAATTAGTTCTACTCCAATGCCATTGTTCCAGAATGGAATGGCTGCGGTTGTTTATGCGGCAGATGGGACAGAATATAGTACGGTCAAGGGTATTGCTACAATGGGAACTGGACAGGCACACATTGATATTGCAGGAAATGAGGGACAGACACTGGTTGGAAAGAAGTTTAATGTATATAAGCTGTTCGAGGCAGAAAATGCAAAAGGTGGGGAATCCATCAATTATACATTCAATCCAACTTATGAGCAGGCTTTAAAGAATGTCGTAGCAAAAGCATTGACGAAAGCAGGTACAACAATTGCAGCTGCAGATGTAACAGAATATCAGGTGATCGACTACATCCAGTCTTTAAATAATTACCCAGTTGAAGGAGCTACTACAGAGCAGAAACTGGAAAGCCGTTACAGTGCATTTCGTTATTTCATTGAAGAGTTGAGAGATGAGATGACAAAATTAAATGAAGTACCAGAAGTAGTCAACGTAAAAAATGTTCGTTCTGATAATTCTATTCGCCTGGACGGACTTGAATATGGTTACTATGTCATTGATGAAGTGTCCAACGTAGAAGGAACACATTCCGCAAGCTCTCTTTGTATGGTAAATACTGCAAATCCTGCAGCACAGGTTATGATCAAGTCAGATTATCCAAGTATCACAAAGAAGATCCAGGAAGATGATTCAGATGCAAATATCAAAGATGCAGACAGATGGAATGATATTGGAGATTATGAGATTGGACAGACAGTACCATACAAATATACATCAAATGTTCCGGATATTAATGGATATGATACTTATTACTATGCATGGCATGATGTAATGGATGATGCGCTGACATTCAATGCAAAGAGTGTAAAAATTGAAATTTCCGGAACAGTAGACGGAAAAGCCAAAACTTATACGTTGAATAATGATGAGTTTACTGTGACAGAGAAGCCGGACAATGGCGATACTTTTATGATCGCAGTCGCTGACCTCAAGGCAATTGTGGATCGTGAATTTGATGAAGTCGACAACCGGAAAGAGAATACCTACGGACAGACTGTAACACTTACATATAATGCAACACTGAATGATAAAGCTGCAGAAAAAACAGGACGTCCAGGATTTGAAAATGATGTCCGCCTTGAGTTCTCCAATGACGCTGATTCAACAGGAGAAGGAAAGACTGGATATACACCATGGGATACTGTTGTATGCTTCACCTACAGATTAAATCCAATCAAAACGAACGATCATGACAAGGTGCTGGATGGAGCAAAATTCCGTCTGTACTCAGATGCGGATTGCAAGAATGAAGTATATGTAAAAGAAGGACAGGATGGATATATTGTTATCAACCGTGATTCCATTGGCGGTACAGACCACACAGGTGGCACAAAGCCAGATACAGCGGTAGAAATGGTATCTAATGCAAATGGAACATTTAATATCTATGGACTTGACAGTGGAACATACTACCTCAAAGAGACAGATGCTCCGGATGGATACCGTTTATTAAAAGACCCGATCAAGCTGGAACTCAAAGCAACATTTTCAACAGAGCGTGACAGCTATGTGAAAGGTGATGGTGCAACAGATAAGACGCTTACCGCATTTGATGCAAATGCAAACATCAAGACATTCTATAACGGACTTAGTAAATCAGAAGACAAAAAACTGGAAACAAGTGTAGAAGATGGTTCTGCAAATATCACGATTGTGAACCAGGTTGGAAAGAAACTTCCGATCACAGGTACATCTTCTGTAGTGATCATGCTTGGAGCAGGTGTTGTTTTTATGAGCGTTGCCATTGCAAAAGGACGTAAGAAAGACGAAGAGATCTAAGCAAAAAGGAAGGAGATTGCATGAGAAAAAAATGGAGTACGGGAGTCATATTCATCATTGGATTTGCACTCTGCTGTCTACCAATTATCTGGAATGTGATCGAGCAGCGGCATCAATCAGATGCCGTTGCTACTTACCAAAACGCAGTAAGCAAAAAAAGATGATACAAAGCTTAAGGAGATCATGGACAATGCAGCTGCATACAATGACATGCTTTACCAGACAGGCGGTGCAGTTGTAGATAATTCTGATACTGATATCTTAAGTGACGAAAGCTATGAAAAGCAGCTGAACATATCCGGGAATGGAACAATGGGAAGTCTGGATATCCCAAAGATTAATGTGGAACTGCCGATCTATCATGGAACGGATGATACCGCACTGTCAAACGGAATCGGACACCTGCAGGGAACGAGCCTTCCTGTGGGCGGAGCAAATACCCATTGTGTTCTGACCGGACACAGAGGACTTCCAAGCTCCAAACTCTTGATCCGCTTGGATGAGATGGTGGAAGGAGATCTGTTCTTCTTAAGGATTGGAAATGAAACACTTGCATATAAGGTGAATAAGATACAGATCGTAGAGCCGGAAGATGTCTCCGGTCTGCAGATCGAAGCAGGAGAGGATCTGGTGACACTGGTTACGTGTACACCATATGGAATCAACACCCATCGGTTACTGGTGACCGGAAAGCGTGTGGAATATAAGAAGGCACAGCATGATGCGATCAAACAGGAACTTCCATCTGCGAGAGAACTTATCTTTTTCCTCTTGCCATTTTTGTTTGCTGCGATAGCAATCGGATTGTATTTATGGAACAGAAGGGAGACATATGAAGATGGTAAGATATAAGCAGATACTGGCCGCAGCGTGTGTATTTGCAGCTCTTGGTGCATCAAATGTAGCTGCGGCAGAGACAACATTAAATGAGAATGATCTTGTGATCGATAAAACGGTCACGGTCATTGGAGATCAGGTGTTGCCGGACAGTGAGGAGCTTGCAAAGGTCGAAGAGGTAAGAACCGGAAGTATTGAGGTGGTGCTGACCGACGGAAAAGCAGGAACAGAAAAAAGTAACGTAAAGATTAGCTGTCAGAAAGTTGCAGATATTATGGATGGAGAATATGTACTGACAGATACTTATAAAAAGAGTGAAGTAGATTTAAATGCGATCGAGAATGCAAATGATCTAAAAAACTGCGGCAGAAAAATTGCTTACAACTGCGGGAGAAAGTACAAGTGCAGTACCGACAGATGCAGATGGATTTGTAACATTTAAAAACTTAGAGGTAGGCGTATATCTGATTTATGCACAGGATACAGAAACCTATGACACAGTAGAACCATCCTTGATCGCAGTACCGACCTGGAATGATTCAGAAGGTGAGATGCAGTATGATGTTATGATCGCACCAAAACATACGGAAAAGCCGGAAAAAGAAGACAATGTTGCACCGCAGACAAGTCTTCAGGAGAATACTTGGAAGTATGTTACAGCGGCAGGCATCTGTGTGTTTGGAGCATTGCTTTGTACGATTTTGTATAAGAGGAAACATTAAATGAGAGACAGAGTATACAGATTTCTGAGCGTGCTATTCCTTGGAATGGCAGTAGTATTTTGCTTTCTTGCCTATCACGAACATAAACCATTTCTGGATGCAAAGATCAGTCATGAAGCAATCAAAAAAAACGGCTGTAGTCCCGGAAAGTAATGAGGATGCATCAGATCCTATGAAGAGGAGGATTGATTTTGAATTACTTAAGGAAGTCAATCCAGATATCATTGGATGGCTTTATATCCCACAGATCGGAGTGGATGAGCCTATCTTACATGGCAGAACAGATACAGAATACTTAAACAAAGGATTTGATGGAAAACGAAGTGTACTAGGTTCAGTATTTACCTTTGCTCATGTAAATGAAAACTTGTCAGATCCGCATATCTGTCTTTTCGGACATAACATGATGTCCGGACAGATCTTTGGAAAATTAGATGAACTTACAGTGGATGAAGACAAAGTACAAAGCATTTATATCTATACGCCAGAGCGAACCAAGGGACTTACAATCGTGTCTGTATATTCCTGTCACAAAAAAGATGCGGTATTCCAGGATGATTGGAAACCAGATCAAGAGGATGTACAGACCTTTACTTTAGCAACTTGTACCGGCTATTCAAGGACTCCGTATCGTTTGGCTGTCAATTGCAAAGTGACAAAAGAAAAACTCATCCTTTAAGGAAGGAAAACAGTGGGATGAAAAGAGTAATCATTACCATCCTGATCTTTTTATTTGGCATCGGCTGCGGCTTCGGTGCATTTTTTATGCTCAAAACGGGTGGAAATATGAAAAAAGAAGAACTAAAAAGTGTACAGCGGCTAGAAGTTCCTAAGACAGAAACAAAAGCAAGTAAAGAACAAAAGAAAAAGGAAGAGCCAAAGAATAGCGAACAAGTGAAAGAAAAGGATGATGTACCGAATTTCGGTACACAAGAGGAGAAAACAAAAGCAGTAGAAGAAATCTTAAGTGGTCCTGCACCAAAAACTGGAGAAGAAAGCAGAATTTTAGTGTTTTCTGTATTGCTTGGGATGTCTGTAACTGTGATGGGTGGAACTATTTATAGAATTAAAATGAAGAAGGGAGCGAATGGAACATTATGATAAATGAAGCAAACCAAGATCCGTTGTACCGAGATTTGAATGAAATCTACCAAGAACGGGAGAAACTGTTTCAGCAAAGAGAACGGGATTATCTGGAACAGAAAAAAACATTAAATAACTTACTCGAATCGATCAAGCAGGAAAAAGAGACGTTGAACCAAAAAGGACAGGAACTCAAAAAACAACAAGAGGAACTGCATAAAGAGGAACAAAATCAGCAAACTTGGTATCAGCAGCTCTGTGAAGAAAAAAAACAGCTTGAACGAGACAAAGAAGAACTGAACAAAAAAGAAAAGGAGTTTGAGACAGCAAAGGATTCCATGGAAGTACGCTATCAGGTGCAGATTGAAAAAGCAAAAAACATGGAAATCCAGGCAAAACAGTCAAAGGAAACTTTTGAACATAAGTTAGATATGCTAGGACTTGTTTTGGATGCAGATGGCAAGCCAGGAGGAGAAGCAACCAAGTTTTTTGAATCCTTACTTGGTGGAATGAATAAGTGGAATGAAGAAGAACTGCAGAGTCTTGAAGAAGAGAATAAAGCTTACGAAAACGAGAGCAGAAATTTAAAAGAGGAACTCGAAGAGCTGAATAAAAAAAGTAAACAGCTTGAAGAAGAAAATAATCAGCTACAAAGTGAAAAGGAGAGCCTTTCTGAGAAAATTAAGAGAATTGAAGCAGAAAAGAACCGTTTGTTAACACTGGTATCAAGTATCTCTCAAAGCAAAAAAAGAGGAAGCTGTACCGAATTTCGGTACAAATGAGGAAGAAGAGGAAGACGCAGCGAATTCCGATACAAAAGAAAAACCTTATGTTCCAACCTTCGGAAGAAAACAGGAGTCCAATGAGTCAGAGCGAGAGAGTGCAGTATTTGAAGAGCTGACAGCATCCGTTTTAAACAGATATTTGGTAAAAAATGAACCAAAATATATTTCTGCTGAAATCAAACACTCCGAAGAGGGGGAACAGCTGCATGTTAATATCAATAACTTAGATTATGTGTTCCTGTTTTCAAGTCCGGCAGCGTTTGACATTTCAGCTCCAAAGAAGAAAAGCAGAGCATTAGATAAACTGCTTGTTCGTTTAAATACACAGCATCCGGGAGTGAAGTTTTATTATGACGAACAGGAGCATCGGGTTTATGCATCCGGATATTTCAGCAATACCATGGCTCCGGAACGGTTAATGGAGAAAGTGCATGAAGTAAGTGACTGTTTCCGTCAGAAGTAGAGAGGTGGGTACCAATGACAGCTTTACAGTATATGGGAACAGGCATCGTTTTTGCGTTAGTTGCCGGAATTTGTTTTGTGGGTGCGATCGTTTATTTCCTTCTTACAAAGCAGAAACACTATCTGTATGCAGAACGATTGGGAAGAATGAAATTCCCGGAGCAGTTCTACAAAGATATGAAAGAACAATATGAAAAGACGGAAAACATTTCACAGACGCTAGATCTTCTGTTGGAGCAATATCCGAAAGGAAAAGTAGCAAAAACGTTTACGTGCATCTAAGGATTATTTAAAGAACAGTCATTATAAGGATTATGAAACCGCATTGTATCGTTATCTGTCAGATAGTGATACAGCAAATGTGATCACAGAGCTTCTGTTAAAGGATTTACAAAAAATATGCAGGATTCCATGTAAGCAGGAGAAAAATACTGGAGAGGAGAATAAAAATGAGAAGAAGTAATTGGAAAACAAAAGTAATAGTAGTAATCGCATTTATTTTAAGTATTGTATTAGGAGTTGTAGCAGCGATGTTTGCACCAGATGTATGGAAAGGTTTAGTAGGGTTTGGAACCTTTGCGGTTGTGCTGCTTGTATTAGTATTTATTTTAGTAAAAGTTTTACATATTGGGAGAGAGTAAGGATATGAGAAAGAAATTGATAAAACTGGATAGAAAAAAATTGGTAACACTGATGACACTTTCTTTAATGATGTCTGCAGTATTTGTTTTGCAGTTAGGATTTCCGGTTCTTGCTGCAGAAACTGATGGAAATACAGTAATCAAGACTGGTTTTAATACAATCTATGGGCTGATTGCAGCAATCGTATCCTCCATCGGAAGTCTGTATCTGCTATGGGGTGTTTTTGAGTGGGCACAATCCATGAACTCTCAGGACGGTGGTGCACAGTCTATGGCATTTAAACGAATTGCAGGCGGTCTTGTTGCAGTTATCACACCACAGTTGATTCCAGTGATCACTTCAAGTGTAGGAGCATAAAAAGGAGGAGAAGAAAGATGCCAGACTGGTTGCCGGATTTTCTAAATGGCAGTTTATTATACGGACCATTCTATCAGATTGCCAGTGCGATATGGAATACTGCCATGTCAGCATGTATGGGAATCATGACAAAGACACCGGAAGGATTTTCATCTGCTACATGGACTTATGTAAATAATGAATTGTATCCGTGGGCTTTGTCCATCGGAATTATGAGTCTGAACTTTTTTGTGATGATGGGATTTTTTAAAGCAGTTGGGAACTTCAAAGAAAATATGACAATTGAACTTATGATCGAAGCAATGATCAAGGTGGTTGTCTTAAACGTACTGTTGGTAAAAGGATTGGACGTGATCAAAAAGATTTTTGAAATGGCATCGGCAATGGCAGGAACGGCGGTCATGATTGAACCGCCGGCCTTCTTTACTGGTGATGTGGATGTCGGTTCTGTTATGTTTTTCTGGATCTATGGGTTGTTCTACTTCCTTGTAGCAATGGTCTGTGCATTTCTGATTCTGATCACGCTGTACAGCCGCTATATTAAGTTGTATCTTCTGGTTGTAACATTCCCACTTGCAATGCCTTCGATCACAGGAGGACGTGGAATCGAAGGAACAGCCTATGCATGGATGAAAAGCTTTCTATCCAATACGTTTGAAATTGTCGTTATAGCACTTGCCATTGCAATCGCAGGAAGAATCACTTCCGGTATCTCCATTTTTACATCTGATAGTGCCATTTTTAATGCGTTTGATGGATTTGCCCAGGCTCTTAATTCCATGATCTATATGATCCTGATGGCAGTTTCCGTAAAAGGAGCACCAACGTTTTTAAATAAAACATTCAATCTGTAATGAGGTGAACGTGCATGAAAATAAATTTAAATAAAGATTTTGAGGAACAATATAAAAATGAGTTATGGAAAGGTTTTACCGCAAGGGAATTAGGGTATGGTGTGGTTGCTCTGCTTGTTGCCGGAGGAGTCGCATTTTCTGTGTGGAAGGCAACAGGCCTTGCAATCAATCTTTCTATTTATGCCGGAATCCCATTCATGGTTCCGATTATTTATCTAGCAATGGTGAAGCACCAGGGACATACCTGGATTGAATCATTAAAAAATATGTGGTTTTATATGCAAACCAAAGAACTGCCTTGTGAAATGGAAGAAAGGAATGTTTCACAGCACAGAATCTTTTCTATGGATACAAAATGTATCAATGAGCCAAAGAAAAAAAGAACTACAAGGAGGAAGAAATAAATGTCAATCTTTAACGGAAACAGTCTGTTTCTGTCAAAAAAAAGCAAAACAATGCCGGTAGTAAAAGTACCAAAGAATGTAAAACAATCTCTGCAGATTGACAGAGCCTTTGAGAATGGGATATTTAAGATCGAGCCAAAAGAAAAAATGGCGGTTTATGACAGATGCTATATCTTTGAAGATATTAATTACATCAACAAGAATATCGGAGAACAGAACGATTTTCTTATGAATCTGATGTTTTGGTTAAATTCGATGGATGTAGAATTTAAAATCACATTAGCCAATGAATATCAGAGCATGGAAGAGTTTTTGGAGTCTATTCGTGCAGAAAAGAATAAAGCAGAGTATCCGGATATTGCAAATGGAATCAGACAGTGGCAGGATGAAAGAATCAAGGAAACCAATCCGAATGTAACTACGCTGCGTTATCTGACCGTGACTACAAGAGCAGATAATGAAGCGAATGCAAGAGTGTATTTGAATGCGATTGAGACAACCATTATGGAAGCATTTGCCGGATGGGGAAGTCGTATTGAAAAGCTAAGCACCTTGGAACGTTTGGAATCACTGCAGAAACTGATCTGTCCGAATCATCCGGAGCAACAGGACTATATCAATCTCCCATCCGATAAAAAGAAACATCAGAAAGACTGGAAGAATGATATCCTGCCACGAGGCATCAAACAGTATCCAAACTACATGGTCATGGGAGATACCTATGTTACTGTTTTATTCGGACACAGATATCGTCAGGCAATTGATACCGACAAGTTTATCCATTCCATGTCGAATGTTTCTTATCCATCTTTTCTTACACTGGATTATGCTCCGGTTGAGACAGACCTGGTAAACGATAAGCTGATCAATGCACAGGTCAATAATGAAAGAGCAATCACCGAAGAGATTGAACAGAAGCGAAATGCAGGTATTCCGGCCATTAACGCTTCTTATCCAAGAGAGAAGAAAAAGAATGAGATCGAGTCCTATATCGATCAGTTGGATGAAAATGATGAAAAGGGATTCTTTCTAAATTTGTTGGTTGTAATCACTGCTCATGATGAGGAAGAACTTGCAGAACGTATGAAAGAAATGCAGGCAATCGGAAAAAGAGAAGGTGTTGTGCTAGAAACCTGTGATTATACACAGTTAAAAGCATGGAATACAGCACTCCCGATCGGTGGAAGACAAGTTGATTATATGCGTTTCTTCTTAACTTCTTCCCTTGTTGCATTTCAGCCTTTCTTTGCACAGGATGTCATTGAGCCGGGAGGACAGATGATGGGACTCAACCATACTACAAAGCATTTCATTGTGGGGAATCGAAAGAAACTGCCGAATCCGCATGGAATTATCGTAGGGCTTTCCGGTTCCGGTAAATCTATGCTGATCAAGTTGACTGAGCTGTCACAGACATTGCTTGCAACAGATGACGATATTATGATAATCGACCCACAAAACGAATTCCGGGATATTGTGGAGAAAGACAAAGGAAGTTATTTTGATCTGACACCAAAAAGCGGAATCTTCCTAAATGGATTTGAGGTATCAGAAGAAGTGTTTGCATCTTCCGTAGCAGTGCAGAAAGAATTTATTGCGCAACAGACGGAATATGCCAAGACCTTGTGTGCAGCTGTAATGAAAAACATCAATGTTACACAGGAGCATGATCGATCATCAGCCGATGTACGGAACGCATGTTTAAGGATGTATTTGAACAGAAAAAACTAAAGAAACAGCCGACACTTTTGTGGCTGCGGGAGGAAATCCATAAGGAATTACAACGAGTCGATAATGAGCATGATGAAGCCTTGATCCGAGAGATCTACAACAGTTTGGAAGAATATACCATTGGTAGCTGTGATATGCTGGCTCATCCATCCAATGTAAGTCTGAATCGTCGTATGATCGGCTTTGGAATGTCCAATGTGCCGGAGAATAATTGGGAGGCAGTTATGGTCACGATCCTGCATTATCTGTCCGTTCGTATGGATTACAATAAGAGGTTCCAGAAAGCAACGCATCTTGTGATCGATGAGACACAGGTAGTATCTAAGAAACCAGGGAGTGCAAGTCAGCTTAATAATGCGGTTATTACGTTCCGTAAGTTTGGTGGGATTGTAACAATGGCTATGCAGAATGTAACAGCAGCCTTATCTAATCAGACACTGATTGAATTGTTTCAGAACTGTTCCTACAAAGCTTTTCTCGATCAGGGTGGTGTAGATGCACAGAGTCTTGCTGCTATCCAGGAATTTAGTGCAAAGGAATTTAAAGCACTGTCTTCCGGAAATATCGGTGAGGGTGTTATGGTGTGGAATAAAAAGGTTGTGATGTTTGATGCACTAATCAGCAAGGAGAACGTATTGTATAAAAATTACAGTACTAACTTCCATGAAAAAGCGAAGGAGCAAAAACGGTTATCTTTTGAAGAAGAGGTTGTACCGAATTTCGGTACAAAAGAAAAAATAGAGCCACGTTCTGTGTTGAGTGAAAAAGAAGAAGAACTGATTCTTAAGGTTTCCTGTATTATGGATATCACAGTAACAGATGTGGAACGTTTGTTTAATAAAGATACAAAAACTTGTCTTGGATATCTGAAATTATTAGAGGAGAAAGGAAAACTCAGAGAAGTAGAGGGTAGATACAGAAGGGTTGGATAGGATGCGGATTAATGCAAAAGACGAAAAAACATTTAAAGCAACAGCACTTGCCTTAAATGCTGCAAAGCAGTCAGTAAAAACTTCCAAGCAGCATATGACAGCCTTGAGTATGGGAAATGAACCAGACCGCCAGGGAGAACAATCAGCTTATGTAGATCCAACAAGGTTTTTAGATGGAAAAGAGATTCATAAATGGAATCAGTTACCGCAATCATTAAAGAAAAGATATATAGCTGAAGGAATAAAAGAAGCTAAAGCAAGTTCAAAAGCAAGAAGCGGAATTCTAAAAGACAATTATGATTTCACAGAAGAGATTGAAAAAAAAGTAGCAAATGTTTATACAGCAGATCTTTATCGTATGGAGGAAACATCAGGGGTAAATACATATCAAAGATTTGAGTACAATCCGTTGAAAAGATTCCAAAATCGTTGGAATCACAGAGAGAAAAATAAAAAGCTATCATCAGAAAATGAAATACAAGGAGTTACGGACAAGAAAAGTTCAGCTGCAGGACAAGAATCCATCCGAAAAGGAGAAAGATATCTTTCCAAAGAGCAGGAGCAGATAAAACTACAAATAAAAGCAGGAATCAATAAGGAGAGTGTTGCGGGAAAAGCGGTAGCTGATTCGGCAACAGCAACAAGTACAGCAGCTTCCGGTGCAGCTGCAGCAGGAGGAAGTCTGGTTGTCACGGCAGGGAAAAAAGCAGCTGATAAGTTCAAAGATTATATGCAGGAACGCTCCATGGCAAGTGAGCAGGCAATTAGAAATGTAGAATCCAAAATGACAGAGATCAAGAATGCAAACCATGAAATGGATTCCTTGCCATCCTCTTTGAAATATATTGGTGCGGCAGTTGGTGCGGTATTACTATCCGTACTTGCCGTTGTGGTTCAGGCAGTATTTTCATTCCTTGCAGTTATAATTGGAGTGATCATTGCAATCTTAGTTCCAATCATTGTAGTGGTAACAATCATTTCAACGCTCATAGGGATTATAGCTTCCCTAATGTCTTCGACTCCTGTGATAGCAGGAGGTGGAGAAAGAATCGTACAGATCGCTTTGCAGGAAGAAAATAATCCAAGTGGAGCAAAGTACTGGCGATATGTTATGGGAAGCCAATTTGTTAATGGTGATGTGACTCCTTGGTGTGCGTGCTTCGTGTCCTGGTGTGCAAACGAAGCAGGACTGATTGATTCCGGTATTGTTCCAAAAGCTGCAGCTGTTCGAGCGTATCACAGGTACTATGCCGAAAGAGGACGTTTCCATTACGCATCCGAAGCTATACGCCGCAGCCTGGAGACTTTATCGTGTTTGGTGCGGATACACACATTGGAATTGTTCAGTATGTGGAGAATGGAAGAGTAGTTACAATTGAAGGGAACACTTCGGATGCAGTACATTCAAGAAGCTATGCATTGAATAGTTCGTATGTTACGGGCTATTGTAATCCGGAATATCCGGCAGGAACTACGATTGAAATCCCGGAAGGAATGGGAACAACTCACACTTATATGGGATGGAGAACAATTACAAGTCGGACAAGTTTACAGTATCAGTTAAGGGAACAAAGTGGAGAACATTATGACAGTGAAGGATTTGGAATCATCGATGGAAGATATGTGATCGCTTGTACAACCTTATATGGACAGGTTGGAGATTATGTAGATTTTTATCGGGAAAATGGAGATGTCTTGCATTGTGTGATTGGAGATATCAAGAATCAGAATGATCCGGGATGTAACCAGTATGGACATCAGAATGGGGAGCGTGTGGTTGAGTTTGTTGTTCAATATAGTACGTGGTATCCATCTCATGCGAATCCTGGAACGCCAAGCTGTAAACCAGAATGGAACTCAAGAGTTGTTAAAGCAGTGAACTTGGGATATAACTATTTTCATTAAAGAAATGGTGAGAAAAAGATGAAGAAAAGAATTTTAATCAGTGTTCTTTTACTAGCTTTGCTGTTTGGAATTTTGTTTGGTGGTATTTTTCTGCTTAGAAAAAATGCGAATGAAAAAGAAAAAATAAAATCCGAAGAACAGACAGTTGAGCTTGAGAAGAAGACAGAAGAAAAAGAAGAACAGCGGAAGATGGACTTTGTAAATGTCAATTTATTGGAGTCTTTTTTTTCTGCTGAAGAAATCAAAAGCATGGAACAGCAAGCAGAAAAGTTGTTAAAGCAGGATGAATTATTTGCTTCTGTTACTACGCTTACTTGTACCGATGCAATTTATGAAACACAAAATCAGATCCGCTTCTATTTTACATTGGATGATGGAAGCACTTTGTTTGCGTCCTATAAAAAAGAAGACAATAGCTTTTTCTTCTGGACAGAAAAGAAGGAAGATTCTGAACAGGCGATCGCAGAATGGTTGAAACAAAAAGAAGCAGATACAAAGGCTGTCGATACAAGTTCCTGGGAGGAATCGCAGGAACTTCCAATCAAATGGAATGAAAAAGGACAGGAAAATATCCCGGTAGTTTTATCCGGAAAAGAAAATCTGCAGGGGAAAATTCCAGAAGAAGACTTGAATTATTTGGAAACAAAGTTGCAAAAATTTCTGGAAGAGAATAATGAGTTGAGAAGAGAACTTTCAATTTTGGCAGACAAAATCATCCAAACAGATCAGGAGGTAACATTTGAAGCAGACTTTATAACACCACGAATTGACAAAAAACAGTTGCAGGTAACGTATCATATCAAAGAAAAAAGCTTTGGGTTTATGATACAATAAAAGTTATTGGCAGTAGGAAGTATTGAAATACACTAGAAAATTTTGTACACTGATAATAAGAAAATTTAATTATAATTGTCGGAGAGGGTGATGGTATGGAAAAGTGGCAGGATAAAGCGTTATTAGAGATCAAAAAAAAGATGAGAATTGTAGATGGAAGAAATATTTCAGCAGAAGATTATCCTGAAAAAGAGATTGCTATCCAAAATTATATAAATATATAACAGAACACAATCCAGATACAATGGAAAAATCTGTGCATTATATGGACTGAGGCGTACCGGGAAAACCGTTATGATGAACCAGTGTATTTCTGAGTTGCCACCAGAAGAGAAAGAAAAGAGCGTTTATATTTTATGTAAAGAAACCTGTGATATGCTGGAAATGGAGCAGGTGCTTGATGAGTTATATGAAAAAGGAAAGCGTCTTTTCTTTATAGATGAAGTGACACTAATTGAAGATTTACAGGTGTATGGAAATGTATTTTCAGATTATTATCGTACAATGGGAGCAAAGATTGTTATTGCAGGAACAGATTCTTTTGGAATCTATATGGCGAAAACAGATATTCTTTATGATCGCACAATTCTAATCCATACTTCACAGATTCCATATGCGGAGTTTAAAAGAATTTGTAAAAAAGATTTGGATACTTACATTGAGTATGGTGGAACACTTACTAATACCACTTATAAAAATAACCAAAATGCAGATGAGTATCTTAATACAGCTATCGTAGAAAATATCCTGCATGGATTGGAGGGAAGAGAAGAAAAAAGAAAACATGCTACAGTTTTGACA
>ENA-OQJT01000159-OQJT01000159.1-human-gut-metagenome-genome-assembly--contig:-NODE-159-length-16720-cov-1.162478_pt1 | contig 16720 bp, 21 predicted proteins | sample MGYA00242612_ERZ504779 | MGnify/ENA primary metagenome ERZ504779 (study PRJEB26092, sample SAMD00036366) | human gut metagenome | host: Homo sapiens | study: EMG produced TPA metagenomics assembly of...
GATAATAAATATATATTAATTTTTTTAAAGAAAGGATAATAGAACGTATGTCCCTAAAAAAAAATGAAAGATATATGTATGGTCTTATCTATATGTATGAACATTGGTATGCCAGCTTGTTTGGCAGCTGATTTATCTATTGATGAAGCTGTAGATATGGCATTAGCTAAAAATAATGATGTAAAGATTGCTAATGAAGAAAAAATGGCAGCACAAGCAAATTATGAAGCTACAAAAGGAGCAAATGGTGTAAGTATTTCTTTAGGAAGTAGTCTATCAGCTAGAGATAGTGCAGATACAACTTTTGAGCGAGGCAATAGTAATAGTATCTCAGCAACATTGCCTCTTTACACAGGAAATAAAAATGAGCTAAATATTGATAGTAAAAAATTGGAATTATTAAAGTCTGAATTGAATTTAGAACGCACAGAAGAAACTATTAAATATAATACAATAAAAGCTTATTTTGATATATTAGAAGCAAAGCAAAATGTAAATATTGAACAAGAGTCTGTAAATAATTATGAAAGTCATTTGACAGATGTAAGAAATCTCTATGCAGCAGGCAGTATACCAAAATCAGATGTACTTCGTTCAGAAGTTGCCTTATCAAATGCGCAACAATCCTTGATTATAGCACAAAATGATTATGAAATAAATTTAAGTACATTCCGTAATATCATAAAAATTGATCGAAATGAACCTATTAATTTAACTGATGATTTTGTATATCAAATAGTTAGAATGTCTTTACCTGAATGTTTAGATTATGCTATGGCTTATCGTAAAGATAGAATAGCAAGTCAGATAGATGTAGAAATTGCTAAAAATAATATTGATGTGGCTAAAGCTGGATATTTGCCAACAGTGAATTTATCTGTAAGCACAAGTTGGGATAAACAGGCATTACCTAGTGGCAATGACCATGATTATCAAGCTGGTGTATCTGCCAATTGGAATATTTTCGATAATAATGTAACAAAATCAAATGTAAAATCAGCAGAAGCTAGTTATAATAAGGCAGAATATGAATTATCAGATACAGAAGATACTATTGATTTAGAAGTAAGACAAGCTTATTTAAATATGAGAGAAGCTGAAAGACGTTTTAATTCTACAGCAATGGCAGTAAAACAAGCGGAAGAAGATTATTTCATCGCTACTGAAAAATATAAAGTTGGTGCAGGTATAATCTTAGATGTAATTGATGCAGAATTAGCACTCTCACAAGCTAGATTAAACTATGCAAGTGCTCAATATGATTATGCTAGATATAAAGCTAATCTAGAATATGTTATTGGAACACCAAAGGGAGAAACAATAGATGGATAAAGTGAAGTTAAAAAAATGGGCAAAAATAATATTGGTATTGGTAGTTGTAATAATAGCTATTGTTACTGGTTATAAATATTATGCACAAAAACAAGAAGAAGCGAAAAAACCAGTAGTAAATACAGCTCAAGTTCAATATATGAGCATGAAATCAATTGTTTCAGCTACAGGAACAATAAAGCCAGTAGAGTCAGTAGAAGTAAGCTCTAAAATTACAGCTCGTGTAAAACAAGTATTAGTAAAAGAAAATGATACTGTAACTCAAGGTCAAACTGTAGCTTTATTAGATGGAAAAGATTATGAAACTCAAAAAGAACAAGCAGAATTTACTTTGAAAAATGCTAAGATAATTTATGACAGAACTAATTATTTATATAATATAGGAGCAAAATCTAAAGAGGATTTAGATAATGCTCAATACAATTACGACACAGCACAAAGTAAATTAGAAGAAGCAGAGTCAAATCTATCCGAAACAGTAATAGTATCACCTATGGATGGGGTAGTAATTGGTGAACCTGTTACAGATGGTACTATGGCGGTACAGGGAAATAGCAATCCTACTGTAATTATGCGTATTGCTGATTTATCAAGAAAGCAGATTTTTGCTAAAGTAGACGAAACAGATATCGGCAGTGTAAGAGTAGGGCAAAAAGCTACTTTTACCGTAGATGCTTATAATGGTAAGACTTTTACAGCTACTGTATCTAAAATTTCACAAACGGATATGGATAATAGCTGGAATATAAGCAATTCATCAAGCAGTAGTTCATCTTCATCAGCAGCGGTAATTTATTATAGTGTAACTTTAGATGTAGATGATCCAGAAGGTTTATTGATGCCTTCAATGACTGCTCGTGTAGAAATTGAAACTGCAAATAAAGATAGTGCTTTAGCTGTACCACTTTCAGCTTTAAAAACTGATAAAAATGGAACATATGTAATTGTTATCAAAGATGATGGCACAACAGAAAATCGCTATGTAGAAACAGGTATATATGGTGATGAATTTGTAGAAATTATAAATGGTTTATCTGAAAATGAAAAAGTAGATGTTACCATGGTTAAAAAATCAACTACTGCAACTTCTGCTAGACCAGGACCAACAATTCACTAAGAAAGGAAAATAGTGATATGAATGAAACAAGAGAAATTACTATTGAACTTTCAGGCATAAAAAAGCTTTATCAAGTGGGAACACAAGAAGTAGCAGCTTTAAATGGTATAGATTTAAAAATCTATAAAGGTGAATTTGCAGCACTTATGGGGCCATCAGGTTCAGGAAAATCTACTTTAATGAATATATTAGGTTGTTTAGATAGACCGACTTGTGGCTCTTATAAATTAGATGGTAGAGAAATTGCTCATTTAAGTGATGATGAGCTTGCTAAGACTCGCAATAAAAAAATAGGTTTCGTCTTCCAAAATTTTAATTTATTATCAAAGATAACTGCGTTAGATAATGTAGCATTGCCTTTAGTTTATGCTGGAGTAGGCATGAAGGAGAGACTAGAGAGAGCACATCATTATTTAAAAGCTGTTGGCTTAGATGATAGGGCAGACCATAAACCAAATGAATTATCAGGTGGGCAAAGACAGCGTGTAGCAATTGCTAGATTTAGTCAATGACCCAAGTATTATCATGGCAGACGAACCTACTGGTAACTTAGATACAAAATCAACAAAGGAAATCATGGAGATTTTTATCAAATTGCATGAAGAAGGAAAAACCATGATTTTAGTAACACATGAACCAGATATTGCGGCATGTGCTTCACGTCAATTATTAGTAGTTGATGGAAAAATAACAAAAGATGCAGGCAAGGGGGTAGTAATGGATGTTATTTAAAGAAACTGTGCAAATGGCTATATCGGCTTTATGGGCAAATAAAATGCGTTCATTACTGACTATGCTTGGAATTATAATTGGTGTAGGTGCCGTTATAGCAATGGTTTCTATTGGTATGGGGGTACGAAAACAGGTAGAAGATTCAATTGCTAGCTTGGGTAGCAATATGTTGATTATCAATGCTAGTGCGACAAAAAATGCGGCTGGTGTTCGCCAAGCGGCTGGTTCAAATGTGCGCTTGAAATTAGATGATGCAGAAGCTATAAAAAAGAAAATAAAAGATGTAGAATATGTATCACCACAAGCACAAAAGAAATATCAAATAGTAAATGGTAATCAAAACTGGAATACAGATGTTGTAGGTGTAATACCAGATTATATGTATATTCGTTCTTTAAGTATTGCAAATGGTACTTTTATTACAGAAAAAGATGTAGAAACAAGAGCTCGTGTAGCTGTTATTGGAACGACTGTAGCAAGTAATTTATTTGGTGAAGAAAATCCAGTGGGTAAAAATATTCGTATAAATAATGACCCATTTAAAGTAGTAGGGATTTTAGAAAGTAAAGGTCAATCTAGTGTGGGTCAAGACCAAGATGATATCGTAATAGTACCTTTAACTACTGTTATGACGCGTATAATGGCTATAGATTATGTACAGCAAATAAGTGTACAGGTAACATCGGCAGATAAGATGGATTCTGTACAAGCTGAAATTGAAAATTTAATGCGACAACGCCATAAAATTACAGGAGATAAAGAAGATGATTTCACTGTAAGAAATTTGACTAGTATTATGGAAACTATGACTAGTACAAGTACAATGCTTACAATTTTATTAGGAAGTGTAGCAGGTATTTCTTTGCTCGTTGGAGGTATTGGTATTATGAATATAATGATGGTATCAGTAACTGAAAGAACGAGAGAAATTGGCATTCGTAAAGCATTAGGTGCAACGTATAATAATATTATGTTCCAATTTTTGATTGAAGCTGTATTTGTAGGGATTATAGGTGGTTTAATTGGTGTAGGTGTTGGCGTTGGTTTAGCTACAGCGATAGCTCAGTTTGGCGGATTTACAACAGTTATTACTATAGAGCCAATTATTATATCTTTTATGTTCTCTGTAGGCATAAGCTTATTCTTTGGTATTTATCCAGCGAGAAAAGCTGCCAAATTAGACCCTATTGAAGCACTTCGTTATGAATAAGTTCATAGATAATTTAAATAAAGGCGAATAGCAATATATTCGTCTTTATTTTTGTAAAAAATTTTTTTATGAAAGGTATTTTTTTAGTATTGTAGCGAATTATATAATATATGATATATATTATAGTGATAAATAAAGGGAGGCTATCTAAATGAAAAGATTATTAGTAGTTTTTGTAGTTTTATTAACATTTCAAGCGGTAGCTTTAGCTTCTCCTAAAAATATAGATTTGCGAGAATATCAGCAAGCTACTGGTACAATCAATGTATTAGCAGCACCTTTTGAAAATGACAATTTTTATCTAGCTACATTTAATTTTGATGAACAAAATAAAGGTGATAAAGTTAATTTTTATCAAGGAACTTGTATTGTAGATAAGGAAAATCAAAAAGTATTACAGCCTTTATTAGTAAAAAGAATTATTGGTAGCGAAGATAAAGTGTCAGAAGTTGTGCTAAATAAGCGACAAGAAATGCCATATTTGCAGGATTTTAGAACAGTGCAAACAAATTCTAAAAAGCCAAAAGTTTATACAGGTGGAGATGCTACAAATATTGTATTATTAGGAAGATATAAGGTAGTTACTTCAATGGGAACTTTGATGATTGTATAGGTATAAAAATTTATAATGAAGAAACTGGCGAAGGCATGATACAATATTTAGCTAAAGGTTATGGCGTTGTTTATTTAGAAGGTGTACATTCTGATGGTAGTAAAGTAGAAATCGCTTATTTAAGTGAAATTAGACCATTAGATGAAGCTCAAATCGAAGAATTCAAAACAAAATATTTCGTTTGATAAAAAGATAGGAAACTGGTGTAATTACTTAATTTACACCAGTTTTTTTATATAAAGATATAATCTCTATCTGGATATTATGAAAAAGATTTTACATATATTTTACATTTATTTTACTTTTTTCTACTAGAAAGCATTACTCACTTATTTATATAATTAAATAGCAATCGAGCGAATTTTATTTTGAAAATATGTGTTAGAAAATTATTTTGGAGGAATATTTAATGAGTGAGGGTTTGAAAATTGCTTTTGAATTATTAGGCGGTTTGGCATTATTTATCTACAGTATGAACATGATGAGCCAAGGTTTACAGAATATGGCTGGAGAAAAAATGCGTTATGTACTTAGCGTATTAACTAAAAATCCAGTTGTAGGTGTATTAGCTGGTGCATTAGTTACATGTGTATTACAAAGTTCTAGTGCTACAACAGTAATGGCTATCGGTTTTGTTAGTGCTGGATTAATGAGATTACCACAAGCAATTTCCATTATTTTTGGTGCAAATATCGGAACAACAATGACTGCGCAATTAATTGCTTTTAAACTTAGCGATTATATTTGGCCAATCGTATTTATCGGTTTTATGGTTTATTTTTTTTGCTAAAAGTGATAAATTAAAAAATATTGGTCAGACAGTATTTTTCTTTGGTTTATTATTCGCAGGTATCGAAATCATGGGCTCTACTATGAAGCCTCTTGTAAATGACACCAATCTTTACAGAACTTATCGCTAGTGTACATGATAATCCAATTTTAGGTTTATTGTTAGGTACAGTTATGACAGTAATTGTACAGAGTTCTAGTGCTACAATTGCAGTATTACAGAACTTTGCAGCTCAAGCTGGTGTAGATGGTAACAGTATCATCGGTCTTCAAGGTGCATTACCTATTTTATTAGGTGATAATATCGGTACAACAATTACTGCTTTATTAGCTTCTATTGGTCAATCTAAAAATGCAAAACGTACAGCTGTAGCTCATAGTGTATTCAATATCACAGGTAGTATCGTGTTCTTATGTGTATTACCATTATTTGCTCAGTTTGTAATGTATATTTCTCCTGTTGGACCAGAAACAGCAGTTATTTCTCGTCAAATTGCAAATGCACATACTTCATTTAATTTAATAAATACTTTATTATGGTTACCACTTATTCCAATAATGGTAAAAATAGTTTGTTTTATTGTTCCAGATAGAAAACCAGACTTATCTACAGAACAAGTTAAATCAGAAGCTGTTTAATATAATAAATAATATAAAAAGCGAAGAATTTTTTCTTCGCTTTTTTCTTTGGAATTTTAGTTTATGATATTTTTAACTTTTTGATGGTAAAAGAAAAATCCTATTATAGCTAATGGTATAGTAAAGAAAAATAGTGGATAGAATAAATATAACGAGAAATGTTCATAAAAGATACCAGCTATGATTGGCCCAAGTGCCATACCTAAGTCTATACCAATATAAAATGTACTATTAGCTAGACCGCGTTTATTTTTAGGTGCTAATAATAAAGCTGTAGATTGACAAACGGAATTGATAATACCTGTTCCACCTGCCATGAATATAGCAGCGATAAGCATATCAAAATTATTTTGCATTGTATGAAGAAAATAGATAGATAGTGAAGCACAAATTATACTAGAGGTAAAAAATATACCGAAAGGAAGTTTGTCAAAGAGACTTTTTAGACTTAGACGGAGTATAAGTAGAGCAATAGCATATGCTGGAAAAAATAAACTTATATGGATATTAAGTTGTTTAGCTTCGACATAAGTTACAAGAAAAGATTGAGTAGCACAATAAGGAATAGCAAACATCATCATGATGAAAGCAATGGGAACTACATTTTTATCAATAATTTCCAATTTAAAATTAGTGTTAGTAGTGATGATGGGTTCATCCTTATCTTTTACAAATTGAATAATTATGATAGAAATTATGGCTGTAAATAGAGCAAGTGAAAATGCTATTGTATAGTTAAAGTTTTGATAGATATATACACCAATAGCTGGAGCAATTGCCATACTTAAAGCGTTCATAGTGCCGTATATACCCATGCCTGAGCCGATTTTTTCTTGGGGCAATAAATCTGACATCCAGGTGGACATACAAGTAGAACATAAGGCAAAGCCAAGACCATTAATAATGCGGGCAATGGCAATGATAAATGAATTAGTAGCCAGTATATAACCTAGACATGAAATTATGATAAAAATTATGCCCCAAAAAGATAATTTATACTTACTAATTTTATCAGCATATATGCCGATGATAGGTCGACTGACTAAAGAACAAATATTCATAATGCCACCAATCAGCCCCATAGTAGTACCATTGGCACCAAGTGTTTCTGAAAACCCAGCAATAATTGGAGTTATGAGCATAGGACTAGTCATATAAAAAAAGCTAGCAATTAAAATTAAGATAATATCTCTATGTCTTGAATGGGAATTTATCATATAAATATCACCTCTATATTTATTTATAATATTAATTATATCATTATCAATATGTATTGTTTATAGTATTAAAATTTTTAGTAATAAAGAAAAACCTCTAATAGATATTGACCTATTAGAGGTTTTTCTTTTAGAGTTTTTCAATAATGCTAGTATAAATATTATCTAATTCTTCTTGTGTTGGTTGATTAGCAATACGAATCATATCATGGAAGATATTGAGTCCTGCTTCTTCAAGTTCTTTTTGTACAAGAGCAATGCTTTGTCCACCCCAGCCATAAGAACCAAAAGCTAAAGCTTGACGGTCGTTTTTCTTAGGTACTAGACCTTTGAGATAACATAAGAAGGCAGCTACATTTTGCATCATACCATTATTTAAAGTAGGAGAGCCAACAGCGATATATTTACTATCAAGAACTTCAGTCATAATATCAGAATAATGATTAGTTTTTAAATCGAAGAATTTTGCACAAATTCCTTTTGCTTGGAATGCTTCTGTGATTGTTTTAGCCATAATTTCTGTAGAATTCCACATGCTGTCAAATACTACAACAGCTTTATGTTCATCAGCTTCAAAATTACTCCATTTTGCGTATAAATCTAAAATATCTTTAATATGCTTACGCCAGCTTATGCCATGACCTGTTAAAATCATGTCAATATCAAGTATGGAAACTGTTTTAAGAGCAGTTTGAGCTTGACGACCATAGAGCATTAAAATATTAGCATAGTATTTTTTCGCTTCATGCATAAAACAGCATAATCAACTTCATCATCAAAACGTTCATTAGTAGCGAGATGTTGACCAAAACCATCATTAGAGAAAAGAATTTTTTCTTCTGGGCAATAAGTAACCATGCTATCTGGCCAATGAAGCATAGGTACAGGAACGAATTTTAAAGTGCGTTTACCAATATTTATGTTATCACCAGCTTTTACGCCTTGGTAAGTATGTTCACCGCAGAATTTAGCAATATTTTTTAAACCATTTGGTTGGCTGACAAAAATAGTAGCATTAGGGCATTTTTGAGCAATTATATCTAAAGAACCAGAATGGTCAGCTTCTAAATGATTGCAAACAATGTAATCAATTTTTGCTGGATCAATGATAGAAGAAATACGACTTAAGATTTCATCACTAAAAAGTTTTTTTAGTAGCGTCAATTAAAGTGATTTTTCATCAAGTATTAAATAGGCGTTATAAGTGCTACCGCGTCCAGTTTCATAACCATGAAAATTGCGAACGGACCAATCAATGGCACCTACCCAATAAATATCATCACGTATTTTAGTAGCTTTCAAGATATCTTCCTCCTGTAAAAATAGTTTTATAGAAATTAAAAATTAGCTGTTTTATTTACAGTAATTATTATACAATTTCAAAACTATAATTACAACATATAGGTAGGGTTATTTAGCAATAAATTGAGAAATGTTATCATTTATTTCTTGAGCATAGATTTTTTTAGCGATAACATCACCATGTAATCCGTCCATAGCATATTCTGTTGGCAATATTGGAGGACTATTCAAAGCTTTTGCTGTATCAATATGTGGCTGTGTGCGAATGAAATCGTTGACTAAATTTAAATTATATTGCCATACTTCGGAAGTTTCTTCATTGAATACCTTTTTTATATTATAAGGATTTATAGGCGCTAAAGTTAGTAGTATAGGTGTGATATTATTTTCATAACATTTTTCTTGGATTGTTTTTTAAATCATTGATTACATTTTCGGCAGGCATACCAGCACGAAGACTGTTAGTTCCTCCCATGATTAATAAATATTGTGGGTGAAAAGGCAGTACATCATCATCAAAACGTTGTACCATAGTTTCGCTTGTATCTCCGCTACAAGATAAATTAATAGTAGGGAAATCTAAATAATAAGCGTAGCTATATGCCCAATCTGCTGGGCCAAAAGATAAATGCCCACCTCCATGACTGATACTATCGCCAAAAATTGCGATTTTCCAATTGTCTTGAGGTTCATTTTTGAAAATTTGAGCATCAGAATATACGCCAACAGGATTTCCTTCATCATCTAAACCGCGTACACGCCAATAAAAAGTGCCAACACGAGGTTTTTCATCATAAAGCTCACCACCTGTGATTATTTTGGCATAAATACGATATTTAGAAGGTGTTGTGCCATTAGGATTTTCTGGAATGTTATCTGTAACTTCTATTTCAAATTGAGTGGCATTTGCATTAGGAATAAACGAATAAACAGGATAGAGAAGTGTAGTGCCGTTTTTTTCATTATAAATAACATGTGGTATAGGTGCGTTCATTTGAGGTGCTTGATTAGTGGCATATAGTTCCTCTAGAGCTGAAAATTTAGTGATAGGATTGTGGTCTATATCCATAGAACGATACGCCAATAAAGAGGAGTCTTTCCGTTCAGTGCATTTGGGGCAATTTGAGTTAAATCAAGTTGTTTAGCGTTTGTGTAAACAGAGGCTGTATAATATAAATGTTCAGAAGATAATTCTTCATCACTTAAATCATCAGGAATGGTATCAAATAATTCTAATTCATAATAAACAGCATTTAAATCTTCTCTCCATTCTAAGAGAGGCATATTATTGCTAGGGTCTTGTAGAGGAAAGTGAGATAAAGCTACTAAGGCTGGTGTTAATGGAGTTTTTTTCTGAAGTTGATATTTGGGCTGTGTTTTTTGTTTCTGCATCAATAGTATCATTATTTTGTAGGGATAAATGCCAACTTAAAGTTATTAAAATTAAAATGATAAATAAAAATTTTTTGTTCATAAATAAAAATCCTTCATATATAAATAATAACAGATAGTTAAAAAGATTATATACCTAGGATTTGACTCTAAGTCAAGAAAAAAAATAAAATTTTAAATGTTTTTGAAGAAAGACTAGATTTTTTTAGAGCTTTATGTGGTACAATATATATCGCGTCTAGCTATTGAATACATAGTATTTAATCTAGCCATCTTGCAAATTGTTTTATAACATGATAAACTATTTTGGTACAATTATAATGATGAAAGGGTGAATTTCTTGCCAAACATTAAATCTTCTATTCTCAGCGTAAAAACAGATGCTATGCGTCGTGCAAAAAATGTTTCTGCTAAATCTGCTATAAAAACTGCTTCTCGTAAAGTTCTTGATGCTGTTGCTGCTGGCAATGCTGAAGAAGCAAAAGCATTACTTGTAATCGCATGCAAAAAAATAGACCAGGCTGCTGCTAACAGATTATTCCATAAAAAATTGTGCAGCTCGCCGTAAATCTCGTTTAGCTCGCCGAGTAAACAGCTTAAGCAAATAATTGCTAATCAAAGTAAGGACTGATTTCCAAAAGAAAGCAGTCCTTTTTCGTTTTTATAGATAAATTAATTTATTTTAAGGAGAAAGTTTTATTAAAGATGAATATAGAATATTTTTTAATAAAAAAATGCCATTAAAATAATGGCATAATCTTATATATTAAGAGTAAAATAAATTATTTTTATTAGATTTTAAAGACAAAATTTTATAAGAAGATTTTCGATTAAAGCAGGCTCATTAGAGCCTGTTTTTAATTTATAATCAGCATCAGCTATATTTATGATCATTTGTTGAATTTTATCTAAACTGAAATTTTGAGTTTGTTTGATGATTTTTTCAGTGATAAATGGATGTAATTTTAAAATAGAAGCTATTTGTTTTGTAGATTGACCTTCACTGAGATAAATTTTTACATGCCAAAGCTGGTCTATTTGACGAGCTAAGAATTTTAATAAACGCAGTGGATGTATACCTGCTTGTTGTTGAATGGTAAATAATTCTAAGGCAGTAGCAATATCTTTATTGCCTAAAGCTTCCCAAAGGCGAAATGTGGAAATTTCAGGAATACTAGAAAAATTATTTTCAAGAAATTGGCGATTGATAAGTGTTTTTTGTGGATAGAGTGTGAGTTTTTGTAATTCTTGGTCTAAAAAGCCAAGGGAGATTTTTCCATGGATTTTATAGCTTCTAAAAAATAAGCATAAGCTTCTCGATCAAAGCGGAGATTTAACTCACGAAGGCGAGAGTTGAGCCAGTCATTAATATTCCAATAAGCTATAGCTTCACATTCTACTATAGTGCCAAATTTTTCAATAGTTTTAATGAGTTTTCTGCGTTTATCAATTTTTCCTAAGTTATATTGTAAAATCAATATACTATAATCAGGCATATTGGCGATATAATCTAAAAATAATTGTTCATCTTCTTTATCTTTAGCAGATAACTTGTCTTGAAATATCTTCAAATCTTTGGCGATGATGATATTATGTTCACTGAAAAAAGGAGAACTATCTAATGCTTGTAAAATAGCTTTTGTATCAGCTGTGCTATCGAAATATTGAACAGCTTCTTCGTCGTTTTGTGGATTTAATAAAGTTAGTAATTTTTTAAGATAATTTTCAGTTAAATATAATTCTTCACCAGTGATTAAATAGACTGATTTTAATTGTTTAGCTTGTAATTGTTTTATTGCATCATTATATTTCATGGGAAATCCTTTGCTTAAAATATATTAATTTAAAAATGTTTTGAAAGAAAAATTATAGCCATCAGTATAAATTACTATAGCTCCTTTTTCATCTGTGCGGAGAATTTTTGTAGGCAGATTATTTAACCTATCGAGAACTTCTTTGCTAGGGTGACCAAAGCTATTATATTTGCCCACAGAGATGATAGCTAATTGAGGTCGTACATGTTCTAAAAATTCTTGTGAAGAAGATGTTTTAGAGCCATGATGAGCAACTTTTAAAATTGTAGAGGCTATATTTTTATTTAATAAATATTTTTCCTGTGTTTGCGGTAAATCACCTGTGAACAACACAGAAAAATTATGATATGTTAATTTTAGTACATTTGAACTATCATTGCTAGATTTTAAATTTTCTTTTTCATCATTTTGAAGAAATTGGAAATGAATATCTTCTAAATTAAAAGCAGTGTTTTCCTTGGCTACAATAGCTTTGGGTAATAGGGGATTATTCAGTGGTAATTTTAAAATTTTGGCATATAAATCTTTATCTTCATCAGCGATAATTAAATGATTTACAGGTATTTTTTGTAAAATGGAACTAGCTCCACCACTATGGTCAGCGTCAGCGTGGCTCAAAATTAAATAATCTAATTTATTGATACCATAATGGCGTAAATAGGGTAAATCTACATAAGAGCCAATATCAAAATCAGAATTAATAGAGCCACCTGTATCAATTAGTATACTATGTTGATGAGGCGTGATGATAAGGCAAGCATCACCTTGACCTACATCAATAAAATGTATTTGTAGAGGAGAAGGCTTTATCATTAAATAACAAGAACAAATAATCAGGCTAATACTACAGATATAAGTGATAAATTTGTATTTTTGTAAAAGTGAATATAAGTATCGGCGAATTTTGATGTTTAAAATTATAAAAATAAGGGAATAATAAATTAAAATAGCTGGAAAATTTAATGGCGGTACATAAATACTAGCAAAGGGAATTTTGGTGAGTAAAAAAGTTGCTTCATTACTTATGCTTAAAATTAAGCTGGCAAAAATAAATAAAATTTTAGTGATAAAAGGAAAGATAAATCCTAAGATGAAAGCTATTAAACCCAATATGATGAGAATTTCCAATAGGGGAATAATGATTAAATTGGCTAATAGAGAACTAAGAGATAAACTGGTGAAATACCAAATAATAATAGGAAAAGCAAAGATTTGAGCACTCATGGTTAAAGCTAGATTATCTGTTAATAGTGGAGGCAATTTTAATTTATTTAAATTAGAGCGTAATATGGGCATTAAATAGACAAGACCAGCTGTAGAGGCAAATGAAAGCTGAAAACTTATATTGAATAATAATAGAGGATCAAAGAGCAATAAAATCAAAGCAATGATACTTAATAAATGTTGAGCTGTAGATTTTTCTTCAAGATATAGAGCGATAATGCTAAGTAGCCCCATTATGCTAGCACGTATGACAGGTATACTAGCACCACATAGAATAGTATAAAAAATAATGAGGATTAATAATAAGATTAGATTTAAAAAGCGAGGTAGATGTAAAAATTTACCTAAAGATAATAAAAATAGGGAAATCAAGCTGATATGAGAGCCTGATACGGAAAGAATATGAATAATTCCAGTGATGGAATAAGCTTCTAAGATATCTTTTTCGATATTATTATAGCCACCAAATAACATAGCAAAAATCATATTAGCATCATTTTCAGGCATTACTTGATACATAGATTGTAAAAAAGATTGCTCGATTTGATAGCAAAATTCTTGAAGCGAGAATTTATCAGATGTATTTAATATTTTTAAATTTTGTTTACCAATGGAAAAAGTAGCATAGATACCTTCTTCTTGGGCAGAAAGCTCACGATCGACTAAATTGGGATTGTGATAATTTTGGATTAAGCGGATAGTACCTGTGGCAGAAATCGTATCATTGATTTTAGCAAGATTATCTAAATTTTTTTGTTTTTGATAAAGATAAACTTTTCCTGTTGTAGTTTTTTCTTCCTTTTGCTTGATGGATTTAGTATCAACAACATATGTTAAATGATATATACCAGCACTGTCTTGGCGGATTTTAGGCATTTGACAGATAATACCAGTTAAAGTGATTTCTTGATTGTCATAGTTTTTTTATATTGTCATCGGCAATGAAGGTAAAAGAGAGATAACGCATCACACCTAAAAAGAAAAATAAAATAAGATATAATAAAAATGTAAGTTTATGTTTACGTAAAGTAAAAAAGAAGGCTAATATTAGATTTACTATAATTAAATAAAAAAGGTGTGTATATGACTTAGAAATTTCAGGAGTTTTCATCGTCATATACACACCTAAGCTGTAGAAAAGAATTATAAAATTAATGAAAAGTAAGGGCGATTGCCCATAATGTATCTTAATCATAATATGCCTTCTTAAATAATAAAATAAATCATTTGTTAGATTTAAAAGATTTTAAGTACAAATTTTATCTTGCATTTTGCTAAATTTAGCTTCACCAATACCTTTGACATTTTTGATATCTTCGATAGAAGAAAAATTACCATGTTCTTGGCGATAATCAATGATTTTTTGTGCAGTTGCAGGGCCAATTCCAGGTAAAGTATCTAAATCTTCTTTTGTTGCAGTATTTATATTGATTAAATTAGAAGATGAATTATTATTAGGACTGTTGGAATTAGTATCATTTACCTGTTCATTAGAATTGTTGACAGGTGTTTTACTGCTCACTTGAATTTGCATACCATCAGTTAATTTTTGAGCTAAATTGATTTTGGTTTTATCTGCAAGTGGTGTAAAATCGCCACAGGATTTGATTGCATCAGCAATGCGACTATCACTAGGTAATTCAACTAAACCAGGAGAATTGACTTCGCCAGAGACATAAACAGTGATGGTAGTATCTTCTTGTTTATCTTGAGTCTGTGTTTGCATATTATCGGTGATAATAGGAGTAGTATCTTCTTGAGTGTAAAGATAATAAAAAGTTGAAACACTAGCAAATAGAGCTATACAAAATAAAACAAGTAGCGATTTTTTTATACATAGGCATATAAATCATTCTTTCTAATTATAAAAACAAAAAGGAAATATTAATTTTTTAAATCTTGGCATTTAGCGATTAAATCAAGTACAGCGAAATCTTTATGTTTAATATCTTTTAACACTACTAAAGCATTTGGATATTCGCCATTTTGACAGAGTAGATAGCCAAGATTTTTTTAAGATGAAGTCATTTTCATCATCTAAAAGTAGAGCTTGGCGCAATAAAAAAATAGCTGATTGAAGATTATTATGTGTGCGGAAAATATCAGCTAGATAATTAAATAGCCAAAGTTTTCTTATAAGATAAACTTGAGACATGATACATTGGCTAACTTGCTCGCAAGGTGTAGCTAAAATAGTAGAAATATTTTCCTTATTGGCTATTTGCATATCCCAAATTTGATTGATTGTATTTTGTAGAGCTGGATTTATATTGGTATTGGTATCAGGCATGATGACTCCTTTTGCACTATTGATAACAGTGGATTGATGAACAGTTAAATCGTGATTAACAGGATTTTTTTTGCTTTTGTGTCTTTAAAGACTGTCTACGTTGTTTTTGATAAGTATTTAGATTAGGACAACGGCGCATTAATTTATCAGCTTTAAATATTTTTTTGAGTTTTTCAATAATCATATCTAAAAGTTGATAATCTTTTTCATTTTTTAAAGTGATTTTATTGGATAATAGATGATTTAATGTAGTTAAAGCTTCTTCTTTTTTTCCATGAACTAATAAAAGTTGGATTTCTAAAAGTAGACTACGGCAATCTTGCGGAGATTGAGCTTTTAACTTTTGTGTCCAATTGAAAGCGCGTTCATAATCATGTAAACATAAATAGGTATCAGCTAATTCGTAGATGATATCACTATCTACGATATTTTTTCAAATAATAATTGAATGCAAGATAGAGCTTCTTCATAGAGTTTTTGTTGTTTGAATTGATGGATTTCCAAAAGAAAATCATCTTTAGTCATTTCATTTGAAGATGGCTTATTATCGGTAGTGATATTTTGAGCGGATATTTCTTCTGTAGTTGTATCTTCTGAGGAAGATGGATAGAGATTTTTAAATACACAGTAAGAAGTATCAGAAGTGTTTGGTTGATTAAAAGAGGTTTGTTGAAACCATTTTGGACGTTTTTTCAAAAAAATACCTCCTTTGAAGGTTTTGTAGGTAAATTGATATTGGCTTGACTAGCTAATACTAGACCGCTTACAGTTTTAGCGCCATGATTTTTTAAAACCATAGCACAATTTTTTAGTGTACTGCCTGTGGTGAATATATCATCAATCAATAAACATTTGCGATTTTTTACATCAACATAATCTTTTAAGGTAAAAGCATTGGCTAAATTTTCTTGACGTTCATGGCGTAGTAATTGATATTGTGATTTAGTTTGTTTTGTACGCTCAAGAATATCGCAATAATTAAAATGATGTTTATCAATCCATGGTTTAAAAATTTTTTCAACTTGATTAAAATCCAACCGTTTTTTTTA
>ENA-OQJT01000161-OQJT01000161.1-human-gut-metagenome-genome-assembly--contig:-NODE-161-length-16643-cov-1.016772_pt1 | contig 16643 bp, 27 predicted proteins | sample MGYA00242612_ERZ504779 | MGnify/ENA primary metagenome ERZ504779 (study PRJEB26092, sample SAMD00036366) | human gut metagenome | host: Homo sapiens | study: EMG produced TPA metagenomics assembly of...
TTCTTTTCTTCTTTTCTGCAAAAGGGCAATTATAAATCCACAATGCCATTAATAAACAGATAATTCCAATAAGCATAATTCCTAAACCTGTCATTTTTCCTGTCATACCCCATCCAAAAACAGACAGGCTTATTCCGGCAATAAAAAGAGCTGCCATTAAAATTATTCTGCATTTTGTGTGCTTTTTCCAAAATTCCATTTTAATCTCCCTTCTCATCAACCCTTTAAACCACCAACAGTCATTCCCTGTGTCAGTTTATTCTGAACACATATATATAAAATTAATGTAGGAAGCATTACTATTACAAGTCCTGCATACATAATTCCATACTGTGCTGCTGACTGCTGTGCCTGCATCAGATTTAATAATCCTACCGGTAACGTTTTCGGTCCCTTTGCCGAACTCATCAGTGTCATGGAAATGATATATTCATTCCAAAAAGAAAGAAAATTAAACAAGATTATCGTAATAATAGATGGTTTTGCCATTGGAAAAATAATTTTCCACATCGTTGTACTATAACCTGCTCCATCAATATATGCCGCCTCTTCATAATCATGTGCCAATGTTGAAAAATACCCCGACAACAGATAAATTGTAAACGGAAGTGCTGTTGCAGCATATACGATTGCAAGTATAACCAGATTATTTAACAGAAAACTTTTCCCAATTACTGATTTCAGCCAATTGTCCCCATCTCGCAGCATCAAAAAAATTGGAACAACAATGTAATTCACGTTAATAAAAAGACCACCCATAAAAGCCGCATTTAAAAATTTACTTCCTTTAAATTTAAACGTGACAAACAGTAAGCTGCCGGCAGCGCAACAATTAAAAGAATTACAAGTGCCAAAGCTGTAACCAATACGGAGTTTAACATGTAATCTCCCATTTTTGCTGTATTCCAGGCATCAATAAAGTTCTGAAAATAAAAACCCTCCGGCAAAGTCCACGGATTTCCATAAAACTCTTTATTTTGCTTAATGGATGCCATAAACACCCATGCCACCGGAATAATAATACTGACTGCAAGCATTATTAAAACTAAATAGATAAAAAATTTATACAACCGTTCCGCAGAATTCGGATTTTTTTTCTCTCTCATATTTTCTCTCCTTAAAACTCCAGTGGTTCACGCTCTGTAACTTTATTTACAAGTGCAGACAATGCAAACGAGAAAATAAATATTACAACACCTATTGCCATACTGTATCCATATAATCCGGCATCCTTCTGTCCATACATATAGCTTAGTGACACTTCAGAAGCTCCGTTTGGGCCACCTGAAGTCATAGCTTTTACAAAAAGAAATGCCATATTAATAGTAGAAATAATAAAAAATGTTAATGTTGTACGAATATTAGTCCAGATCAACGGAATTGTAATCTGAAAAAAACTGAACGAGCCTGCCTGCACCATCTAATCCGGCACTTTCATACAGGCTTTTCGGCACACTCGCCATAGATGCCATGTACATGACCATATAGTAACCAATCGCCTGCCAGATCATTGCAATAATAAGACTGACGATCACAAGCGATTCACCTTTCCACAAAATCGGGTTCTCCATTTTATGAAACAGTCCGATAATACTATTTAGCATTCCGTTCTCCGGCTTATAAATTGCAGAAAAAATACCTGCAATTACTACAACCGATAAAATATTGGGAATATAAAAAATAATACGGAAAAAATTCTGTCCCCTGATTTGTTCTCTTGACAGAATGCCTGCAAAAACAAGTGCAAATGCAAAGGTAACTATTGTAACAACAACAATAAGTAAAATCATGTTTTGCATGGACCTTATAAAATTAGTATCCGATATTAATGTTTTAAAATTTTTCAGGCCAACAAATGTTTCATTCGGTGAATATGCACCTTTTTCAAATAACGACATCCGGAATACATTTAAGGTAGGCAATATCATAAACACAAAAAATAAAATTACTGCTGGTGCTATGCATACCGCCAAAAAACCGCTTCGTCCTCTGGCTTTTTTCATACTTTCACGTTCCTTTCAAACAAACCGTACTATTTAAAATTCGGCGGACAAAAATTCTGTCCGCCGACTCATTTTTACCACTATAGCATTAAGGCAAACTAAAAACTCTTATTTCAAATTCGCCCGCATCTGGTCACTTGCCGAAATAATTCCGTCAATCCATGCCTGCTCATCCATATCGCCTGATACTAATGAGTTTACCGGGTCAAAGAATACTGTTCGCACTTCCACGCCCGGAATTGCTTCAAATGCTGCGAAATTACCCATAGCTGCCTTTGCTCCATTATCATAAATAGAGTAGAACATTACGTTATCACCACTTAATTTGTCTGCAATGCCTAATACTGGCTGGATAGCTCCTGCTTTTGCAAAAATTTCACATGCTTTGTCACTGTATAAATAAGAGATAAATAATTTTGCTGCATCCTGATGCTCTGCACCAGAAGGAATCCATGCCTGCTCAAACCATGTATAACTGTATGCATCTCCGCCATCTTTTACTGCCGGAAGAGCTGTCATTCCCCACTTAAATCCATCTGCACGAGGTGCTTCTGCCATTTCTCCAACGATCCATGTTCCATTTGGCATAAAGATTGCTTTATTGTCAAGTACTAACTGCTGATTCTGTGTGAAGTCCTGATCATTTGCCTGCGCAGGTGTGACCGGATTTGTGTACTCAGCTAACTTTGCAACAATATCAAAGCATGTCTGTGCTTCCGGAGTTTCCCAGATGCCTTCCGCATAATTTGTTGCTTTATCAAAAAAATTCCGGACCACCTGCTGAATACATCAGTGCGTAGAAGAATGCATCAAAATAACCTGTTGTAGGATATGTAAATAAGTAAATTCCCTCTTCTTTTGCTTTATCTCCTAATTCCCACATTTCATCCCATGTCTTTGGAACATCCCATCCTTTTTCTTCTAAAAGACCTGCATTATAAAACAGACCACATGGAGAATAAAACATTGGTGCAAGATATGTCTTTCCATCACCATAAGGATTGGTCAATGATGTGTCTGTAAATCCTCCTGCAATCTTCTCTGAAACAAGTTTGTCTTCTCCCGGAACTTTCATAGATAAAACATCTGTAATGTCAGTAATCATATGTCCCTTAATAAACTGTTCCGTCAACGCAGCTTCACGTCCCGTGGCAAGATGAATAACATCCGGGTATTCGCCTCCCTGCATGGATGGTCCAATTACATCCTCTAATTTTTTATCTGTTGTAAGTTCTACTTTAATTCCGGTTTCTTCTGTAAATGCATCTGCCACCTTCTGCCACATTTCAGAACCATAAGCTGTCTCAATAGCAGCTACACTGATTGTTGTTCCAGCTTCTTTTGTCTTGCTGGTATCTGACGCAGAATTCTCCTTTCCTGAATCTGTACCGCACCCTGCAAATAAAGATGCTACCATTACCATACTTATCATTGTACATAAAATTTTTTTCTTCATAGTAACCTCCCATTTTTGTTATTTTTTACTATAAATTCTTATGTTTCCTTCCTTACATTTGTTATTATAGAGTACGCCATCTCTTTTTCCTATCCATATATTGCTCTATATTTTATAATTCTTGCTTTATTTTAAAAATCTTGTTATTTTGTTTTTTTCATTGTATACTAAGTACAACATCGTTCCATTTTAACTAGGAAATCATTGCAATTATGACATGAAAGGAGTGTATTTTCCATGAGTAACCGCAAATTTAATCTGGATAATGAGGTACAGCCGGAAATCCATTTCCGCCTGCTTTCCATATCAGCATCCAAATTTGAAAATGACTGGACTTCGTTTCCCCACAGCCATCATTTTACGGAAATCTTCTTTATTAAAGACGGCACCGGACGCATGCTGATTGAAAATGAATCTCTTCCTGTCTCCTCAAACAGCCTTGTCGTGATCGGTGCACAGGTAACACACACAGAGTTTTCCGATCCGGAAAATCCACTGGATTATTATGTGCTCGGGGTGGAAGGATTAAAACTGAATACTGACAAAGAACCGGAATACATTCATGTCCCGGCTTCTGCAAACTCGCCTTTTATCCGCCAGTGTTTTGAAAATATCCTGCGGGAAATGCATAACAAACAGGACCGCTACGCAGAGATCTGCCAGCATTATCTGGATATTTTAATTTTATATTTCTGCCGGAAAGACCATGTATCCTATGAAGTGGTGGATGCGCAGAACAGCAGCCGCGAATGCCACAAGGTAAAACGCTTTATCGAGCACAATTACCAGAGCATGATCTCTCTGGATTCGCTTGCCGAAAACTGCAGTCTCTCAAAATATTACCTTTCACACCGTTTTACAGAGCTGTACGGGAAATCTCCCATCGCTTACCTGAACGAAGTTCGGCTGGCGTCTGCGCGTGACCTGCTGCTCACAACCAATCACAGTATCGAAGAGATTGCCGGATGTATCGGGTTTTCCTCTACCAGCTATTTTTCGCAGTCCTTCCAGAAAAATTTTCATGAATCGCCACAGCAGTTCCGCAAATCCCACCGTGTCAGGACATGACCATGTTTCATTTTTTACATAAAAAATAATTTTCTAAAAATTTCCCCGAAAGAATATCATATCTTTCGGGGAAACTATGCCTATCAGCCGGATTGGAAAGAGAAAAAAGAAAATAATTAATCGGTCTTATATTAAAAATCCCGGAAATCCGCTTATCTGCAGATTCCGGGATTTTATAATTACATATGATGTGCCACATCTATTCTGATAAGTGCCTTCCTGAGTGCAAACTCTGCTCTCTTCACATCAATCTCTGCTGTGTGATTTGAAAGGCGCTGCTCTGCCCGCTCCTTTGCGGCCTGTGCGCGGTCTATGTCTATCTCATCAGGCCACTCTGCAAGCTCTGCGAGAAATGTGACCTTGTCTCCAAGTATTTCCGCAAAGCCTGAATGGATTGCGGCTATTTTCTCCTCATCGCCATTATGGATAGTCACGATTCCCGGTGCAAGCACTGTCGTGAGCGGTATATGGTTTTTGTATACACCAATCTCTCCGTTTTGGGTATTGAACTCGAGGAAATCTGTCTCTCCCTTGTAGAACACCCTGTCCGGTGTGATTATTCTATGTCAAAAATGTTATCTGCCATGAATCACCTCACATTACTGCATCTTGGCACGGACTTCATCTATGCTTCCAACGTTTAAGAAATAGCTCTCCGGTACATCATCATGCTTTCCTTCGAGTATCTCCTTAAAGCCTCTTATGGTCTCGGCGATAGGCACATATTTGCCCTCGAGTCCTGTAAACTGTCCTGCTACGAAGAACGGCTGTGACAGGAAACGCTGCACCTTACGTGCACGGCTTACTACAAGCTTATCCTCCTCTGAGAGCTCATCCATACCGAGGATTGCGATGATATCCTGCAGCTCCTTGTACTTCTGGAGTATCTCCTGGACAGCGTGTGCCACCTCAAAATGCTCCTGTCCCACGATACGCGGATCAAGGATACGCGATGTGGATGCCAGCGGGTCTACAGCCGGATAAATACCAAGCTCTGCGATAGAACGCTCAAGTACTGTCGTGGCATCGAGATGTGCGAAGGTAGTCGCCGGTGCCGGGTCTGTAAGATCATCTGCAGGCACATATACGGCCTGAACCGATGTGATTGAACCGTTCTTTGTTGATGTGATACGCTCCTGAAGAGCTCCCATCTCTGTCTGCAGTGTCGGCTGGTAACCAACGGCTGAAGGCATACGTCCTAAAAGCGCTGATACCTCTGAACCTGCCTGTGTGAAACGGAAGATATTGTCCACAAAGAGAAGCACATCCTTGCCGCCTCTGTCACGGAAATACTCTGCCATTGTAAGTCCTGCCAGGGCAACTCTCATACGTGCTCCAGGTGGCTCGTTCATCTGTCCGAACACCATGGTTGTCTTGTCTATAACACCTGACTCCTTCATCTCGTAGTACAGGTCATTTCCCTCTCGTGTACGCTCTCCTACACCGGTAAATACTGAGTATCCACCATGCTGTGTAGCGATGTTGTGGATAAGCTCCTGGATGAGCACCGTTTTTCCTACTCCGGCACCTCCGAAGAGTCCGATTTTTCCACCCTTCTGGTATGGGCAGAGCAAATCTACAACCTTTATTCCTGTCTCAAGCATCTCCTGCGATGTAGCCTGCTCCTCAAGCTCGCGGCAGGTCTGTGGATTGCCCATTTCTCCTCTGTCTGTGGAGGCTCAACCTCATCGATAGGCTCTCCGAGCACATTGAACATTCTTCCAAGTGTATTCTCCCCCACCGGCACAGAAATAGGTGCTCCTGTTGCGATAGCGTCCATGCCGCGGACGAGACCATCAGTAGGTCCCATGGCGATACATCTGACTGTATCGTCGCCCAGATGCTGTGCAACCTCAACGACCAGCTTTCCGCCGTTTTTCAACGGTACCTCGACTGCATCGTTTATCTCAGGCAGATTACCCTCTGAAAACTTGATATCCAGAACGGCACTGATAACCTGTATGATTTTACCTACATTTTTATCTGCCATTTATAGTTTCTCCTTCTTTTTTAATTCATATGATACACTCGCCTTCTTGGCCATTCACAGACACACATGCCTGCCTTCCCATGACCGGATATGCATGTATCACTCTATCGCATTAGCTCCTGCAATTATCTCAGTAAGCTCCTGCGTGATTGAGCCCTGACGCGCTCTGTTATATTTCAATGTCAGATCACTGATCATATCCTCTGCATTGCTCGTAGCAGAATCCATCGCCTGCATTCTGGCTCCGTTTTCACTGGCAAATGACTCCACCAGTGCTCCGTAAAACAGGCTTGTCACATATTTTGGTATAATAAGCTCCAAAGCCTCCTCCGGATTCGGTTCAAAATTCATGAGAATATTGGAGTCCTCTTTCTCATCTGCCCCGCTCTCATCCAGCTCCACCGGCAAAAGCTTTATGAGCTTCGCTCCTGTGTAACTGTGTTTTTGAAATGGGTATATGCGAGATAAATCTCCCCCACCTGACCGTCTGTAAATGCCTTTAACACTCTTTTGCAAAGTGCCGCAGCATCCTCGTAGGTCGGGTCCTCCATCATCTCCGATGCACTCTCAACTATATGATAGCCCTTTGACGTAAGCAGCTCCTCACCCTTTGCTCCCACAGCATATATGTCGAGTTCTTCTTTTTTTGAAGTCTCCGTGTGTGATGAGCTTTACTATATTGCTGTTGTATCCGCCTGCCAGTCCGCGGTTTGATGTCAAAACGACTACCGCCTTCCTTGGCGAATCACCGGCCTTTAAGTATGGGTGCTCCAGATTGCCGCTCTTTGCAAGCATCGAGCTTACTGTCCTGTACATATAGTTGAAATACGGATCTGTTGCCTCCGCATGTGCTCTCGCCTTTTGCAGCTTGACGGTAGAAACGAGCTTCATGGCCTTTGTGATCTGCTGAGTACTTGTAATACTGCTTTTTTCTGCGCTTTATATCTCGCATCGAAGCCATTTTACCACCTGCCTTCTACTAATATCCAACCGTCTAACGGAACTGCTTTTTGCATTCCTCGATTGCCTTTATAAGTGCCTGCTCCGTATCATCATCCATCACCTTTTTCTCCCTGATTGCTTCAGGAATCTCAGGATATCTGGTATCAATGAAATCAAACAGCTCTGCCTCGAATCTTAAAATATCCTCGATTTTGATATCGATAAGATACTTCTTTGTCGCAGCGTATATTATGATAACCTGCTTCTCTACAGGCATCGGCTTGTACTGCGGCTGCTTTAAAATCTCCTTGATTCGTGCTCCCTGTGCGAGCTGCTCTGCTGTGCTTGCATCAAGCTCTGAGCCAAACTGTGAGAATGCTGCAAGCTCTCTGTACTGAGCCAGCTCTACTCGGATAGGTGCTGCAATCTTTTTCATTGCCTTTATCTGTGCCGAGCCTCCAACTCGTGAAACTGAAAGTCCTGCATTTATGGCAGGTCTGAAGCCCGCGTTGAACATCTCTGTCTCGAGATATATCTGACCGTCTGTGATTGAGATAACATTGGTCGGGATATATGCCGATACATCACCCGCCTGTGTCTCAATGATAGGAAGGGCTGTGAGTGAGCCTCCGCCCAGCTTGTCTGACAGTCTCGCTGCTCTCTCCAGAAGCCTTGAATGGAGATAGAAAACATCTCCCGGATAAGCCTCTCGTCCTGGCGCTCTCTTTAAAAGGAGTGAAAGTGTACGGTATGCTGCTGCATGCTTACTCAGATCATCGTAAACTATGAGCACATCCTGTCCGTTTTCCATCCATTCCTCACCTATAGCGCAGCCTGAGTATGGTGCGATATACTGTAACGGTGCAGCTCTGATGCTGTCGCAGCCACTACTGTCGTGTAGCTCATGGCTCCGAACTCCTCGAGCTCATTTACTATGGATGCAACCGTAGAAGCCTTCTGACCGATAGCTACATAGATACATTTCACACCCTGTCCCTTCTGGTTGATGATGGTATCTATCGCGATAGCCGTCTTTCCGGTCTGTCTGTCTCCGATAATAAGCTCTCTTTGTCCTCGTCCGATAGGAACCATTGAGTCAATAGCCTTTATACCGGTCTGAAGCGGTGTATCTACTGACTTTCTCGAGATAACTCCCGATGCTACTCTCTCTATCTGACGATATTTGTCCGACTGGATAGGTCCCTTTCCGTCGATTGGCTGTCCGAGCGCATTTACTACTCGGCCAAGCATCGCATCGCCTACCGGCACCTCTACCACTCGTCCTGTGGTCTTAACTGTATCTCCCTCGTTGATATTGCGCTGCTGTCCAAGTAAAACAGCACCGACATTGTCCTCCTCGAGGTTTAATACCATTCCATATACTTCCCCTGGAAATTCCAAAAGCTCTCCCTGCATCGCATTCTCAAGACCATGAATACGTGCGATTCCGTCTGCCACCTGAATGACTGTTCCTACATCAGCGACTTCGAGCTGGGAAGCGTATCTTTTAATCTGCTCCTTTATTACTGAGCTGATTTCTTCCGGCTTTAGATTCATGGAGCGCATTCACCTACTTTCAATTGTATTTTTGTCAAATCGCGGGTGAGTCTTTCTAATCTGCTGCTGACAGATGAATCCACCACTCTGTCCCCGATTCTGATTTTCATACCGCCTATGAGCGCGGTATCCACCTCAAAATGCATCTCAAATTTCACGTATTTTGTCGTGTCAAGAAGTCGTTTCTCCACAGCAAGCTTCTGCTCCTTTGAAAGCTCAAATGCAGATGTGACGTATGCTGTTCCGATATTTTGGTACTCCTTGACTCTGTCAAGAAAGTAGTCGAAAACTAAGGTAAGCTCTTTGTAGTGATTCTTTTCTATAATCATTCTCATAAGCCCTACCAGCTCCGCTGAAACTCTTCCCCCAAATATTTCTTCGATGATTCTGACCTTTTCTTCTTTATCAATCTGCGGATGATCCATCAGCTTTGAGAGGTCATCATTTGCAGCAATGATTTCCTTTACTGCTGTTACCTCGTCAGACAGACCGGATAGCCTGTTGTCCTCAAGGGCAGCCTCAAACAATGCATCACCGTATACCTTAGATACTAGCTTAGCCATGTTGATTCTCCCATTTCCTTAAGTGTCTCTTCAACGAGTGTATCCTGAATGTCTGTGGTGATCGAAGCTGCGACAGCCTTTTGTGCCATAAGCGATGCTATCTGTATCATCTCCTGCTTCATATCATCCATGGCATGCTTCTTCTCAAGCTCTGCCTCTTCTCTGGCTCTCTTTATGATGCGTGAAGCCTCTTCCTTTGCATCATCCACAATCTTGTTCTGGTTTTTAAGCGCCTTCTGTCTCGCCTCTGTGAGAATAGCCTCGGCCTCTTTATCGATGTCCTTAAGCTTTCCCTCGTACTCTGCCTTTAGTGCTGCGGCACTTTCCTTGTCAGCAATAGCTGTGTTTATATCGCTTTCTATCCTGTCCTGCCTGTCCTTTAACAGCTTCCTTGCAGGGTTGAAAAGCAGATACGACATCAGCATGAAAAGGAAAAATACTGCAACTGCCAAAAGTACTGTATCAAAGAGCAACTGCGCATCCAGATTAAACAAAAATGTATATCCCTGTGCTAACAACTTTTACTCTCCTTTCCGTTGGCTGTATCGCCGCACGGTAATCCTCTGCGGCAAACCGTAATATACTATCCGAGCGGATGAACGAAAAGTAAAAGTAATGCAACAACGAGACCATAAAGACCTGTTGTCTCTGCAACCGCCTGTCCTAAAAGCATGGTTGACATAATCTGTCCTCTTGCTCCCGGGTTACGTCCTACGGCTGCTGCACCATGTCCTGCTGCGATACCCTGTCCAACACCAGGTCCGATTCCGGCGATAACTGCCAAACCTGCACCGATTGCTGAGCATGCTCTGATTAAATCCTGTCCATTGATATCCATAATTGAATCCTCCTAAAAATACATCTTATAGTTTTACTCATCCGTCTCACATGCCTGTGTAACGTATGTCATTGTCAGCATACAGAATACATATGTCTGAATTGCTCCTGAGAACAAATCAAAGTATACATGCAGTACTGACGGCCACGCTATGGCTATAAACCTTAGCAGACCATATACCAGCGCCATGATAACAGTTCCTGACAACACATTGGCGAACAAACGCAATGATAATGAGATAGGAATTGCAATCTCACTGATAATGTTGATTGGCGCCCATATAGGCAGCCACGGCGGCAGTGGTGAACACATACCGGTCCAGATATCCTTTGCGCTTTGATGCTTAGCCTTATTGAATCTGATCATGAAAAATGTAATAAGTGCAAGCGCCAGTGTGGTTCCGTAGTCGGCTGTCGGTGGTCTTAAACCAAACAAGCCTGAGATATTACTCATCAGTATAAATATAAAAAATCGTGCTGATGTAGTTTTACAAACCTCGGAGCCCACTTACCCATGGTTCCCTCGACCATCTTGTCGAGCATCTCTACGATGAGCTCGATGATATTCTGAAAGCCGTCCGGTACTTCCTTTGCTTTTTTAAGCTTCCTGTTTGCCACTATAGCGAATATGACCATAATGACCATCACTATGAGGATACAGGCATGCGATGTGGTAATCCAGACCTCCTGACCGAATACCTTTATCGAAAAAATACCATGGATCATAAAGTCGATATTGTCTGCGTTACTTTCCAGTAAAATCGCCTGATTCACATTATCACCTCCTCCTTATTAAGTTTACCTGCTGTTTTGCTACTCTGTCTCCATTTCGCCGGCGGAAGATGCATCACTTCTCCCGGAAAATCTGTCTGTCACCTTCATAAATAAAGGCTGTAAATACGCTGAAATCTTGAGTCCCAGCATACCGACAAAGGCCATTATCAGATTTCCAAAATCAAATAGTCCCAATATAAATAACAGGACCGCAACAACAATATACCTTAAAAGTGATTTTGCTACGATCCTGCGATTGGCATCCTTTTGTCCATATATGGCGGTCGCGTCATATATGACTGTGGCGATATTGACAGCTATACCAACAGCTATCGCTATCCCATACCATAAGCCGATAGAATATGAAATTTTGTCTGTGACAAACCATACCCCAATAAGCTGCACAACAATCCCGTAAAAAACTATCCCAAATACAAGTCCCGGCAATGCGTCATTTATTCTTTTTAACATCCTTCTCTACCCTGCTAATACTGTCTGATATCTCTGTTTCCGTAGTACTCTGCCTGCCCGGTGTCTGTCTGACGGCTCTGCCATCATCCTCCGGCTTCAGGAATTTTTGAACCATGCGGTATATATTGTTTGCCCCCGCAAATGCTCCAAGGAAAAACAATGGAACAGTTACCCAGTCCGCTCCGGTCTTTTTCCCAATCCACACACCGGCCAGTGTGCAGAGAAATATCGGCACAATCATGTTGATTCCAAACTGGAAAACCATGATAAGTGCATTCATTACCTCTTTCTTATTATCTCTTTTCATATACAAATTATTATATCATTTTTATTGCTTTTGTCTACATTTTTATGTGTAAAATGCATAAAAAATAAATGTGTTTCATGTCAAATCACGTCAATTTGACACAACAATTGCAGTATTATCACTTTTTCGGGCGATTACAGCACAAGCGTCACCTCACGGCCTGTGTGCTCATACCTGCGAATTGTAACCCCCGCTGCCCTAAGCATCCTCTTTGAAGCTGTCACGCTGGCCGTGCCCTCGTATTTGTCACAGTCGTAGACTACTTCCCTGATGCCGGACTGTATGATTGCCTTAGCGCACTCATTGCACGGAAACAATGTGACATATATGGTCGCTCCCTCAAGGCTTCCGCCCCTGTAGTTTAAGATGGCATTGAGCTCGCTGTGTGTAGAATAGAAATACTTGTTATCCTCTCCCTCTCTGGCCCAGGTGAACTCATCATCTGAGCAGCCAAGAGGAAAGCCGTTATAGCCCATGGAGAGTATCTTGTGCTCCGGGTCCACTATGCACGCCCCCACCTGGGTATTCGGATCCTTCGAGCGCATGCCTGAAAGCATCGCTATGCCCATAAAATACTCATCCCATGAGATATAATCCTTTCTCTTTTCCGAAGCTCTCATATATACACCTCCATTCAATATGGTCTATCACACATTTTATTACTTGGTTCCGAAAATTCTGTCTCCTGCATCTCCGAGTCCCGGCACAATATATTTGTGCTCATTGAGATGATCATCGAGCGCTCCTATATATACATCCACATCAGGATGTGCCTCTGTGAGTCTCTTTACTCCCTCAGGAGCTGCAATTATGCACATAAAGTGGATGTTTTTCACACCGCGTTTTTTGAGCATATCAAGCGCTGCAACTGCTGAACCGCCTGTTGCGAGCATCGGATCTACCACAAATACCTCTCTGTTTGCGCAGTCTGCCGGAAGCTTGCAATAGTACTCGATAGGCTCTGCTGTCTCCGGGTCACGATACATGCCGATGTGTCCAACCTTTGCGGCAGGGATGAGCTCAAGCATGCCCTCCACCATACCAAGTCCGGCTCTTAAGATAGGAACAACTGCAAGCTTTTTTGCCCTTTAATTCCTTTACAGTGGCCTTACAGATAGGAGTCTCAATCTCCACATCTGTAAGCTCAAGATCTCTTGTTGCCTCGTAGCACTCAAGCATCGCAACCTCACTGACGAGTGTTCTGAAATCCTTTGAACCTGTGTCGGTTCTTCTCATAATTCCAATCTTGTGCTGAATCAGCGGATGATCCATAACTACTACCTTACCCATAATATCTGTTCTCCTTTGTCTTATATTGTGTTATATTTGTTTGTCTTTTATGTATTTGCATTTAAGCGCTTTACCAGCTTCTTAAGTGTAGCCCTGAGGCTTTCATAGCACAGTCCGTAGCTTTGAAGCGTGCCACCGTAAGGGTCAAGTATCTCAAGCTCATCGCCCACATACTGTGAAAGCACAAAAACCTGCTCCGGGTCGATATCGGCAAAGCTTTCTATAATGCGCTCGCGCTGTGATGACTCCATGGTAAATACCATAGTACTCTCCGTGATATCCGATTCCTCAAGCTGCGTTGACACCATGCCCTCCGTGGAAATGCCATTGCTTATGAGCACTGCCTCTGCCTTCTGATTGACCGGCTCCGGAAACTGGACAACAAGTCCTCTCGCCTCAATCTCCATCGGCACCTTGAGTACAAAGTCGTTCATGATACCCTTTGCCATCTGCTCCCTGCATGTGCCGGTCTGTGCGACAAAAATGATTTTGTCATACTTCACATGTGTGTCTATCACCTGATGGCCTGCCGCCTTTAGCATACGGTTCATGATGGCCTGTCCTATACGCGGTGTGGAGAAGCTCTCCGAGAAAATCACATCCACATCGAGCTCATCACAGTCCCTTAATATACGGTAAAGCTCATGGGCTATCGAATCCTCATCCGCCCTGCTTCCCATCGACAGGACAACATCTGCATCATAAAACTGCTTTGTCTCCTCTGTTGCGATAACTGCTATCTTTTTGCCATCATCCCTGTGCGAAGCCACAAGTTCATTTATCTTTGCAATCACATGCTTTCTGGTACCGTCCACGATAACCATGTCAGCCTTTGGCGCATAGTGCTTGTACTTCATGCCGGGGGCCTTGGGCTTTCTAGTATCATCTGCCGCTATGATTCCCGGATCTATGATAACCTCTTTGCCTAATACCTTTGAAAGCATCTGTGGTGTGATATAGCCCGGGCGCAGCACCATAGGTGTATCCTCTGTCAGGTCAATGATGGTGGACTCTATTCCTATGCCAACCGGTCCTCCGTCTATTATCATGGCTATTTTGCCGCTTAGATCCTCAGCCACATGTGCAGCCTCTGTAGGGCTCGGTCTGCCGGATGTATTGGCGCTTGGCGCCGCGATAAGACAGCCGCTTCTTCTTATAAGATCAAGCGCTATAGGATGATTAGGCATGCGCACAGCTACCGTGTCCATGCCGCCTGTTGTGGCATACGGCACTGCATCGCCCTTCTCCACTATCATGGTAAGAGGTCCCGGCCAGAAAGCATCCGAAAGCTTCCTTGCATCCTCCGGCACTGTCTTTGCGATGCGCTCCAAATCCGAAAAATCTGATATGTGTACGATAAGCGGATTGTCCGACGGACGCCCCTTTGCACTGTATATCTTCTTTGATGCCTCCGGATCTAAAGCATCACCGCCAAGCCCATACACTGTCTCTGTCGGAAACGCTACAAGCTCACCGGCTGCAATCAAATCACCTGCCTCCTGCATGAGCTTATGGTCTAAATTGTCCTGATCTATTTTTATAATTTTTGTTTCCATTTTATATCCTCACCGCACATACTACAGTAATATACCATGTGCAAACACCAGTTTTTCTAAATAATCATGTGTTTTTATTGTAACACTTAAGAGCCACCTCGAGAGCAGGAAAATCTGCTGCTTACATGTAAACATGACGTATCAGCTTTTGTTCTCGGAGGTTCTGAATTGTTTTCTATTTATTATACAATAGTAACAATAGCATTTCAAGTTTTACTCAATATTTGGTAATTTTTATATAAGATTGTGTAAAAGTAAGTACAATTTTATTTGGCATTGCATTATTCTGTGTTTTGTACTACAATGCAGATAAGCCAATAACGGCGAATAATGATCATTATTTTATAAGGAGGATTTCATTATGGCATACGTAATTTCTGATTCATGCGTTAGCTGTGGTACATGTGCTGGTGAGTGCCCAGTAGGAGCTATCTCTGCTGGTGATTCACAGTACGTAATCGATGCAGATTCTTGTCTCGATTGTGGTACATGTGCTGGTGTTTGCCCAACTGGAGCAATCAGCCAGGGCTAATTTTTAGCATACTGTAAGAAATAAAGACGACCTGTTATGGGTCGTCTTTTTTTTTGTGTTGTAATCGTATTTGTATTGTAATCATTTTTTATGCTGTAAGCGTTTTTTTGCAGTAATTATTTTTATAGTGTAAGCGTTGTCATGCATGCTCTACAGTCTCACCGGATTAAGCTCATGCGTATGCGTCTTGTCGCGCCCCTTCTTTCCCTTGGTGTCTGCAGCGCTTATTTTTGTATCTGCAGGCATGTCCGCGTTCCTTTTCCTTGAAAAAAGCCCCTTTCTACGCAGATTTCCGCGTATGGCAGCGTCCAGCTTTTTATATCTCTCCTCCTGCGCGCTGTCCTGTTCGCGCATCAGATAGTTCATTTCCTTTAATATCCGCTCCTGCACCTCAGTGGATATCTGCTGACTCAGCTCCTCATTGTTCAGTGCTATGGCCCTCCCCACGATATTGCTCATCAGCTCGCGAAACTCATCCATACGCTCATCTGCCGTGCGGCTTCGATATGTATGATTGTATCCCGGCAGTTCATCGTGATATGCCGGATTATACCCTGACATCTCCTGTTTCACCGTCTGATTTGTGATATTCGTGTAATTTACAGGCTGCACGGATTTTTCCATAGCCGCAGGATTCGGTGGATTCAATGGCTCACCTGGTGCATCCGAATGAAGCATATCACGGATTGCGCGAAGCTGATACCCCTTCTCCTTAAGCTCCTTTATCCTCAAAAACTGTTTTATATTGTCTCTCGTATAGTATCTGTGACCAAGTTCATTTCTAGGCACATCAAGTCCCAGCTCATCCTCCCAGTAACGCAACACATGAGTCTCCACATCCACAGCAGCTGCCGCATCGGAAATCATGTAACGTACTTTCTCCAAATTGAAGTCCTCCTGTCTGAAATTATATTTTATCCGCTATACGCTTTTGGCACATCGAAAAGAACCAGCACTGCGAAAAAGTTATATCGCTGTACTGGTTCAATTATAGCCTTGATAGAACTCTCATTCAATTGGTTTCGGTCGCAACTTTCGACATATAACTCTCTGTCTTAAGCTATCCAAACAGCTCCTTGAGAGCCTGTGCATTCTGTGCATCCGCAGATTTCCTGTTCTCCTGCTGTATCTGCGTATAAACCTCCTTGCGGTAAATCGGCACCTCCTTCGGTGCACTTACACCGAGCTTAATCTGGTCGCCTCTGATTTCCAGAATAGTAATCTCTATGTCATTATTAATCACCAGAGATTCACCCTTTTTTCTTGTAAGAGCCAGCATACTATTCACCTGCCTTCT
>ENA-OQJT01000162-OQJT01000162.1-human-gut-metagenome-genome-assembly--contig:-NODE-162-length-16549-cov-0.799050_pt1 | contig 16549 bp, 19 predicted proteins | sample MGYA00242612_ERZ504779 | MGnify/ENA primary metagenome ERZ504779 (study PRJEB26092, sample SAMD00036366) | human gut metagenome | host: Homo sapiens | study: EMG produced TPA metagenomics assembly of...
CAACAAGCAGGTCTTGATTCTCTCCCAGGTGGTGGAGCTGAAATTTTAAATGATGAAATACCTGTGCTAAAATCTGCCCAAATAAAGCCAATACACAAGAATGGATTGAAACTATAAAAACAGCTCATAAACTCGGTATGAAAACTAATGCTTCTGAACTCTATGGTCATATTGAAACTATAGAACAAAGATTACAGCATTTATTCACACTTAGAGAAATTCAAGATGAAACACATGGCTTCCAAGCTTTTATTTCATTCCCATTTCATCCGCAAAATACTCAATTAGACAATATAAAACCTATTACATCTTATGAAAGCTTGCGTTTTATCGCTATTTCTCGACTCGTATTGGATAACATTCCTCATATCAAAGCCTTTTGGATGATGCTCACCTTGCCTATCGCTCAATTAGCCCTTGCCTTTGGTGCTGATGATTTAGATGGTACAGTTGAAGAAGAACAAATCATTCATGCTGCTGGCGCTAAAACAGGTCAGAAAATGACTACTACACAATTGCAAAAAATCATCACCGAAACAGGCTATACACCTGTTCAACGTGATTCTTTATATCGAAAAATAAAATAAATTAGAGGTATGATTAATGAACAGACTTTCTGATAAAGAAGCTATTGACCTTTTAAAACATGGTGATATTTTAGAATTAGGTCAACAAGCAAATAAAATCCGCCAAGAAAAACATCCTGGCAACAACTGTTACCTTCATTGTAGACCGCAATATTAACTACACTAATGTTTGCCTCAATGAATGTCGTTTCTGTGCTTTTTCCGTCGCGAAAATCGCAAAGACGCTTATTTATTGCCCATAGAAACTATTTTACAAAAAGTAAAGGAAACTCAAGAAGCTGGTGGTACGCAAGTCATGTTACAAGGAGGACTACACCCTTCTTTACCTTTTGAATATTACCTAATATGATTAATACCATTAAAACAGCCTTTCCTGATATTGTAATCCATTCTTTTTCTCCTGCGGAAATACTTCATTTTTCCAAGATAGCTAATAAATCTATCAAAGAAACTCTACAAGATTTACGTTCTGCTGGTCTTGCTTCACTTCCAGGTGGTGGAGCTGAAATCTTAGTTGACCGTGTACGTAAAATTGTAAGCCCTAAAAAAATCATGACAGATGATTGGCTAAAAGTAATGGAAACTGCCCACTCTATTGGCATGGAAAGTACAGCTACTATGGTTTTAGGACTAGGTGAAACTATTGAAGAACGCATTGAACATATGCGACGTGTCCGTGACCTTCAAGATAAAACAGGTGGCTTCAGAGCTTTCATCATGTGGACTTTCCAACCTGGAAATACTCAATTAGGTGGCAATAAATTATCCTCATGGGAATATCTAAAAACTCTAGCCGTATCTAGACTCTATTTTGATAATATCTCTCATATTCAAGGCTCTTGGGTTACACAAGGTCAACAAATTGGACAAATAACATTAGCTTTTGGTGCTGATGACTTAGGTAGTATCATGCTTGAAGAAAATGTCGTTCGTGCAGCTGGTACCGCTTATCAAATGTCCATCGACAAAATGGTAAATACAATCGAAAAAGCTGATTTTAAAGCAGCTCAACGTGATACAGAATATAATATCATTCGTCGATTTTAATAAAATTTAATTAAGGAGATTTTTTATGAATACACAAAACATTCCTCAAGCCGATTTTGCCATTATCGGTGGTTCTGGCACATTATCCAGCAATTTTCCATTAGGTGCTAAATGTGATGATGTAAAAATAATTCAAGACCGCATGGTTTTTGATACACCTTATGGCAAAACTACTGAACTTCGCTTATTTGAAGTAGCAGGTACACGCGTTTTACTTGCAAAATGCATGGTTGGAGAAGTGGTGTCAATCGTGCTGATGCTTCCCGCCAATTATTCTGGACTTTCCGCGAAGCTGGTGTAAAACGCATTTTCTCTGAAGGTGGCGTAGGTACTATCAATAAATTATTAGATACTAGAGATTTTCTCATTCCTGATGATTATCTTGATATGTCTGTTCGCAAAGATGTCGGACTTGAAGGCAAATATTTACTTGTTATGCGTGATGCACTTTGTCCTCAAATGCGTGAAGAATTAATCAAAAATACACGTAAACATTTCAGCGGTAGAATTTTTACACGTGGAACTTATGCTAACACAGACGGTCGTCATTTCGAAAGCCCTGCGGAAATCGCTATGTTAAATGGTCATGCAGATATTGTAGGTCAATCCATCTGCCCTGAAGTATATCTCGCTCGTGAAATCGGAGCTTGTTATGCTGGTCTTTATTATGTAGTAAATTATGGCGAAGGTATCAAACCATGGTCTCATCAAGTATTAGAAGATATCTTCTATGATGATGCACCTATGATCAGCAAAATTCTTTTAGATACAATCCGTTCTTTAGCCCAGCAAGATAGAAATTGCGAATGCTTATCTTTACGCAAAGAAACTTTATTAAAAGGCATTTATGATGATTAAAATATAAAATAAGACGTATACATTTATTTGTATACGTCTTTTATATTGTTTTTACTATTTACTTTTATTAATACATTCTAAAAGTCTGTTTATTATTATCCCAATCTACTTTTACATAACAATCATTTGATTTTTTTACCTTCTGCCATAGATTTTCCTTCAGGAACTTCTAAATGAAAACAATTGATGATGAGTTTTCCATTTACAATTTTATTGTTCATATTATAATACTTATCTGGATTTATACCAAAACTCTTTAGATTATCCATGGAAATAAATACAGTCCATTCGCCATCTTTTTTGCCTATTAGCCAATAGCCTTCTAATTTTGCATGAGCTCCTGCTGTACATATTACTTCATAGAAAAGTTTATCGGAATTTGCCAATTTTATCTCTTTAATACTTAAATCTGGTACATCCCTATTTGTATAAAAGTTCATTAAAACTTGATTTTTATCATCTAGCATAACCGAACAATTATTATCTACATTTTTAAAAGATATTTTACTGCTAGGGAAATATGCTACTTCCTTATCGCCTAATATAAATTTATCATTTTGAGTATATTCTAAATTAACAATATCCTCTACTGGTTGTTTAACATCTTCTTTAACTGCATTATTTTTATCTTCACTTGCAGTATTTTCTTTATTTTGCTCTACCGTTACATTTTGCTCAACTTGTTTTGTATCTTTATGAGCAAAATAACTATATGCACCAAAGGGAACCAATCCTAATAATAAAATTACAGCGATAAAAATACCTATATACTTATATTTTGTATAATTCTTTTCAGTATCTACATTTTGACTGATATTATCTCTCGTTGTTTTTTCACTTTGCTTCATTTGCTCATTATTATCTTGGCTATTTTGCTTAATTTGATTTCCACATTTAGAACAAAATTTTTCATTATCATTTATCTGATTACCACAATTAGGACAAAAAATAATAATCATCTCCCTTTGTTACACTTACTAAAATAAAGTATAACAAAATAAACAGGAACATATAGGAAGGTTGCTTTTCTAATAATAAAAATCATCTTATTTTTACTTTATTTTTTACTAACTTGCATAGCTTCTATCTATATTATATAATAAATTTGTAACCAAGATTATATATTAATATAAATACGTATTCTCAAGGGGCGCTTTTCTTAGCGTCTTTTTTAGTTTACTAAATGCAAAGGAGATTTTATGAACGCTCGTGAAGTTGCTTTAAATATTTTAAATGAAGTATATACTCAACAAGCTTATGCTAATATATCCCTATCACGCCATTTGCAAAAAAATCAAATTATCCGACCAAGACCGCCGTTTCATCACTGAATTAGTTTATGGTACAGTAAAAGCAGGCGATACTCTACTTTGGATTTTAAAAAAATTTGTAAATAGACCTTTAAATAAAATCGACCAACAATCATTAATATATTGCGATTAGGTATTTATCAAATTGTATTCATGGACAAAATTCCTGAATCAGCAGCTTGCAATGAAGCTGTAAATCTTGCTAAAAAATATTCTAATCAAGTTCTGCAAAATTTGTAAATGGTGTTTTGCGTAATTTAATCCGCCAACCAGAAAAATACGCTATGCCTACAGGCAATAAAGCTAGTGAATTAGCTATTAGAGAACAACACCCTCTTTGGCTAGTAAAAAAATTCATTCATACTTTTGGTAGTGAAGCTGCTATCAAGCTTTGTCAATTCAATAACACTAATGCTCCACTTGTATTGCGTACCAATACATTGAAAACAACACGACAAGAATTAATCACAGAGCTTATAAATACAGGTTGCGAAGTAATTCCTTCTAAATTAGCACCAGAAGGAATTATTTGTAAAACGCATACTTCTTTAAATCAATTAGCACCATTACAAAACGGTTTTGCCCAAGTGCAGGATGAAAGTTCTATGCTTGTGGCTCATGTAGTTGATCCTAAACCTAATGAATTTATCATTGATACATGTAGTGCCCCTGGTGGTAAAACTACACATATGGCTACTTTGATGCAAAATAAAGGAAAAATCATAGCTTGTGATATCTACGAACATAAATTAAAACTAATTCAAGATAATGCCAATAGATTAGGTATCAACATCATTGAGCCTAAATTATTAGATGCCCGTGAAATAGGCAATCAATATAAAAAACCAAGCAGATAAAGTATTAGTTGATGCACCATGTTCTGGAATGGGCGTACTTCGCCGTAAACCTGATTCTCGTTGGAACAAAACAGCGGAAATCTTTGAAGAATTACCACCTCTTCAATTAGCTATCTTAGAGTCAGCTGCTCTTGCTGTAAACCTCAAGGCGTTTTAGTCTATAGTACTTGTACAATCATGCCACAAGAAAATATAGAAATCATCAATCAATTTTTAGCTAAACATCCAGAATTCGTTTTAGAAGATATCCGCAAATATTTACCATTTAAAACAAAAAATAAAGAAAAAACATTACAATTAATGCCATATAAAGATAATACAGATGGCTTCTTTATCGCTCGTATGTACAAAAAAGTATAAAAATCTTAAATTATTATTTATATTTATTTTAGAAGGGAATTTATAATGACCAATATTTTTGGCTTAAATTTAACTGAACTTACTTCACTAATCACAGATTTAAACCTACCAAAATTTAGAGCAAAACAAATTATTGAGTGGCTCTATCAAAAACATGCTACATCTTTTGATGAAATGACCAATCTTTCCAAAGATTTACGTGAAAAATTAGCACAAGAATTTACTATTGAACGTGCTAAATCTTGTGATAGATTAGATTCTAGTGATGGCAAAACAACTAAATTTTTATTAGAATTTGGCGATGGTATCGGTGTAGAAACAGTTTTAATGCGTCAACCTTATGGCAATAGTATCTGTGTTTCTTCTCAAGCAGGTTGTAATATGGGCTGTAGCTTCTGTGCTTCTACGCTTCACGGCATGGCTAGAAACTTATCCACAGGTGAAATTTTAGCTCAAGCAATGTTCATTCAAGAATTATTAAATCAAACAGGCGAACAAATCAATAATATAGTAATCATGGGTTCTGGTGAGCCTATGCTCAATTATGATAATGTATTAATACTCATTCGTTTAGTACATGAGCCTTATTGCTTAAATTTAGGTTATCGCAATATCACAATTTCCACATCTGGTATCGTGCCGGGAATAAATAAATTAGCTCAAGAAAATCTACCTATTACCTTATCAATTTCCTTACATGCACCGAATAATGAATTGCGTACAGAGCTAATGCCTATAAACAAACGCTATCCTATTGAAGAAGTAATTAAAGCTGCTGTAAATTATGCTAATACTACTAAAAGACGCATAACTTATGAATATATCTTAATTGATAAATACAATGATAACATGACTGAAGCAGTAGAATTATGTAAACTCTTAAAAAATCAATTAGCCAATGTGAACTTAATCCCAATCAATCCAGTCAAAGAGCGTAATTACAATCGTCCTTCTTTAGCTAGAATAAAAGCTTTCGCTAAGTATTTAAATGACCATCATCTCACAGCTACCATTCGTACAAGAATGGGAACAGATATTCAAGCAGCATGTGGTCAATTGCGTAATAAACATTTAGCAAAATAAAAACTCTAGGAGTTGAATTTTTATGTTTTTTTCACGTATGGAAAATTTTCTTGAAAAAAATATTGAAGGTTTTTTTAATCGTAAATTCTCAAGTAATCTACAGATGGCAGAAATAGAAAAAATTATTGACCGTATTTTAATCCGTCAGAAAAAACGTGTAAATCGTGCTATTTTTGTTCCTGATAAATTTACAATTACTATGAGTGATGAAGATTTTAACCAATTAAATAATATAGAAACACAAAATCATTTAAAATTATTTCTCTATAAATCTGTCATTCAAAAAGATTATTTTATGGAAACATTACCAACTATCCATATTATAAAATCTCCTAAATTTAAATTAGGCGTTTGTGAAATAACAGCTAAATTTAATAGCGATAAAACTTCTGATACAGACAATGATAATGTAAATGATTTAGAACAAGGTACAATTATTGTCCCAAACCTTGATATAAAAGAAATAACTAATCCTTCACATAAACAACAAGCTCTAAATTTTGCTTCTTTAACTATTATTGAAGGACCAGATAAAGACTCTTATTTAGCTTTTGGTTGTAATCAAATTCATCTTGGCAGACGTGATAAAAATGAATTTCTTTTAACAGATGTAAATGTATCTAGACTTCATGCCTATATTACCTTTGAACATGGTAGACACATTCTTCGTGATGCTAATAGTTTAAATGGTACATTTGTTAATGATAGACCTATAACTAATTTCTGTTTATGCCCTGGAGATATTATTCAAATAGGAAATACTCGTATTGTTTATGACCTTATTTGATAGATTATTTAAATACAAAAAGAAGTGGTATTTTATATGTACCACTTCTTTTTTATTTTATCAATATTAATGTTTTTGATTAAATGCATCAAATCCAGGATATACAGCAGATTGTTTTAAATCCTCTTCAATTCTCAATAATTGATTATATTTTGCTACGCGTTCACTTCTGCTAGGTGCTCCAGTTTTAATCTGACAAGTATTTAAAGCCACTGCTAAATCAGCTATAGTAGTATCTTCTGTTTCTCCAGAACGATGAGAAGTAACAGCAGTATAACCAGCTTTATGAGCCATTTTAATAGCTTCTAAAGTTTCAGAAATAGAGCCAATTTGATTTAACTTAATCAAAATAGAATTTCCTGCTCCTTCTTTTATACCACGAGATAATCTTTCTGTATTAGTTACAAATAAATCATCACCTACAAGCTGAACTTTATCGCCAATAGCATCTGTTAATTTTTTCCAACCTTCCCAATCTTCTTCATCAAGACCATCTTCTAAAGAAACAATTGGATATTTTTCCACTAACATTTTCCAATGAGCAATTAATTCATCAGTAGTAAATTTTTTACCAGATTTAGGCAAGACATATTCTCCTATTTTACTGCCTTTCCATTCACTAGCAGCTGCATCAATAGCAATCATAAAATCTTTACCAGGTTCATATCCTGCTATTTTTACTGCTTCTAAAATTACTTCAATAGTCTCCTCATCACTAGAAAGATTTGGAGCAAATCCACCTTCATCACCAACAGATGTTGCTAAGTTTCTGTCCTTCAATAATTTTTGTAAAGCATGGAAAACTTCACTACACCAACGAAGTGCTTCTCTAAAGCTTGAAGCACCTGCTGGCATAATCATGAACTCTTGAATATCTACTGTATTAGTTGCATGTGCACCACCATTTAAGATATTCATCATTGGTACAGGTAATCTATTGCCATTAATGCCACCAAAATAGCGATAAAGTGGAATACCTAAAGATTTACTAGCAGCTTGTGCACTAGCTATTGATACCGCTAAAATAGCATTTGCGCCTAGATTTGATTTATCTTTTGTACCATCAGCTTCTATCATAGCATTATCCACAGCATAAATATCAGAAGCATCTTTTCCTACTAAAGCATTATTAATGATAGTATTGATATTTTCTACAGCATTTAAAACACCTTTTCCATTATAACGTGTTTTATCTCCATCACGAAGTTCTAAAGCCTCAAATACGCCTGTAGATGCACCACTAGGAGCACAACCTCTACCAACTGTTCCATCTGCTAAAATTACTTCAGCTTCTACAGTTGGATTTCCTCTAGAGTCAATAATTTCTCTACCAATTACTTTTTCGATTTTTAATTTATTAAATATCATTTAAATATCTCCTTTGATAATATTTTAAGCAAATGATTTTTATTCTTAATTCATTTATATATTATCATAATTGATATGGATTATCAATATTTATTATAAAATAAAAAATCAACTTAATAATTAATAAAAAAAAATAACCTTAGAGCATTTTTTGCCCTAAGGTTATTTTAATCATTAACACATGTGTTTAAAATCTACTAAATCCGATTAGATAGTATGAACACGGATTGTGCTTGTGTTACCTTCACCGAATTTCATACCAGAAGTGATGATTGTTTTATCACCCTGTTTTACAATGCCCTGACGAACAGATGCAGCAGTAGCTGTTGCGATCATTTCATCAACATCGTCCCAAGCTTTACCTTCTACTGGAACAACGCCCCAACGAAGATTTAAGTGACGAGCTACACGATCATTTGGAGTATAAGCGATGATTGTAGCTTTTGGACGATATTTGGATACAACTTTAGAAGTGTAACCGCTTTCAGTTGGAGTGATGATAGCTTGTGCACTAAGTTCATAAGCCATCTGTACTGTAGCATGAGCGATAACGTCAGTTGTAGTAACATTGTGATGAGTGAAACCTTTGGATACGAAGATTTCTTTGTATTCAAGAGCTTGTTCTACACGTTTAGCAATAACGTTCATTGTAGAAACAGCTTCTAATGGATAATCACCATTAGCGGATTCACCAGAAAGCATGATAGCGTCTGCACCATCAAAGATAGCGTTAGCAACGTCAGAAGCTTCTGCACGAGTTGGACGTGGGTTAGAAGTCATAGTTTCAAGCATCTGAGTAGCTACGATAACTGGTTTGCCAAGTTTGTTACATTTTTTGATGATATCTTTCTGAATAAGTGGAACTTCTTCAGCTGGCATTTCAACACCAAGGTCACCACGAGCAACCATGATAGCGTCGGAAGCAGCGATGATAGCATCAATATTTTTAACAGCTTCAACACATTCGATTTTGGAAATGATTTCCATGTGTCCGCCATGTTCTTTAATAAGAGCACGGATAGCTTCAACGTCTTCAGCACGTTGGATGAAGGAAGCTGCTACGAAATCCATATCATGTTCAATACCGAAAATGATATCGTTTCTATCTTGTTCAGAAATAGCAGGAAGACCGAGGGATACACCAGGAGCTGCAGCACGTTTACGAGTGCTCATAGGACCATCATTTAAAATTGTGCAAACGATGTCTTTACCTACGATTTCGTCAACATGAAGACCTACAAGACCATCAGAAAGTAATAAAGTATTACCTGGTTTAACTTCTGTGTAAAGTTTTTTGTGATTGATGGAAACATGAGTTTCGTCACCTGAAATGTCATCATTAGTTAAAGTGAATTTATTACCTTTTTTAAGGTATACTTTACCTTCAGCAAAATCGCCAAGACGCATTTCAGGTCCTTTTGTATCAAGCATTAAAGATACAGTTTTACCCATTTTTTTTGGAAACTTCTTTAACTTTATTAATACGTTCTTCATGTTCTGCATAGTCACCATGAGAGAAGTTGAAACGAGCAACGTTCATGCCGTTTTCAATAACGTTTTCTAAAAGTTCAGTACCATTGTCATAGTTAGGACCCATTGTGCAAACGATTTTTGTTTTCTTTAACATTTTTAAAATCCCCACCTAAATAATAAATAAATTTTATTTGCTCATTGCTTCTTCAATAGCTACTGCTACTGCTACGCTAGCGCCTACCATAGGGTTATTACCCATACCGATAAGACCCATCATTTCTACGTGAGCAGGAACAGAAGAAGAACCTGCAAACTGAGCATCAGAGTGCATACGACCCATAGTATCAGTCATACCATAGGAAGCAGGACCTGCTGCCATATTATCTGGATGCAATGTTCTACCAGTACCGCCACCGGAAGCAACGGAGAAATATTTTTTACCCTTTTCGATACATTCTTTTTTGTAGCAACCAGCTACTGGATGTTGGAAACGGGTAGGATTAGTAGAGTTACCAGTGATAGAGATGTCAACATCTTCTTTGTGCATAATTGCAACGCCTTCTTGAACGCTATCTGCACCATAGCATTTGATAGCAGCACGAGGACCGTTGGAGTATGCAGTTTCATTAACTACACTAACTTCACCTGTAGCATAATCAAACTGAGTCTGAACATAAGTGAAGCCGTTGATACGAGAGATGATCTGAGCAGCATCTTTACCAAGACCATTTAAAATAACTTTTAATGGTTCTTTTCTTACTTTGTTTGCTTTTTCAGCAATTTTAATAGCACCTTCTGCCGCAGCAAAAGATTCATGACCAGCAAGGAAAGCAAAGCATTTTGCATCTTCACTTAAAAGCATGGATGCAAGATTACCATGACCTAAACCAACTTTTCTGTTTTCAGCAACAGAACCTGGAATACAGAAAGCCTGTAAACCTTCACCAATAATTTTAGCAGCTTCTACAGCTTTTGTAGTACCTTTTTTAATAGCCATAGCTGCACCTACTGTGTAAGCCCAGCAAGCATTTTCAAAGCAGATTGGCTGTGTATCTTTAACGATTTTAGCTACATCTATGCCTTTATCATCACAGATTTTTTTAGCTTCTTCTAAAGAAGAGATGCCATAGCTGTCTAAAGCTTTGTTAATTTTGTCAATACGACGTTCGTAACTTTCAAACAATGCCATTTATTTTCATTCCTTCCTATTTTCTTGTATTATTCTTTACGAGGATCTACGTATCTTGCAGCGTCAGCAAAACGTCCATAAGTACCTTTTGCTTTTTCTAAAGCTTCCTGTGCAGGAATACCTTTTTAGTGATCATTTCCATCATTTTGCCGAGGTGAACGAATTCATAACCAATGATACGATCTTCTGCATCAAGAGCAATTCTTGTTACATAACCTTCAGCAAGTTCAAGATAACGAGGACCTTTTTCAAGTGTACCATACATAGTACCAACTTGGCTTCTTAAACCTTTACCAAGGTCTTCGAGGCCAGCACCGATAGGAAGACCACCCTTCGGAGAATGCAGTCTGAGTTCTACCGTATACAATCTGGAGGAATAATTCTCTCATAGCAGTGTTAATAGCATCACAAACGAGGTCTGTGTTTAATGCTTCAAGAATAGTTTTACCAGGAAGAATTTCAGAAGCCATAGCTGCGGAATGAGTCATACCAGAGCAACCAATAGTTTCTACTAAAGCTTCTTGGATAACGCCTTCTTTAACATTAAGAGTTAGTTACATGCACCCTGTTGAGGAGCACACCAGCCAACACCATGAGTTAAACCGCTGATATCTTTAATTTCTTTAGCCTGTACCCATTTGCCTTCTTCAGGAATTGGAGCTGGGCCATGTTTTTCAATGCCTTTTGCCACACATGTCATATTAGACACTTCTTGTGAATAGATCATCTTTGTTTCCTCTCCTTAATATATACATTTTATACACGATATACATTATATCATTATATGATATCATTATTCAAGTTTATGAAACTAAAACTTAAAATAACAATAGTTTTTCTTATTTCAATAATATAATCTTATATTAAAACTTAATCTATCAATAAAATAATATTAATCGATTAAAGCTTTTCCAGTCATTTCTGCTGGAACTTCAAGACCTGCTAATTTCAATAAAGTTGGAGCAATATCACATAAAGCACCATCTTTAACTTCTTTTACTTTATCAGAAACTACGATAAATGGTACAGGATTTGTAGTATGTGCTGTAAATGCTTCTTTAGTTTCTTCATCTAACATTTTTTCAGCATTACCATGGTCAGCTGTAATACATACAGTACCGCCAACTTGTTTTATTGCATCTACAAAGCGACCAACACAAGTATCTACAGTTTCTACAGCTTTTACAGCTGCTTCCATAACACCTGTATGACCAACCATATCACCATTAGCATAGTTTAAAATGATGAAATCATATTTTTTAGATAAAATAGCTTCTACAACTTTATCAGTAACTTCAATAGCACTCATTTCAGGTTGTAAATCGTAAGTAGCAACTTTTGGAGAAGGTACTAATATACGATCTTCACCTTCATAAGGCTGTTCAATACCGCCATTAAAGAAGAAAGTTACATGTGCATATTTTTCAGTTTCTGCAATACGAAGTTGAGTATAACCTAGTTTGCTTACATATTCACCTAAAGTATTTGTTAAAGACTCAGGTTTATAAGCAATTTCTACATTCATACCTTTTTCATATTGAGTCATTGTTGCAAATGTAATTTTCAAATCTTCATTGCGAGCAAAGCCATCAAAAGTAGTATCCACAAAAGCATGAGTAAGTTCACGTGCTCTATCAGGACGGAAGTTAAAGAAAATAGCTCCATCATTGCTTGTCATACCTGCATAGTTGCCAACAACAACAGGAACAACAAATTCATCAGTAGTATCTTCTTCATAAGAATTTTTTAATTGCAAGTTCGCTAGAAGCTTGTTTTACACCTTCGCCTAAAGCAATAGCATTATAAGCTTTCTGAACACGATCCCAACGTTTATCACGGTCCATAGCATAATAACGACCAGAAATTGTAGCTATTTTACCAACGCCAATTTCTTTTAATTTAGCTTCAAGCTCGGCTAAATAATCAGCAGCACTAGATGGTGGTACATCACGTCCATCAAGGAAAGCATGAACGAAAACGTTTTCAACGCCTTCTTGTTTTGCAAGCTGTAAGAGTGCATAAAGATGACTATTATGGCTATGAACTCCACCATCGGATAATAATCCCATTAAATGAAGCGCACCATTGTTTTTCTTAACAGCATTGATAACATCCAAAAATACAGGATTTTTGAAGAATACACCTTCACGTATAGCTTTTGTAATACGTGTTAATTCTTGATAAACGATACGACCGGCACCAATATTTGTATGACCAACTTCGGAATTTCCCATTTGTCCATCAGGAAGACCTACTGCTTCACCAGAGCAAGCAAGTTGAGCATGAGGATATTTTGCTGTTAAACCATCAATAACAGGTGTTTTACCTACATTAACAGCATTAGTTGTGCTTTGAGCATCGCCAACTCCCCAACCATCCATAATAATTAAAGCAATAGGAGCGTTAAAGTTTTGACATTATTACACTACCTCAATCTATTAATTTTAAAATAGCATAGCACACACCAGTTAAAATCATTTTATAATTTACTATGATGTGTGCTTCCTACATTACAGGCAATCCCCATGTGCCACACGGTTCATCAATAATAAAAATTATTTAAAGTTAACAATAGCACTGAAATCAGCAGCTTTTAAAGAAGCGCCACCAACTAAAGCACCATCAACGTTTGGTTTTTGCATTAAACCATCAATAGTAGCAGGTTTTACACTTCCGCCATATTGAATACGAACAGCATCGCTAGTAGCTTCATCAAACATAGCTTTAACAGTTTCACGAATGCAAGCGCAAACTTCTTCAGCCTGTTCAAATGTAGCAGTTTTACCAGTACCAATAGCCCAGATTGGTTCATAAGCAATAACAAGGCTAGCAACTTGCTGAGCAGTTAAACCTTCAAGTGCAGCTTTGATCTGACCACTAACGAAATCATTAGTTGTACCAGCTTCACGAGTTTCTAAAGTTTCACCACAGCAAATGATAGGAGTAATACCAGCAGCTAATGCAGCTTTTGCACGTTTATTTACATATTCATCAGTTTCACCAAACATTTCACGACGTTCAGAGTGACCGATTACAACATATTCAACGCCAAGTTCTGTGAGCATTTCAGCGGAAATTTCGCCAGTGAAAGCACCGCTTTTTTCCCAATGAACGTTCTGAGCACCAACATGAATGTTAGTACCTTTTACAGCTTCACAAACAGCAGCAAGAGCAGTAAATGTTGGGCATACAACGATATCTACAGCATTGTTATCTTTTACAAGTGGAGCTAATTCTTTTACAAGAGCAGTACCAGCAGCTACTGTATTGTTCATTTTCCAGTTACCAGCAATAATAGGTTTACGCATTATCAAATCAACCTCTTTATAATTTATTTTTATTATTTGTCAGCAATAGCTGCAATACCTGGCATTGGTTTACCTTCGAGGAATTCTAATGTAGCACCGCCACCAGTGGAAATGTGAGTAATTTTGTCGGAAAGACCAGTTTTCTTAAGAGCAGCAATGGAGTCACCGCCACCAACAATGCTGATACCAGTGGATTCAGCAACTGCATGAGCGATATCTTCAGTACCATGAGCGAATGCATCAAATTCGAATACACCCATAGGTCCATTCCATACGATTGTTTTTGCATTTTCTAAAGCTTCTTGGCATTCTTTGCTGAATTTATTGTCAAGAATCATCCAGTCAGCTGGAACTTCATCAACGGATACAGTTTTATGATTTGCATCTGCTGCAAATTTATCTGCAACAACAACTTCAGCAGGAAGGAATACTTTTACGCCTTTTTCTTCAGCTTTTGCAAGTAATTCTTTAGCAAGTGGTAATTTTTCTTCTTCGAATAAAGAAGAACCAATACCTTTACCTTGAGCAGCGAGGAATGTATTTGCCATACCGCCACCGATTACAACTGCATCAGCTTTTTCTAATAAGTTGGAAATAACACCGATTTTGTCAGAAACTTTTGCACCACCAATGATAGCAACGAAAGGACGTTCTGGATTGGATAATGCTTTACCAATGAACTGAATTTCTTTTTCAATTAAGAAACCGCCAACAACTTCTACATACTGAGCGATACCAGCGTTAGAAGCATGTGCTCTGTGAGATACACCAAATGCATCATCAACAGCAACATCTGCTAAAGAAGCAAGTTGTTTTGCAAATTCAGGATCATTTTTAGTTTCTTCATTGTGATAACGGAGGTTTTCAAGAAGTAATACTTCACCTGGTTTTAAATCAGCAGCAGCTTTACTTGCAGCTTCGCCAACACAATCTTCAGCATATTTAACTTCTTTACCTAAGAGTTCAGAAAGTCTAGCAACGTAGGTTTAACAGATAATTCAGGAACTCTCTGTCCTTTTGGACGACCAACATGGCAAGCAAGAATAATTGCTGCATTGTTTTCTAAAAGATAATTTAAAGTAGGTAATGTAGCACGAATACGTTTGTCATTAGTGATGTTTTGATTTTCGTCCATTGGTACGTTAAAGTCTACACGAATAAAGACTTTTTTACCGTTTACATCAATGTCTCTAATAGATTTCTTATTCATTAAATAAAACCCTCCGTAAATTCAAAATAGGACCGGCCTTTTTAAGACCGGTCCATAAAAGGCTGCACAAATCAAATTACTTAAGTTCAGCGAAGTATTTAATTGTACGAACCATCTGGCTAGTGTAGCTGTTTTCGTTATCATACCAAGAAACAACTTGTACTTGAGTGTTGCCATCTTCCATAGGAGCAACCATAGTCTGAGTTGCATCGAAGAGGGAACCAAATCTCATACCGATAACATCGCTGGATACGAGTTGTTCTTCAGTGTAACCGAAAGATTCAGTTGCAGCAGCTTTCATAGCAGCATTGATTTCATCAACAGTTACATGGCCTTTTACAACTGCTACTAAAATAGTAGTAGATCCTGTAGGGGTAGGAACGCGCTGTGCGGAGCCGATTAATTTACCGTTTAATTCAGGAATAACAAGACCGATAGCTTTTGCAGCACCAGTGGAGTTAGGAACGATATTAACAGCTGCAGCACGGGAACGACGTAAGTCACCTTTACGCTGAGGGCCATCAAGAGTCATCTGGTCACCAGTGTAAGCATGAACTGTAGTCATGATACCGCTCTGGATAGGAGCAAGTTTATTAAGAGCGTTAGCCATTGGAGCTAAGCAGTTAGTTGTACAAGAAGCAGCGGAAATAACTGTATCGCTAGCTTTTAAAGTTTCATGGTTTACATTGAAAACGATTGTAGGAAGATCGTTACCAGCAGGAGCGGAGATAACAACTTTTTTAGCACCAGCTTTGATATGAGCTTCTGCTTTAGCTTTGGAAGCAAAGAAACCTGTGCATTCTAAAACTACGTCTACATCAAGTTCGCCCCAAGGTAATTCTTCAGGATTTGGTTTAGCATAGATAGTGATTTCTTTACCATTTACAGTAATGGAGTTTTCACCAGCTTCAACGCTGTCAGCATATTCATATCTACCCTGAGTAGAATCGTATTTAAGAAGGTGAGCAAGCATTTTGGGGCTTGTTAAGTCGTTGATTGCAACAACTTCATAACCTTCTGCATCGAACATTTGTCTGAAAGCGAGACGACCAATACGGCCGAAACCATTAATAGCAACTTTAACTGCCATTTTAAAAATACCCCCTAAAAAG
>ENA-OQJT01000164-OQJT01000164.1-human-gut-metagenome-genome-assembly--contig:-NODE-164-length-16475-cov-1.329092_pt1 | contig 16475 bp, 14 predicted proteins | sample MGYA00242612_ERZ504779 | MGnify/ENA primary metagenome ERZ504779 (study PRJEB26092, sample SAMD00036366) | human gut metagenome | host: Homo sapiens | study: EMG produced TPA metagenomics assembly of...
TTTCTTTCTTTCAACATATTTCCATCTATCATGAAGCCAGAACCACTCTTCTGGATAATCTCTTATATGTTGTTCTACTAAACTAGTTAAGCTTGCCATCATATCATATATATCTTTTTGTTTATCTTTTGTTTTAGCTGTAAAAACTGGTTCTAATACTGTTAAAATATGATGTCCTGGTCTTTTTTTATCTTCAGTAATAAAAGCTGGTAATATTGGTGCCGATTTAAATCTGCTCATCACCGCTGGACCTTGCACACAAGATGCTTCATAACCTAAAAATGGCATAATAATCCCTGTAGAACCACCATCTTGGTCCATAATTAAACCGATAAAATATTTTTGTCCAAGCATTTTCATCATTTCTTTGATATCCAATTTATCTGTTATATGCATACCTGTAAATGCTCGACAATAATTTTATAAAAATTATTTACACCTTCATTGCGTTGATGTTGAGCCACTCCTGCTATCTTCATTCCTTTATGAGTGAGTGCTGCTCCTATAATCTCCCAATTTCCACTATGTGCTGTGGCAATGACACCACCATTTCCATAAGACATAGCTTTTTTTATATTTTCTTCACCTTTTATAGTTACATATTTATTAATATTTTTACATATAACTTTAAATCGCAATACTTCCATGATCATTGGTCCAAATCTAGTCCAACTTTTCTTGGCAATTTGCTCAGCTTTATCAGTTGATACTTTTAAACAACGCTCAATATTATGTATTGCCATTTGTTTTCTTTTTTAGGAACAACAATCCATGTTAATTCACCTAAAATCTTACCTATAAATCTTGCTACACTAGCTGGTAATAAACAACAAATATCACTTAAAAATACTAATATATGATATAGCATTTGTATCTCCTTTCACTCTATATTCCTATCTTATTTTTTCACAATATCAATTCATTTCTAAACTAATAAAATCTATAAAAAAAGTAGCTAAGCATTAGGGCTTGGCTACTTTAATAATCAAAGAATTACTCGATTTAATTATTTTTCTCTTCTAACGCTTTTAAACGCTTTTCCATTAATTTTAATTTTTTCATCATATCCGGCAAACGAGATTCATTCGCTTTAATTCTAAGCCATTCTTGATGAGGACGAGCAGGGAAACCTGCATAGAATGAATTTTCTGGTACATCTGCAATAAGACCTGTACGTGCTGCCATAACTGAATTACTGCCAACCTTTATATGACCTTTAGAGCCAACTTGACCTGCAAATGTAACATTATGACCAACAATTGTTGAACCAGCAAGACCTGTTTGTGCTACAACTAAACAATTTTCTCCTAATACACAGTTATGACCAATGTGAACAAGGTTATCTACTTTTGTTCCTTTGCCAATCACTGTTGAACCTGTTGTTGCTCTATCAATTCCTGCATTACAGCCAATTTCAACATCATCTTCAATTACTACATTACCTACTTGTGGTACTTTTGTATGTTTTCCATCTTTAGTTATAAAACCAAATCCATCAGCACCAACTACTGTATTATCATGAATTATTACATTTTTTCCTACTTTGCAATATTCGCGAACACTAACACCTGAATGAAGAATTGTATTTTCATCTACACTAGCATATTGACCAATATAAACATTTGGATATATTTCCACATTATCGCCAATAATTGCATTATCATCAATATAGGCAAAATCCATTATAGCTACATTTTCACCAATTTTTACATTTTTACCTATATGTGCCTTAGAGCTGATAACTTTTTCTACTTTCAATTCAGGTTTAAAAATATTTAATAAAATATTGAAAGCTTCTCGAGGATTTTTTACTTTTATACAAGTTTTTGAAAAGCCATCTACATCTTCTTGTATAATCACTGCAGCCGCATTACAAGCAATAGCTTCCTCTAAATGTGGGTCTACAGCAAAAGTTATTTCACTTGGACCAGCTAAAGCAATTCCTGTTGCACCTGTAATGACTAAATTTTCATCATAATCCCCACAAAGTTTACCATTTATTAAATTTGCTATCTCTGCTAGTGTTCTTTTCATAATATTACCCCTTTTTATTGCAACTTCTGAATTACATCGTCTGTAATATCAATTCCGCCTTGAACTACAAACTCTTGTTTTTGAACTTGCATACCATTTGAACGCACTAATGTTTTTGGCACTACAGCAGATAATTCTTTTTCTGTTGATACTTCTGCGAGTACCTTATCCATTGTATTTTTTACTTGAGATTTATATTGCATATCTAAGCCTTGATATTGACGTTGAATATCCATCTGTGCTTTTTTAAATTCTTCATCGGACATAGTTGCTTTTTTGCTCATTAAATCTGTTTCTTTAGCTTCGATTTCTTTATTCTTAGCATCAATATTATCTCTAATTGTTTTTATTTGTGGTGCTTCATTCATAACTCGTTCAGCATCTAAATAACCTAATTTAGTTTCGCTTCCACAACCTGACATAAATACACTCATCAATGTAACAAGTGCTATTACTAACATTAATTTTATTTTCATGACACCCTATCGCCTTTCCATATATTATTTACCATTATTATTTTGCATTTGCTCATTTGTAAGTTCAGCCATTACATCATCTGTAATATCAATTGCATCAGCACCAACTACCATGCCATTTAAAACTGTATCATCAAAATTATCTATTTTTATATTACCCAAAAAATCTAATGTAGCTGGAACATCAGCAATAACTAATTTTAGATGTTTTTGAATTGCTATTTTCATAGCCTTACTAGCAATGTCTTTTAATATGCTTCTCTTTAATAAATTTATTTCATTTTCTTTTGTATGCAATAATATTATTAATCGTTCACTATCTTTTTTTCTAGCTTGAAGCATCTGCAATCTATCTTGAAGATATTGTGCCTCTCTTTTTTGTTCAGCTTGTTGTCTTTCTAAAGAGTTTTGTACATCTATTTGATGTATCTTTTGAACATTTATACCTAATTCTTGTTCTCGTTGTGCTCGCCACTTCATTAATTCATCAGCAACTTTTAAATTATATTGTTGCTCAATCAGCGCCACATTTTCTCCGCGTTCTTTTTTTAACTGTTCTAATAATGTTAATAGATTATCTTTTTCTTCTTGAGTCAATCTCAAGTTTTCAGCATTATCTAATTTCATAGTGCAATTAAAAATAGCGTTTGTATATTTATCAGTTATTAATGTTTCTGCTTTATTTTTTTCAATAGATAATCTTTGTCTTATTTCATGTTCTTTTGTTATCGTTTCTTCTTTTAATTGTTGTTTAGCTTTTATTTCTTGTAAATTATTTTGTTCATCTACAACTTGTTCAAATACTTGACTTGCCGGATTTACTTGCGGTGGTTGCAATTGTTCTGTATTTAATGCATATGATTTTAATTTTATTAAAATCAACGTCTTCTCTGCTTGCAATTTTTCTAATTTAGCATAATCACTATGTTTAGACATCAATTTATCTATATCTACCGTAGCTATTGCTGAATTAACATCTAATTGCACTGGAGGTTTTTGTGTTTGTTTATGCCAAATATATAAAGCTCCTATAATACATAATAATACACAAATAACACCTGTAAGAATAGCACTTTTTCTGCTCTTATCCTTTTTATTCTCTTGCATATCATTATCCTTATCTTGCTCATTTGCCATAAAGCCACCTCCCTACAAATTTATTTAGATTATTAAAATACCGAGCATCACTGCATTTGCTCGGTATTTCATCTAAAAGCATAAAAATTAATTTTGACCAGAAGAATTTGTTGTATCTGTAGCTTCAGCAGAAGTTGCATCAGAACTATTAGTATTATCTGTAGTTACATCACCCTGAGCTTGAATTTTTGTTAAAACATCTTGAGTGATATCCTGTCCACCATATAATACATTGTTTTTATCTAATACAACATTAATACCTCTAGAATCAGCTACTGCTTTTACTTGTTCTTCTATGCTATTGCGAATAGGATCTATTAATTCTTTTTGCTTATCTTGCATTTCTTTTTGTTTTTGTTCTATAAATTGTTGCTGCTGTTCAGGTGTCATATTTGCAGCCTGATTTTGGAAATCTTCTTGAACTTGTTTTGCTGCTGCTTCATATTTTTCACGAGCAGGTTGCATTCCTGGATGTTCTGCAATAAGTTTGGAATAATCTACAATACCAACATTAGAAGAAGATGCTCCTGCCATACCAGATTGATATTGTGAAACTCCAAGAGCGACAATACTAAATACAAATACTGCTGCAATAATAACACTAATAATTTTTACTTGTTTCTTTTCGAAATTAATCAACTTTATCTTCTCCCTTTATAAGGCTTTTGCCTCTTAGTAAACAACTTTAATTATAACAAACTAAAAATTCTTATTCAAGGAAAGAATTAACTGCAGAAAAAATCCTGCAGTTAATCTTTACTAAAAAAAATAATATTATTATTAGAAGTTTCCACCTACATTAAAATGAAGTCTTCCGCCATCTTCACCCCAACCATAATCAAGGCGCATAGCACCTATTGGAGTTTGCATTTGTAGTCCTAAACCTACACTAGCATGTAAATCTAAATCTTCTTCAATGGAACTCCATGAACCCCAAGATTTACCACCCCAAGCATCACCTACATCTGTAAATAAGGCACCTTGTACTTTATTCATCAATGGGAAACGATATTCCATTGTACCCATTAACATTCTATTACCAGAAAATTGTCCATCACGATAACCACGAACAGAATTTTGACCCCCTACTTCAAATAAAGCAGCTTCTGGTAAATCTTCATTTGCATAACCTGCACTACCACGGAATGCCAAAACTTGTGCATGACCTACTTTATAATATTTTTGTACACTACCTGTCAATTTAGTATAATCAAAATCTCCACCTAAGCCAGCATATTCAACAGATAGACTAGTTCTAGTACCTTCAGTTGGATAGAAAATATTATCTCTTGTATCACGAACCTGAGAAGCTATAATACTTCTAGTTTCCCCAAAGTTATTATCAAGCCATTCTGTATTTTTACTACGGTCTAAACCATCTTCATGTCCACGATATTCTGTATTATTTATTTTAAAACCTAAATAATTCATTGTATATTCATCTGTTGGACGACCAAAGTTTAATTCATACCCTTGATTTTTTTTATCGTAAGTTTCAATAAGATCACCGCCATTATCGTAATCATCATATTCAAACTTACGATCATAAATACGGAAAGTACCTGTAGTTTCTTTTTCATCAAGCCATGGTTTAGTATAAGAAATGCTGTATCCGCTATCGTCTCCACCGTCGCCGCCATATTCATACATAGCTTTTACAGAATCACCAGTACCTCTGAAATTAGTATCCCCAATACTTACCATTCCTAAAAGACCATCTTCACTACTGTAACCAGCACCAATACCAAAAGAACCTGTACGTTTTTCAATAACAGTCAATTCCATGATGATATTATTTGGATCTTCTTTACCTGGTAAAATTTTCACACTAACGTCTTCAAAAAATCCTAAATTATATACACGTTGCATACTACGACGTGCTTTCTTAGCATCAAATACTTCGCCTGGTTTTATACGCATTTCACGAGTAATAACATAATCTTTTGTTTTATCATTACCTTTTACTACATAACCTTCAAGAATACCTTCATTAAAAGTTAAAGTTAAATTACCACTTTCATCAATAGATATATCTCTTAATTTTGCCAAAATATATCCATCTTGGCGATAACTAGCTTCAATATTTGCTAAATCTGTATTCAATTGACGAATATTTAAAATTTCGCCTTTTTTTACAGTTAACATATCTTCAATTTTATCTGTGGAATAAACTTGATTTCCTAAAATCTCTACAGAATTCAACACAGGATTTTCCATTACATGATAAGTTATTTTTACACCTTCAGGGACAACTTCATAAGAAGGATAATTATCATAAAAATAGCCTGTATTATAAATATTATTCCTATCTTGTTCTATATTTTTTATATTGAATTTATCTCCAGCTTTTACAGTTAAAACATTTAAGATATCTTCTTTAGCTATTTTTTTCATTTCCCACAACATCTACACTGACTACTGTCATATCTGTATATGCACTATTATTATTTTTAATAGTTTCTTCTGTTGGTCTTTGTTCTTTCCAAGTATTCATTTTAGCAATAGCTTCAGGATCTTGGACTTTATCCACTTTATTTTTTTTGTCATTATTGATAACAATTTCTTTGTCTTCTTTTTCAACCTCATTGTCTGCAGATACATCTTGCATTGTTTCATCAATTTTTGCTGCTACTTCTTCTTCAGTTAAGTTTTCAGCAGATACAATATTTTCATGTACATTATTATCCGCAACATTTGCAAAACAATTATTTATACTAAAGGCACTAATATTAGCCATAGCTAACGCGCAGACTAATAATTTATAATTTTTCTGTTTCAAACAAAAAACCTCCTTAATTTGGCAAAACTCACCAATACTGTAATTTTATCACAACTATATTAAAAATAATATCTTTCATATGAAAAAAGTTATGATACTCAAGAAAATATGAGTATCATAACAAATTCATCTTAAAAATAAATTAAAATTTCCACTGCATTTCTAATTTTATATTATATACACCATCATCTTCTACTTCTGTGATAATACCTACATTATTATTCATATAATATTGTAAGCCCACCCTATTTAAATCATAATTTATGCCTTTTGTATAACGAAGCATAACCTTATCTGACAAATATTTTCCAATTTGAACACTATACACATCTCCATCATCTGTATCAAAGCGTTTTTTAGCACTGTCAGATAAGCTATCTCGAGAAATTCTAAATTCATCCAAATTCAATACATTTCTTAATGTACCCTCAATTTCATTTAAGAAACTCATCTGTAATCCCACAGATGCTAAGGATAGTAAATCATCTTCTGTTATTTCTCCAGAACTGCCTTCTTTATAATCTGTTCTAAATGCCAATAATTTTATTATTTCTGCATCATTCATTGCTGGTTCAGAAAACAATCTCGGTTCTAATTGCTTATCTAAAGGACCTTGTAGGCTTGCAAATATTTTTGTTCTATCAAGTCTAGTCACAGCTAGAAAATCTATACTTGGGAAGAACGAATCTACTTGATTAAATACTATATTACCTACTTCAATCTTAAAGATATTTTTCAAAACATTAATTGTTCCTTTATCAACAGTTAAACTACCTGAAGATTTTGGATGAATAGTTGTTCCTTTTATGTTAAAAGCACCTTTTATATACAAATCATATAATAAGGCATCATAAGCATGTACATTATCACCTAAGGTAACATTTATATCTAATAACATTTCAGGAAGCGGTGTATCCGTTGTTTCTGGAAGCGGTGGCATAGAAACTTCGATATTATTAAAGTCAAGATTAGTTATCAATTTTGGCAATCTTCTACCATGAAATTCTTCTTCGATTAATTGTAAATTGCCCACTAAATGACCTGTATAATAATCTGACACAATATCTAAATTATTTAAATCAAGATTAAAGCTATAACCTGTAATACCTTGACTTGTGAGATGTGCCGTTCCTACTAAATTATAATCTCCTTCTCCCATTTTACCTGTGAAACGCTTAACGGTCATTAAATCTTGGTCAAAATCTATATCTACATTTATATTTTCTAATGGACTATCTATATATTTAAATTTAATAGCACTATCTACTGTAGATATATTTCCTTTAAAATTAGGTTTTTGTACTGTTCCTGTAATATTTAAATCACCTTGGACATTACCCATAGACCATTCAACAAATGGTGTTAACGATGGCAATATATTTAAATCTGTATTTTCCAAATAAACCTTTAAAGTTCATCTGTTGATTTTATATTTTTGGCTCATTTTCTTTTATCCATTTTCTAAAGCTGCTATCGGTATACTGCCTTCTGCTTTTATTGCACATTGACCTTTATTTGCAGCCATTTGATTTATATAGATTACACCATTTTTTAAATTTGCTAATGCATAAGCATTATCAAACTGAGTGCCATCACCTTGCGTATAAATAGAAATATCTGCTGTCGGCTCATCAATTGTACCGCCAACTTGAATATCACCATTCATAACACCATTTATATTTATATTCATATCACATAAATGAGTTAATAGATTTACATCCATATTACTAGCTGATATTCGTGCATCTATAGGGCCATTTTCTAAATCTATACTGCCTTGAGCTGCCACTTTACCTGCACCTTGTTCAGCATAGAATTTATCTATTTTCACGACTTTATTATCCAATTCAGCATCGATTTGAATATTTTGTAATGGATAATCTTTTAACGTGCCATCTATCATCGTACCATTCAAATCAACATGTGGATTTTCATAAGTACCATTTAATTGTGCTATACCGTCAAAACGACCATTTAATAAATTATTTTTTAAATTAGCCATGGACATTGCTGCATTGATATCAGCTTGAACAATAATCGCTTTTCCTTCAACTTGTTTAGTATTTAAATTTACTGCTCCATTGAAATCAAATTCACCATTATTTTGTTTAAATTTAAATTGCTCTAAACTTAAAATTCTATTAGCTAATTTTAAATGACCATAAATATCATCTATATTTTCACCATTTAAGACAATATCATCTGCCTGCAAGATACCATCAAAATTTAAAGCACCCACTTTACCAGTTAAAACACCATCAAAGCTTGCTTTTCCTGATACTGGATAAGGTAAATCTACTTGTAATTTATCAATTAAGATTTCGTCTGCTTTAAATTTAAAATTCATTTCTTTATTTTTATCTAAACTACCAGATAAAGTGGCTTTAATAAATGGTGATGTTATTACAAAATCTTTTAAGACTATATCACCATCATTATATTCATATGTCCCATCTACTTGTGTAATTAAGATACCATATAAACTACCTTCATAAAAATGTACATTACCCGTAGCTTTTATATCCTGCAAATTACCTGTTAGATGTATACTATTATCTACATTTCCTGTTATTTTAAATTCTGGCATAACAACTTGCATCAAATTTTCTACGCGTGCTTGTTTTGTCTGCACTACCATATCAATAAATTGTTTGCCTTTAAAACCTAATAATCCAGTGGCTTCATGCGTAATTTCACCATCATTGATAAATTGACATCTATCTACACGCATACCATCTAAATTACCCACTGCATTTACTAATAATGAATCAAATGGTTGATTTAATATCGAGCCATCTTTTGCCATTAAATCAATTCGCAATACAGGATTATCTAAATCACCAGACAATCTACCACTAAAATTAGCATCTCCAGAAATCTCCATATCTGGTAAATAATTTTTAACTAAAGACATATCTACATTTGAAGCATAAAAATCTGCATTTATATTATCATTTTGCAGACCACCTTTAGCTGCCAATTTTCCTCCATTAGCAAAACTAGCCGTTAAAGCATCAATTTGAAGTAAATCTTTTTTGTTTATAAAAAGAGGCTTCTAGTTTTTCTACTGGTATATTATCATAACTTCCATTATTTACCTCTAATCGACCACTGAGGTCTAAGTTTTCAAATTCTACACCTTGACCTTTAAAATCGCCACGAATAATAGCATTACCTGTAATTACTTGTGGTAAATAATTATTAAAAACAGATATATCTATATTAGATGCTCTAAATGAACCTTTATATGATAAATCAGCTAAATCACATTGACCAGATGCCCAAATCCAACCATTGGCAAAATCTACTCTAAAATCATCAATGAATACTTTATTATCTCTATATCTAGCCTGAATATTTATATCTTCTATAGGATAATCATATATATATCCTAATTTAGAATTAACTTGAGCACCAATACGTATATCATCTAAAGTACCATAAATAGCACTTACAAACGAAACTTCGCCATTAAATGGTATACCTTCAATAAATAATTCAGGTCTAAAACTTTTACTTTCTGCAATTAAACGCAAACGCGGTTCAGTCATATAGTCTTCAATATTTCCATGAACAGCTACTTTTTGTCCTTGAGCACTTCCACTTACAAATAATTGTATATTTTTATTATTTAATAAAATAATACCTCGTATATCTTCTACATTTTGACCTAAGACTTCACATGCACCATCTACAAAACTAACAGAACCATCTAAAGTATATTGATTTTCTAAATTACCACTAATTGTTATATTTGCCTTATTTATAAAACCTTGTTTTATATTAACATTAGCTAAATACTCTTCTGGTATAAATGGCAAGTATTTCAAAATATCTAAATCTTGCGCTTTTATTTCTAAGTTAGTTTTGATTACTTCACCTACAACACCATCAAATTCTACTAAAGCATCTTCATGATTTAAACTACCATCAAGATTTATAGCTGTTAAATCTGCGCAATCTGCTTCTAAATTAATTTTATCTATGGATAATTGCTTTCCTTCAAAGCGCAATTTAGATTGTCCATTTTCGACTTTTACAATTCCTTTGAAATCAACAGGTGTATCTGAATCTTTATCTATTAAATCTTCTACGTTCCATGAACCATCACTGCGCTGAATAATATTAACCTCAGGATTGATGACATCTACTTCACTTAATCCTGCCAATGGAGATTGTCTCAAAATCTGCCAAAAATCTATAGTAAATACTACCTTATCCGCTTTTGCTATTAATTCATTTTCTTTATCATAAATTTCTACATCATCTATAGCTGCTGAATTTGTAGATACAATATATAACGAATTTATATTTATTTTCGTACCTAAGATATTTTCTACTTGTTTAGATATTAAATTAGCCGTTTCTTGTTTGAAAGATTGAGAGTTTATCCATAAAAAAGTCATTAAACTTATACAAAATATTATAAATACACTAGCTCCTACAATAATTTTAGACTTTTTTTGCATCTAACTCACCTCTATATTAAATAGTTAAATAATCTCTATACTAAGAAACGGGAACTATTTTAGTTCCCGTTTAAATAGTTTATTCTGTTTTTAGTATAGCATGAATTTATTATAGAGAAAATATCTTAATATGTTTTTGCTGCTACTGCTTGAACATCTAAATCAACAGGAAGACCCATTGCTTTATCTAACTGAGCTTTACTTACATTGTAATCATAAAGAGCTTGTACATAATTTGTTTTTGCTGTAGTCAAAGCAACTGCTGCATCCATAACATCGATATTAGTACCTACACCTGCAGTATAACGAACTTGTGCGATAGTATAATCTTCACTTGCTTGATTTACTGCTACACTTGTTGTTTGAATATTTTTTTCAGCAGAAAGTAAATTCAAATATGCCTGATGTACTTCTAATTGAATGCCTTCATTTACATATTGAGCATTTTCTTGAGCTTTAGCTAAAGCTGCTTCTGCTTGTCTTACCTGTGCTTTAGTTACATTGTTATCAAAAAGGTTCCAACTAGCTTTAACACCAACTTCTGATTTTTCTGCTGCATCATTATTAAAAGCATCATCGCCATCAATAGTATAACTTGCATAAGCAGAAAGTTGTGGTAGATTACCAGCTTGAGCTGCTTTTACACTGGCTTTAGCTTGTTCAATAGATTTGGCTGCTGCAACACCATCTGGACGATTTGTCATCGCTAAATCCATACATTCAGCTAAGCTTAAATCATATTTTGTATATTTTAATTCATCTTGAATATTAATTTTAGTATCTATAGGTAAACCAATTAAATTATTCAAAGAAGAAATAGATAAATCATAATTATTTTCTGCATTTACAAGATTTTGTTTAGCATCTGCTAATTCTACTTGAGAGCGCAATACATCAGATTTAGCTACTGTACCTGCAGCATATTTAGCATTAACTGTATCTAAATGTGCTTGCAATTGATCTACAGTTTCCTGATTTACACCTACTAAATTACGACACTGTAAAATATTATAATAACCTTTTGTTGTATCATATTTAATCTGTTGTTTTGTATTTTCCAAAGTCAAATCGCTGATATCTACACCGATTTCTTTACTTTTAATATTATTTTCTAATTGTCCGCCTGTATATAATGGAATAGAAGCTTCTACCACGTTTTGATAAGTAGAATCTCTATTTTGTAAATCATATGTTTCACCACTAGCAGCAGCTGCTACTGTTTGCCAATTGATAGAAAAACCTTTTTTACCTTTTGCTTCACTCAATGCCCAACGAGCTGAATCTGTATCATATACAGACTGTTTTATAGTTCTATTATTTTCTAATGCTAATTCTACTGTATTATCTAAAGTTAAATCTACAGTATCTTGTGCAAAAGCTAAATTACTACCACCTAAAAATAATGAGCCACTTAATAACACAGCTGTTATTGTTTTATTTAAAGACTTTTTATTCATTTTTAAATCCTCCCAAATTAAAATTCATGTCTTAAGCCTACATAAGCGGCTCTTTCATCTGAATCATTAATATCTTTTATCTGACCTATTAAATATGTGTCTTGCGCCACTTCATATTGACCTTTTAATTTAACTCTTAAATCATTAGGATCATATGCATCTACAGAAATTTTTCCTTTTTCTCCTGCTTTTAAGTCAACACCTACGCCGACTTTATCATCAACTAATCCACCTCTACCTGTAAAAATGCCATTACCTGTTCCTATCTGTAGATTAGTACCACTATCATCACCGCCAATATCATCGGCACCTATTAGCAAAAAAGAATTTGGATCTGTATAAACTTTTACATCAGCATTTACCATCCATTCAGATTGCCCACCACTGTACAATGCTTCTACACCTGGCTTAACTTCAATAGAAGACACTTTACTCATCATATTATCTGCACGCTGTGATATATTATCTGCGTTGCTGATTATGTTTTTCAAGCTTTGTGCTGTCTGTGGGTCTGCAACTACAGTTTCCATATTAGTTGCCATTTTTTTTACACTTTCACTAGTTGCTGATAAATTAGCAATAGCAATTTTCATATTATTAGCAGTTTCGCCATCACCAGCAAAATCATTTATCATGATTTCAATCTCATCTGCCGCCTTAGCCATACTAGCTGTCATTGCAGATAAATTTTTAATCATATTATCAATGTCTTGCTGATTATTAACTGCTAATGTGGACATCACTTGCATTAATTGATTCATATTTCCAGTTAAATCTTTAAGATTTACTGCTGTTTGAATTAAAGATTTCTGTACATCTTGATTACCTAAAATGTCATTCATACTTTTTATCAAACCTCTTACATCATCTAAAGTCACACTAGCTTGAACCAATAAATAATCTAATCCCTTTTCATCAACACCATGTACTTCTTCTCCACCTACTAGATACTCACCAGATGGATGTTGTGGTGGCATGATGCTGATAAATTTTTCACCCATTAAACCATCACTACTAATGGTAAATAATGAGTCTTTTGCAATCTGCATATTACCTTTTATGACAACAGTAACTCTTGCCTTATCTTTATAAGCTTCAATCGCTGATACTCGCCCAGCATCAATACCGGCATAACTAACACCAGCACCTATCTTTAATCCTGTAACTTGATTAAAAGTGATATCAAAAGTATAGTCTTTTTCTTTGCCAAAACTAAAGCCACTTAAATAAACTATAATACCAATTAATAAGCTAAGCCGATTGTCGTAAAAATCCCTACTTTTGCTTCATTGGACATTTTTTCACCTCTTTCTAATTTGGCTAACATTTATAAATTCTAAAACTCTACTATCTGTGGAATTTCTTATTTCATCTGGAGTGCCAATTGCTATCATCTCACCTTGATACAACATAGCAATTCTATCTGCAATATAAAAAGCACTTTTCATATCATGTGTTACCACTATAGAAGTAACACCTAATAATTTTTGCATCTGTACAATAAGCTCATCAATCTTAGCAGAAGTTACAGGGTCTAAACCCGAACTTGGCTCGTCATACAATAAAATTTTCGGTTCAAAAGCAATTGCCCTAGCTAAACTAACACGTTTTTTCATACCACCAGATAATTCATTCGGCATGTAATTTGCAAAACCAGATAAACCTACTAAATTTAATTTTTCTTCTACAATTTCTTTGATTTCCTTGGCAGATAATTTGCTATGCTCTTGTAAACCAAAGCCTACATTATCGCTACACTCATTGAATCAAATAACGCAGAATATTGGAAAACCATTCCCATATTTAAACGTACTTTATCTAGTTCTTCTTCTTTTAATTTTGATATTTCTTTGCCATCAATGAAAATTTGTCCTTGCTCAGGTCGTAACAGCCCTATTAATAATTTCAATAAAGTCGATTTACCTGAACCGCTACCGCCAATTATAACTAAGGTTTCACCTTTATTAACTTCAAAATTAATATTGTTTAAAATCAATCTATCCTTAAAAGATTTATATATGTTGACTACTTTTATCATTATACCACCTCAACGATAAAGCAACATAGATAATAAACAATTACTAAAGAATATAACAATAATTGAAATTACGACAGAACGAGTCGTTGCTTTACCTACACCTTCTGCACCATTTTGAGCATTTAAACCATAATAACAACCTACAATAGCGATAATTGCACCAAATACAATGGATTTTAATAAACCACCTGTTATATCATGAACATCTACAAAAGTGTCTATTGAATGTAAATACATATAAATATTAATATCATAATATTCTGCTACCATCCAACCACCAATAGAGCCAATGACATCGCCAAAAACTACTAAAATAGGCAACATAAACATACAAGCTATCAGTCGAGGTACTACTAAATAACCAATTGGATTAGTAGCCATAACTTTTAAAGCATCAATTTGTTCAGTTACCTTCATTGTACTGATTTCAGCTGTTATAGCTGCGCCAACTCTACCGGCTGTTACAACACCTGCTAAAACTGGCCCAAGTTCACGCCCTACAGCAATAGTTACTATACCACCTACTGTAGATTGTGCCCCTAAACGAATAAATTCTGTAGCAGTCTGCAATGTTATTACCATACCTGTAAATAACATCGTAAGTGTTATGATCGGCAATGTATCTACACCTAAATGTGACATTTGCTGAAAAACATGTCGCATTCTCGGAGGATATCTTAATTGTGCAATCGTATTGCCTATTAAAATAGTAAATTGCCCTAAAGTTTCTAAATGACCAATAACAAATCTCCCTATTTTTCAAAAAATCTTATTATCATTTTATAAATCCTCAACTTTATAGCTATTAACTTTATCGAAAAAAATATCCGTGAGAAAGACTCACGGATATTTTCTCACTATTCGATTTTAGCAATGAATTTAAAAATAGTAAATAGTTATTTACTTTTTTTTAAGCTTTTTAATCATTTTTTAATATTTATACTCGTTTGGATAAAATTATCGATTACATAATCTGTAGATATTTTACTTTCACGATTTTATTGAACTCTTCTCGTTCTTTTTTTACTCATTTTACCAATTTCTTCAGATAATTTTATAGCTTCTTTTATCGCTTTATCTTGATCTTTTTCGCTTTCTACATCAATTGTTGGGGAAATAACTATTTCATTATTTTTATTCAAATTTTTTATTTCATTCAAACGGTCAACTGTAGATAATTGAGCTATATCTTGCGGTGTTACAACTAATCCACTTTGTAAAACTTGTCCTAATTGTACAAAGCCACCACCTTTTACTTCTAAAAACATTTGACCTTCTTTTTGAGTTTTAGGAATGGTGTATGGTATAGTTACTGTCACATTTTCTCGACGATATGGTTTTAATGTCACATTAAAATTAACTAATTCACCTGGTTTAGCTTCTTCTTTATCTGGAATAGCACTGACAATAGAAGCTGTTTTTCTACTAGAAGTAAAATCTACATCTACTTTTACATCTAAGATATTAGAAGGTTTATCCATATTTGTGCATAAGAAATACAATGCTTGTGTCAATTCTCCCACAGTAAATTGACCGACATCTTTAGGATCATAAAACATATTTTCTCGCTCAAATTTTCCTTCTGGAACTTCATCTGTCATTATAGTAAATTTTATTTTTGATGTACCATAACTTGCTCTATCTGCCGTTCTATCCATGGAAGCATATACAATACTTGATGCTAAAGTTGGCAAAATATCTTCATCATATGCAATTTTGGATACAAAGGTTTCTTCTTTGCCTAAATTTCTATCTTTTACTTTAACCCTTACAGGAATAGAAGATGGATATTCATTTAAAATTCCACCTACACCACTGAAACGGTCTTGATTAACTCTACCGATGATCTTCCCAAAAGAACTTACCTTCACGCCATTTAAGATACCACCTGCTGAGCCTATAATATCAGCTTCAGTCATAAAATAATTTACATTTCCCTTGTAAGTCATTGCATGACCAAATCCCAATATTTTATTGCCTTCAACAGCTGTTACTGTACCTGTTCCCCCAGCAGAAAATCACCATAAGCCATAACTACGCCTACAGGATCGCCAGCTTTCAACGTTGCATTTTGCTTAATATCAC
>ENA-OQJT01000166-OQJT01000166.1-human-gut-metagenome-genome-assembly--contig:-NODE-166-length-16327-cov-1.042469_pt1 | contig 16327 bp, 13 predicted proteins | sample MGYA00242612_ERZ504779 | MGnify/ENA primary metagenome ERZ504779 (study PRJEB26092, sample SAMD00036366) | human gut metagenome | host: Homo sapiens | study: EMG produced TPA metagenomics assembly of...
ATACGGAGTGCATCTCGGTGAGACGTATACCGACTGGGATGAGGGTAGCTTTAAGGTGACTGACAATCCTACAGACTTGGCTATCGGTGGAAAAGGCTTTTTTGCCGTTGCATTTACTGACAAATCCGGTCAGACAAGTGTAAAGTATACCAGAGACGGTGCTTTCAAGGTCAATGCTGACGGTTATCTGGTCACAGCAGACGGAGACCATGTGCTCAATGCGACAGGTGCATTGAGTGGAGATGGCGGTGAGGCAAACTGGGTAAAGGTAGACCCGAATGAGAAGTTTTCGGTAAACTCACTTGGATATATCACACAGAACAATCAGTTAGTTGGCACAATAGGCGTTGTCGATGTGGATAATTATGACTATATTGAAAAATATGGTGAAAATCTCTACAATCTGACGGCCGGGGGTAATATTATAGCTTCCGATGCCGAAATAGAACAGGGAGCCTTAGAAACTTCAAATGTCAATGTGGTCAATGAGATGGTCAATATGATTACGATACAGCGTGCATATGAAGCCGGACAGAAGGTTATTACATCTATTGATGAGACATTAGACAAGGCTGTCAACAATGTAGGAAGAGTATAAGGAGATATGCCATATGATGAGGGCGCTTTACACAGCCGCAACAGGTATGCGTGCTGAACAGACAAATGTAGATACAATTGCAAACAATCTTTCCAATGTCAATACGACAGGCTTTAAGGGTCAGAGGACAGAGTTTAAGTCTCTTTTATATCAGACGATACAGACCCGTTCTACATCCGGAAATGGTGATGCAAAGCCGGTAGGAGCGCAAGTGGGGCTTGGTACCCGTGTGGCTGCAACCACATCCACTTATACTCAGGGGCCGCTCAATTCTACGGAGAGGCCTACTGATTTTGCTTTGGAGGGCGATGGCTTTTTTTGCAGTGAGAGGTACTGACAATCAGACCTATTACACGAGAAACGGTGCCTTCACATGGAGCCAGTATGGAAACGGACAGACTATACTTACTGATTCACAGGGCAATCCTGTCATGGATACAAACGGTAATATCATAGCTGTGCCGGCAGGTGTGTCTGCTGAGAAGATGAGCTTTGGAGAGGATGGCGCGGTAGGTTATATGACTGCACAGGGCAATTATATTAATCTGAATCAGCGAATTGCTGTGTATCAGTTCAATAATCCGTCAGGTCTTGAAAAACAGTCAGGGAGCCTGCTTGCAGCAACAGCCAATTCGGGCAATCCGATGCTTGAAGCTGCAAACCCTGCTCTGAAAAGCAGCAAGGTTGTGACAGGATATCTTGAGGGATCAAATGTGCAGGTAGCAGACGAGATGGTTAACCTCATTGTGGCACAGCGTGCCTACGAGCTCAATTCAAAGGCCATCACAACAGCGGATTCGATGCTTGAGACAGCAAATAATTTGAGGAGATAGTAGCATATGGATATAAGCGCAGTATCAACACTTGCAAACTCAAATAATACGTCTGCAGTGGCAGACAAGCTTAAAAAATAATGTGAAAAATCTGTCATCAGACTCTACAGAGGACGAGCTCAAGAGCACACTTAAGGATTTTGAGTCTTATTTCGTGGAGCAGGTCATAAAGGAAATGAAGGATTCCATGACACTAAAGAGTGATGATGAGGATTCCTCTATGTCGCAGTACAAGGATATGTTCATGGACACTGTCATAGAGCAGATGAGTGATACGATAGTGGAGAAGTCCGGAGAGAACATCACACAGCAGCTTTATGAGCAGATGAAGCGCAACTACAATATATCATAATAATTGATAATAAAAAGCCGGTTCGGCATGCTTGCATGTGGTTACCGGCTTTTTTAGTGCAAACTTAGTAATTGCAGATACGCATGCTCTAGGGTATAATATTTAAAAAATAAAAACTATTCAGAGTCATAATAAAAACACACAGATACGGAGAAATTCAATTGGAAACCGAAACAGTCACAGGATACGTTGATCATATAATATACAGAAATGCAGAAAACGGGTATACGGTACTTGTTCTTGTAGTGAACGAGGAGGAACTCACATGTGTGGGTACTTTTTCGGACATTGCTGAGGGTGAAAATATAGAGGCTCACGGTGAGTATACAGAGCATGCCACATATGGCAGACAGTTCAAGGTAGTAAGCTTTGAAGAGAAGGAGCCGGAGGATGAGATGGCTATTGAGAGGTATCTGGGCTCAGGAGCCATACATGGTATAGGACTTGCACTCGCAGCACGTATTGTCAGGCGATTCAAGAAGGATACCTTCCGCATCATAGAGGAAGAGCCGGAGAGGCTTGCTGAGGTAAAGGGCATCAGCCAGAGAAAGGCTATGGAGATTGCGGACCAGGTCAATGCAAAAAGAGACTTAAGGGAAGCCATGATTTTTTTGCAGCAGTACGGCATCAATATGAATCTGGCTGTGAAGATATATAATAAGTATGGCGGAGAGATATACAGCGTGCTCAAGGAAAATCCATACCGCATGGCGGATGATATCGACGGAGTTGGTTTTAAAACTGCAGATGAGATAGCGGCGCGGGTTGGCATCAAGACTGATTCTGATTTTAGAATAAAAAGCGGTATACAGTATGTTTTGCAGCAGGCTGCCATGGATGGACACACATATCTGCCGATGGAGGAGCTTACGAGGCGTGCTGTATATCTGCTCGGAGTGGAAAGCTCGCAGGTTGAGGCACATTACATGAATCTGGCCATGGACAGGAAGATTGTCATGCAGCTAAAGGATGATATAACCCAGATTTATGCTAACACCTTTTATTATATGGAGGCAAACACGGCAGCCATGCTAAAGCAGCTTGATGTGACATATGATGTGCCGGATATCGAGATAGAGGCTGCAATTAGAAATATAGAGAAAAAGACAGAGATGGAGCTCGATGAGCACCAGGTAGAGGCGGTGAAGGAAGCAGTCAGGAAATGGTCTTTTGGTCATTACCGGAGGACCCGGAACAGGAAAAACCACCACCATCAATACTATTATCAAGTATTTTGAACTGGAGGGCATGGATATTTTTCTTGGCTGCTCCGACAGGCCGTGCGGGCAAAACGCATGAGTGAGACGACAGGCTACGAGGCGCGCACAATCCACCGTATGCTTGAGTTAAACGGCGGCATGGACACAGGAAGTACTGCGGGCTTTGAGAGAAATGAAAGGAATCCGCTCGAGACGGATGTAATCATCATAGATGAGATGTCGATGGTTGATATATCACTCATGTACTCATTGCTAAAGGCGGTTGTGGCAGGTACGAGACTCATACTTGTAGGAGATGTGAACCAGCTTCCGAGCGTGGGACCGGGCAGCGTGCTAAAGGATATTATTGATTCAGGTGCCTTCCACACGGTAAAGCTTACAAAGATTTTTCGTCAGGCGAGCACGAGCGATATTATAGTAAACGCCCACAAGATAAATAATGGAGAAGAGGTATCGTTAGATAATAAGAGCATGGATTTCTTTTTTCTAAAGAGATATGATGCCGACAAGATAATAAATGTTACATTACAGCTGATAAAGCAGAAGCTTCCTAAGTTTGTAAATGCTACAGAGTATGATATACAGGTGCTTACGCCTATGAGAAAGGGACTTCTCGGAGTGGAACGTCTAAATGGTATATTGCAGGCGTATATGAATCCGGCAGACAAGAGCAAGCGCGAAAAAGAATACAGGGGCACGATTTTCCGCGAGGGCGACAAGGTGATGCAGATAAAGAACAACTATCAGATAGAGTGGGAAATCAGGACAAAATTCGGACTCTGTGTGGATAAGGGCATGGGAATCTTCAATGGAGATACAGGTATCATTGAGGAAATCAACGATTTTGCCGAGACCATGACCATATCCTTTGACGAGGGCAGAAAGGTGGAGTATCCGTTTAAGCTTTTGGAGGAGCTTGAACTTGCATATGCGGTCACTATACACAAGTCGCAGGGAAGTGAGTATCCGGCGGTCGTTATACCTCTTTTGAGCGGCCCGAGAATGCTTATGAACAGAAATTTGCTCTATACGGCGGTTACAAGAGCAAAGAAATGTGTTACCATAGTGGGTGACGAACAGACATTTTACGAGATGATACAAAACAACTCACAGCAGAGACGCTATAGCGGGCTTAGAGACAGAATAGTGGAGGAGACTATCTGATGAAAATAAGAAAACTTACAAATGAAGAGATAAAAGGGGCATGTGCCTTTGCGGTAAGTATATACAATATCGCAATCAGAGGCTGCTTTCGGACACAGGACTGTCATCGATATTTTGATGAATATATGGATGCAGACAGGCTGACGGACGAGGAAAGGACCGGTGTCCTTGTAGTATTTGGTGCGTTTGATAGCAATGTGCTGTGCGGAGTGTGCGGCATGACAAACGAGGGGCATATCACCATGCTGTATGTGCATCCGCAGTATTTAAGACGTGGAATTGGCAAAAAGCTTCTGGAGAGAGTCAGGATATATGCGCGCATGCAGCTTAAGCTCATGCAGGTGTCTGTAAATGCAATGCCAGCATACACGGCAGACTACTTCAGGCGTGTGGGTTTTAAAGAGTGCATATCAGGGCGGCTTTTGCAATGGACAAGGCGATATGTACGTTCCTATGACAGCAAAAAGCATATATCAGGTGGAGTATACACCGCGACATATAGCTGATAAGACTTTTATTGCAATTTCAGTTGGCTTCACATGTCTTGTATTTTTCTCAGGCGTGATATATGCGGTATGCGCGGGGCTTACTCCGTAACGCTTAGATGCAGTTTTAATGGGCTGCAATAGTTGCCGGTCATACTTTGGTGTGAACAGTAACTAATATTGTATACATAAATATGCATATTTATGTAACAAAAAACAGTTGAAAAATCAGCTGTATTATGATACACTTTTTACAATTTAAGCAGATATACTATGCAACTACACTTTATAAGAAAAAAGAGACGCCCCTCTTTTTTTTGCGCAGACGTAAGGTTAGTTTGCAGCTAAGAAGCTTATGGTTACAAAGTATAACACGAAAGGGCAGGGTAAAGATGAAAGCATTTTTAATTCTTGAAGATGGTAATGTATTTACCGGAACCAGCATTGGTTCAACAAGGGAAGTCATTAGTGAGATAGTATTTAACACATCAATGACAGGATATCTGGAGGTACTTACAGATCCTTCCTATGCAGGACAGGCTGTTGTAATGACTTATCCACTTATCGGAAATTATGGAATCACACCGGATATGGAGTCAGAAAGACCATGGCCGGATGGATATATAGTAAGAGAGCTGTCACGTATGCCAAGTAATTTCCGTTGCGAGGGTACTATACAGGATTTTCTCGAGAAAAACGATATTCCGGGAGTGGCCGGCATTGATACACGTGCGCTTACAAAGCTTCTCAGGGAAAAGGGTACTATGAACGGAATGATTACCACAAATGAGAATTACAATCTCGATGAGATTATTCCAAAGCTCAAGGCATATACTACAGGCAATGTGGTTGACAAGGTCACATGCACTGAGAAAAAGGTTTTAAAGGGCCAAGGAAAGAGGGTTGCCCTCATGGATTTCGGTGCCAAAAACAACATCGCCAAATCACTCAATGAAAGAGGCTGTGAAGTTACAATTTACCCTGCACACACAACCGCTGAAGAGATACTTGGTGACAATCCTGACGGAATCATGCTCTCAAACGGACCTGGAGATCCAAAGGAGTGTGTAGATATTATAAAAGAAATAAAGAAGCTTTATGACAGCAATGTGCCGATTTTTGCAATCTGCCTCGGACATCAGCTCATGGCACTTGCAACAGGCGCAGATACACACAAGATGAAGTACGGACACAGAGGTGGAAACCATCCGGTTAAGGATCTTGCAACAGGCCGTGTTTATATTTCTTCCCAGAACCATGGATATGTGGTTGACACAGATAAGCTTGACCCTAATGTGGCTGAGCCTGCATTTATAAATGTCAACGACGGCACTAATGAGGGACTTAAGTATGTGAACAAGAATATCTTCACAGTTCAGTTCCATCCGGAGGCATGCCCTGGACCACAGGATTCAGCATATCTTTTTGACCGCTTTATTAACATGATGGGAGGTAACCAGTAATGCCAAGAAATAATGATATTAAAAAAGTATTAGTTATCGGTTCCGGTCCAATCGTAATCGGACAGGCCGCAGAGTTTGACTATGCAGGAACACAGGCCTGCCGTTCCTTAAAAGAGGAGGGCGTTGAGGTATGTCTGGTAAACTCAAACCCTGCAACTATCATGACTGATAAGCAGATTGCGGATCAGGTATATATCGAGCCACTTACTCTTGAGTCATTAAAAGAGATTATAATAAAAGAAAAGCCTGACAGCATCCTTCCTACACTCGGTGGACAGGCAGGACTCAATCTCGGCATGGAGCTCGCTGAGTGCGGCTTCCTTGATGAGCAGGGAGTAAAGCTTATCGGAACAACAGCAGAGACCATCTTCAAGGCTGAGGACCGTCAGGCCTTCAAGGATACCATGGAGAAAATCGGTGAACCAATCGCGGCTTCACAGGTTGTAAAGAATATCGAGGACGGTATTGCATTTACCAACAAGATTGGTTACCCTGTAGTTCTTCGTCCTGCATTTACACTCGGCGGTTCCGGCGGTGGAATTGCTCACGATGAGCAGGAGCTTATAGACATACTTTCAAATGGACTTCGTCTGTCACGTGTCGGAGAGGTTCTTGTAGAGAGATGTATCGCAGGATGGAAGGAAATCGAGTACGAGGTAATGCGTGATGCCAACGGCAACTGCATCACAGTATGTAACATGGAAAATATCGACCCTGTCGGTGTGCATACAGGAGATTCAATCGTAGTAGCACCTTCGCAGACACTTGGAGATAAAGAGTATCAGATGCTTCGTACATCAGCGCTCAATATCATCAACGAGCTTCAGATTACAGGAGGCTGTAACGTACAGTATGCCCTCAATCCTGACTCATTCGAGTACTGTGTTATCGAGGTAAACCCACGAGTTTCACGTTCATCAGCACTCGCATCAAAGGCTACGGGATATCCTATCGCCAAGGTTACAGCCAAGATTGCACTCGGCTATCACCTCGATGAGATCAAGAACGCTATCACACAGAAGACATACGCAAGCTTTGAGCCAATGCTTGATTACTGTGTAGTCAAGATTCCAAGACTTCCGTTCGACAAGTTCCTCACAGCAAAGCGTACACTTACCACTCAGATGAAGGCTACCGGAGAGGTAATGAGTATCTGCAACAACTTCGAGGGTGCTCTTATGAAGGCTATCAGATCTCTCGAGCAGCATGTTGATTCACTTATGTCTTATGACTTTACAGGTCTTACAGATGATGAGCTTGAGAAACAGCTTGCAGTTGTTGATGACAGACGTATCTGGGTTATCGCAGAGGCGCTCCGCCGTGGAGTTAAATACGAGCATATTCACGAGATTACTAAGATAGATCTTTGGTTTATAGATAAAATCGCAATACTTGTTGAGATGGAGAACCGTTTAAAGACAGAGGAGCTTACAGTTGACCTGTTAAAAGAGGCAAAGCGTATCGAGTTCCCTGACAATGTTATCTCACAGCTTACAGATATTGATGAGGCTGATATCAAGAAGATGCGTTACGACAACGGCATTGTGGCAGCCTACAAGATGGTTGATACCTGTGCCGCAGAGTTTGAAGCAGAGACACCATACTACTACTCAGTATTCGGCAGCGAGAATGAGGCGGTAGAGACAAATCCACAGAAAAAGGTGCTTGTACTTGGTTCAGGACCTATCCGTATCGGACAGGGTGTTGAGTTTGATTACTGTTCAGTTCACTGTACATGGGCGTTTGCCAAGGAAGGCTGGGAGACAATCATCGTAAACAACAACCCTGAGACCGTTTCAACTGACTTTGATATTGCTGACAAGCTCTATTTTGAGCCACTCACAGCAGAGGATGTTGAGAGCATCGTTAATATTGAAAAGCCTGACGGAGCTGTTGTACAGTTCGGTGGACAGACCGCCATCAAGCTTACAGAGGCACTTATGAAGATGGGTGTCAAGATACTTGGAACAAAGGCTGAGGATGTAGACGCAGCCGAGGACAGAGAGCTCTTCGATGAGATTCTTCAGAAGACAGGTATCCCAAGAGCAGCAGGTGGTACAGTATTTACAGCTGAGGAGGCAAAGAAGGTAGCAAACGAGATCGGTTACCCTGTACTTGTCCGTCCTTCATACGTGCTTGGTGGACAGGGCATGAAGATTGCATGGAATGATGATGAAATCGAAGAGTTTATCGGCATCATCAACACAATCACACAGGATCATCCAATCCTTGTAGATAAGTACCTTATGGGTAAGGAAATTGAGGTTGATGCAATCTGTGACGGTACAGATATCCTGATTCCGGGTATCATGGAGCACATCGAGCGTACAGGAGTACACTCAGGAGACTCTATCTCAGTTTACCCTGCACATACTATCTCAGAAAAAGCAAAAGAGACTCTGGTTGAGTATACAAAGAGACTTGCACAGGCACTCCATGTTGTTGGTATGATTAATATCCAGTTTATCGATATGGACGACAACATCTATGTTATCGAGGTAAACCCACGTTCTTCAAGAACAGTGCCATACATCAGCAAGGTTACAGGTATTCCAATCGTAGACTCGCAGCAAGAATCATCATGGGCGAGACAATAAAGGGCATGGGCTACACACCTGGACTTGCTCCGACAGCCGATTACATTGCAATCAAGATGCCGGTATTCTCATTCGAGAAGCTGCGTGGCGCTGAGATTTCACTCGGACCTGAGATGAAATCAACAGGAGAGTGTCTTGGAATCGACAAGACCTTCAATGGTGCGCTTTACAAGGCATTTGAGGGTGCGGGAGTCGAGCTTCCTAAGTACAAGCAGATGATTATGACTGTAAAGGATGCCGATAAGCCTGAGGCAGTAGGCGTTGCAAAGCGTTTTGAGAAGCTTGGCTACAAGATTTATGCTACAAGAAGTACTGCAAAGTACTTACAGGAGCACGGAGTAAATGCTCTTCGCGTAAACAAGATATCACAGGAGTCTCCAAACGTCATGGATCTTATCCTCGGACACAAGATAGACCTCGTAATCGATACACCTACACAGGGTAACGGAGACAAGACAAGAGACGGCTTCCTTATCAGAAGAAATGCAATCGAGACAGGTGTTTATTGTATCACAGCCATGGATACAGCCAATGCACTTGCACATGCATTAGAGACTGCTTCTGACAAGAAGACACCGGTTGACATTGCAACAGTTAAGAATCTTTAAAAGTATATAGAATATATTTTATCCCCGGACAGTATAGCGGATATGCTGCCCGGGGATTTTTTATAAAATGAAAAATATAATGTGTTATGCCTGTATGCATGCCGCAGGTTATAATAGCACCGGTTTTTGCTAATCTGACGGAATAGTATAAGTAATACGTGTGAAAAATATGCAAAGTTTAATAGAATTTTGACAAATTATTAACAAAACCAATTGATTTTTACATAAATTTGTAGTATAATAACTTTGTTAAAAAATTAACAGCACGGATGTGCAATACAATTTAAAGGAGATAATATAATGGCAAAGAAAGTTGTAATCGCAAGTGCTTGCCGTACAGCAATCGGCAAAATGGGCGGAGCATTAAGCAATACTCCAGCCGCAGATTTAGGTGCAATCGTAATTAAGGAGGCTTTAAACCGTGCAGGTGTTGCTCCTGAGATGGTTGACGAGGTTAAGATGGGTTGTGTTATCCAGGCAGCTCAGGGACAGAACGTAGCTCGTCAGGCTTCTATCAAGGCAGGACTTCCAATCGAGGTTCCGGCTATCACAATCAATGTCGTTTGTGGATCAGGTCTTAAGTGCGTAAACGACGCTGCTACAATGATCAAGGCCGGTGAGGCTGATATCGTTGTTGCCGGTGGTATGGAGAACATGTCAATGGCTCCTTACGCTATGACAAAGGCACGTTTCGGATACAGAATGAACAATGCAACAATCATCGATACAATGGTTAACGATGCTCTTACAGATGCATTCAACCACTATCATATGATGATCACAGCTGAGAATGTATGTGATAAATACGGCATCACTCGTGAAGAGCTTGATGAGTTCTCAGCAAACTCACAGCAGAAGTGTGAGGCAGCTATCGCAGCAGGCAAGTTCGATGATGAGATCGTTCCTGTACCTGTTAAGGTTAAGAAAGAAATTGTTGAGTTCAAAAAGGATGAGGGACCTCGTGCCGGAACAACAGTAGAGACTCTTTCTAAGCTTCGTTGCTGCTCAGGTAAAGAGGGCGGACTTGTTACAGCCGGTAACGCATCAGGAATCAATGATGGTGCTGCAGCAGTAGTTGTAATGAGCGAAGAGAAAGCTAAGGAGCTCGGTGTTAAGCCATTAGCTACATGGGTAGCAGGAGCACTTGGCGGAGTTGAGCCTGAGATCATGGGTGTTGGACCGGTAGCTTCTACAAAGAAGGTTCTTGCAAAGACAGGTCTTACAATTGATGATTTCGATCTTATCGAGGCAAACGAGGCATTTGCTGCACAGTCAATCGCTGTAGCAAGAGATCTTGGTTTCGATATGAGCAAGGTAAATGTAAACGGTGGTGCTATCGCACTCGGACATCCTGTAGGAGCTTCAGGCTGTCGTATCCTTGTTACATTATTACATGAGATGCAGAAGAGAGGATCTAACAGAGGTCTTGCAACACTTTGTATCGGTGGTGGAATGGGATGTTCTACTATCGTTGAGAAGTACTAATTTTCTTTGCCAATAGATATATGAGGGGATGCAGGTGCATCCCCTTGTAGTGTGAATTAGTTTATTCACATCAGTTTATATATATGATTAAGTTATGCTGCAGAGGCTTAGCACTTAAAGCTTTTGCACCATAATATATTTTAGGAGGAATTAAAATGAAGGTTGGAATTATCGGTGCTGGTACAATGGGCCAGGGAATCGCAAAAGCATTCGCACAGGTAGATGGATACGAGGTAGCACTCTGCGATATTAAGCAGGAGTGGGCTGAAGGCGGAAAAGACAAGATTGCAAAAGGATATGCAAGACTTGTAGCAAAAGAGAAAATGACACAGGAGAAGGTTGACGGCATTCTTGCAAGCATCACTCCTGGTTTAAAAGAAGATCTCTGCAAGGATTGTGACCTCATCGTTGAGGCTGCTTTCGAGGATATGCAGGTTAAGAAAACTACATTCGCTGAGTTAGACAAGATTGCTAAGCCAGAGTGTATTTTCGCTTCAAATACATCATCACTTTCAATCACAGAGATTGGAAACGGACTTACACGTCCATTAATCGGTATGCACTTCTTTAACCCTGCTGACCGTATGAAGTTAGTAGAGGTTATCGCAGGTGTTAACACACCTGTTGAGACAGTTGATGCAATCAAGAAGATTGCAGAGGAGATTGGCAAGACACCTGTACAGGTTAACGAGGCTGCTGGTTTCGTAGTAAACCGTATCCTTATCCCAATGATCAACGAGGCTGCTTTCATCAAGATGGAGGGCGTTTCAGATATCGCCGGAATCGATGCAGCTATGAAGCTTGGTGCTAACCATCCAATGGGACCATTAGAGCTTGGAGATTTCATCGGACTTGATATCTGCCTTGCAATCATGGACGTTCTTTACAATGAGACAGGTGACAGCAAGTATCGTGCATGCCCACTCCTTCGCAAGATGGTAAGAGGCGGAAACCTTGGATGCAAGAGCGGCAAGGGATTCTACGTTTACAATGCAGACCGCACAAAGACACCTGTAGACGCACAGTAGGAGCAATAAAGCCATTCGTTGGCTTTATTTCGGATAAATTGAAAACAAATTATAAATTTCAAGGAGAATAAATCATGGATTTCACTTTAGATCAGAAACATGAGATGGCTCGCGACCTTTTCAAACAGTTCGCAGAGACAGAAGTTAAACCTCTTGCACAGGAGACTGACGAGACAGAGGTATTCCCAGCAGAGACAGTTGCTAAGATGGGAAAATATGGATTCATGGGCATTCCTGTACCAAAGGAGTACGGCGGACAGGGCTGTGATCCACTTACATACGTTATGTGTGTAGAAGAATTATCAAAGGTTTGTGGTACAACAGGCGTTATTGTATCTGCTCATACATCACTTTGTATCGATCCTATTATGACATTCGGTACAGAGGAGCAGAAGAAAAAATATGTTCCTGACCTTGCTTCAGGCAAGAAGATCGGTGCTTTCGGTCTTACTGAGCCGGGCGCTGGTACAGATGCACAGGGATGTCAGACAAAGGCCGTTTTAGACGGAGACGAGTGGGTTCTTAACGGATCTAAGTGCTTCATCACAAACGGTAAGGTTGCTGATGTTTACATCATCATCGCTATTACAAGCATCACAGAGGACAAGCGTGGACGCAAGAAGAAGAACTTCTCTGCATTCATCGTAGACAAGGGAACACCTGGATTCTCATTCGGAACAAAAGAGAAGAAGATGGGTATCCGCGGATCATCTACATACGAGCTTATCTTCGAGGATGCACGTATTCCAAAGGATGCATTACTTGGAAAAGAGGGAAGAGGTTTCCCAATCGCTATGCATACACTTGATGGTGGACGTATCGGAATCGCTGCTCAGGCACTTGGTATTGCAGAGGGCGCATTAGAGAGAACTATCGAGTACACAAAGGAAAGAAAGCAGTTCGGCCGTTCAATCGCACAGCAGCAGAATACACAGTTCAAGCTTGCAGATATGGCTACACGTATCGATGCAGCTAAGTATCTTGTATACGCAGCAGCTATGAAGAAGGCAGAGTTTGCTAAGAACCCTAAGGTTTCTTACTCAGTAGATGCAGCAAAGGCTAAATTATTCGCAGCAGAGACAGCTATGGCTGTTACAACAGAGTGCGTTCAGTTATTCGGTGGATACGGATATATCCGTGAGTACGATGTAGAGCGTATGATGCGTGATGCTAAGATTACAGAGATCTACGAGGGAACTTCAGAGGTTCAGCGTATGGTTATTTCAGGCTCATTACTCAGATAGTTAAGAGAGCTATCATAACTGTAGAGCTACTTAGAATAAATAAAGGAGAACAAATACATGAATATCGTAGTATGTATTAAACAGGTTCCTGATACAAAGGGTGGAGTAAAATTCAATCCTGACGGAACACTTGATAGAGCTTCAATGCTTGCAATCATGAATCCAGATGACAAGGCTGGTCTTGAGGCAGCACTTAGAATCAAAGACGAGACAGGCGCAAAGGTTACAGTCCTTACAATGGGACTTCCAAAGGCTGATGCAATCCTTCGTGAGGCAATGGCTATGGGCGCTGATGATGCAGTTTTAGTAACAGACAGAGTACTTGGTGGAGCTGATACATGGGCTACATCTACTACAATTGCAGGTGCATTAAGAAATCTCGATTATGATTTAATCATCACAGGCCGTCAGGCTATCGATGGAGATACAGCACAGGTTGGACCACAGATCGCAGTTCATCTTGGACTTCCTGTAATCTCATACGCAGAGGATATCAAGGTTGAGGGAGATTCTGTAGTCGTTAAGCGTCAGTACGAGGACAGATATCACGTAGTTAAGGCTAAGATGCCTTGTCTTATCACAGCTCTTTCAGAGTTAAATGAGCCTAGATATATGACACCGGGCGGAATCTTCGATGCATTTGACAAAGAGGTAACTGTCTGGGGCAGAGCTGACCTTAAGGATGTTGACGATTCAGATCTTGGACTTAAGGGATCACCTACAAAGATTGCTAAGGCATCTGACAAGGTACCTAAGGGAGCTGGAGAAAAGGTTAACCTTGATCCAACAGAGTCAGTAAACTATCTCATGGAGAAATTCAAAGAGAAACATATCATCTAGTATGGAGGAACCAAAAATGGGTTTAGAAGAATATAAGGGCGTATATATCTACGCACAGCAGGTAGACAATAAGCTTAGCGACATCGCCTTTGAGTTAGTCGGTAAAGCTAAAGAGTTAGCAGCAGATTTAAATACAGAGGTTACTGCAGTACTTCTTGGATCTAACGTAAAGGCTCTTGCAACAGAGCTCGGTGAGTACGGCGCAGACAAGGTAATCGTTGTAGACAATCCTGCACTTGAGACATACAGAACAGAGCCATACGCACAGGCTCTTGTATCAGTAATCAACGAGTACAAGCCGGAGATCATGTTAGTTGGTGCAACAGCTATCGGACGTGACCTCGGACCAACAGTTTCAGCAAGAGTTAAGACAGGTCTTACAGCTGACTGTACAAAGCTTGAGATTGGTGATTTCCCAATCAATGCTATGCCTGGACAGGAGCAGAAGCACAACCAGCTTCTCATGACACGTCCTGCATTCGGTGGAAACACAATCGCAACAATCGCTTGTCCTGACAACCGTCCACAGATGGCAACAGTTCGTCCTGGTGTTATGCAGAAGCTTCCTAAAGAGGCTGGCAGAGCAGCAGAGGTTATCGAGTACAATCCTGCACTCGAGGAGAACAACCGTTATGTTGAGATCATGGATATCGTTAAGGCAGTTGGCAACGTAGAGAACATCATGGACGCTAAGGTACTTGTATCAGGCGGACGTGGAGTTGGAAGCGCTGAGAACTTCGAGATGCTTCGTGACCTTGCTTCATGCTTCAAGGGTGGTATGGTATCATGCTCTCGTGCAGCAGTAGAGAACGGCTGGTTAGCACAGGATTATCAGGTAGGACAGACAGGAAAGACTGTACGTCCACAGATTTACTTCGCAATCGGTATCTCAGGAGCCATCCAGCACGTAGCAGGTATGGAGGAGTCTGATCTCATCATCGCCATCAACAAGGACGAGGATGCTCCAATCTTCGATGTAGCTGATTACGGCTTAGTAGGAGATTTAAAGAAGATCGTTCCTCAGCTTACAGCAGCTCTTAAAGAGGCAAATGCTGACGCATAATCGCATAATAATGCAATAAAATTACATTACTAATACATTTAAACACAGTACTGTTTATCGCAGTGCTGTGTTTTTTTTTGTGCATAAATATAGCGTAATCTTATAAATATAAAGAGTTTTTTGGGGAAATAAGTAATTTTCTTAATAAAAAACATCCGTGTGTAAATCGCAAAGGATTTGACTCGGATGTTTTATTTGGAAATTTGTTTGATATTAGAAGCCCTAATATATAGTCAGCGGACACATTATAGTATTTACATAAAGCAAGCAAATGGTGAATCGGTAGTTCATTTGCTCCGCGCTCATATCTGGCATACATTGTCTGGGATGTACCCAGATAATCGGCTATTTGCTGTTGGGTTTTATCGCTATCTTCCCGTAGATTGCGCATTCGTTGAATGTAATCCATATTCCCCCTCCGTACATGTACATATAACTTAACATAATAAAGATGTTTACTATTGAATTTAGTAAATATTTGTACTATAATTTATGTAGGAAAGATGTCACAGGATTATAAAGAAAGGTAGGTATTAATATGGCTTTAATAAGATGTCCAGAATGTGGAAAAGAAATAAGTGATTCGGCACAAGTGTGTCCAAATTGTGGCTGTAAGACAGAGTTGGGAAATCAAAATGAAATTATGAAAACTTCTTTACTCGCGGATATAGGTTTTACAGTTTTAGGAATAATATGTGCTATATTTGCATTTGTAGCTTACTATACAGTTAGTACGGATGCATTTGTAGTGTTGATTATTTTGGCAGCTGTTTTATTTATTATTGGCTCAGTCTATGGAAGATTAATAAGAAAAAATAATAAGAAATAATATCTTTGAGAGGCGTAAGATGAATAAGAAGATAATAACTATAATATTTACTCTAAGTACTATGCTTTTTCTAGTTGGATGTTCTTTTACAAACAATGAATCAAATGGGAGTGATAAAAATTATACCTATAATGATTTAGACGAGAATCAAAAAGAAATCATAGATAATGTGTATGCTGAATTAGGTGATTGGGGATATACGTATGAGCCAAGTGCTATTCCGGCGAGTAAGATAAAGTTTTTTTTATGAGGATTCGAAATTGATATTTGCGGCTTTTCATGATTATGGGGGTGGAAATGGTGGAGGCTCTTATTCAGTATATGAAATAGATGAGAATTCTGGAACTGTAAGTGGACATTCATATGACACGCTAAACGAAAATGATGTACTAAATAAACGAGTTTTAGCTGTGGAACTTTTATCGGGAGAAAGTTTTGATGTTGAAGCTTCCGAAGACTCGCAAAAAGATATTTTGGCAAATTCATATGGTAAAGCTGTAAATGAGTAATAATATGAC
>ENA-OQJT01000167-OQJT01000167.1-human-gut-metagenome-genome-assembly--contig:-NODE-167-length-16293-cov-0.816467_pt1 | contig 16293 bp, 23 predicted proteins | sample MGYA00242612_ERZ504779 | MGnify/ENA primary metagenome ERZ504779 (study PRJEB26092, sample SAMD00036366) | human gut metagenome | host: Homo sapiens | study: EMG produced TPA metagenomics assembly of...
TCATACATTCCAGATCTATTTCATAAAAGGCATTCCCTTCGAGTACCTGTTTTCTTTTTGCTGTTTCTTTTCCATCCATTTTCCGGCGGTCTCCTTTTTCTTTCTTCCTCTTATCATATGTTTTTTCCCGCCTTCTGTCATTTTTTCCGGCCTGGAACATAAGATAAAGAGAAATAAAAAGACAAATGCAGGAATGCTGCCAGGAAGGATCTTAATTTGAATCAGGAACAGGAACAAAATGTGGAACAGATGACACCGCTGGACCAGATGATCGCACAGGATCAGCTTCAGATGCTGAAGGCTGCCATTCCCTACGCCTCCTTCGGCCTGCAGCCCTCCCTTGCGATTTTGAGCAAATGGCTCGAGCTCCAGCGGACCATTCAGCTTTTTTCCCGTCCGGCCGACCTTTCCATGATGTCTGTTGATGCCCCGCACGTCTCTCCGCTTGAGATGCTGCAGGATATTTCCCGTTTTGCCGCCGGTCCGCAGCGGGATCTTCTCTCCCAGATGTTTCAGACCATGCAGATGGTCCAGATGCTTCAGAATATAAATCCCGGAAATGAGGAGGATCTGCTATGAGTTCGGATGATAAGCAAAACGACTGGTCGCAGGACCCCTCTCTTTCCGGAATTGACTTTGCCCGGCTTCAGGCACTGCAGCAGATGGCCTCTCAGAGCCGCGGAAAATCCCAGGCGGAAATGATGCCGTTTCTTCTCTCCCTGATGCAGGGAAATCAGGGCGGCGCACAGTTTTCCGCCTCCGAGGCGGACCTGATCATCTCTGCCATCAAAGCCGGAAAATCCAAACAGGAAGCGGCAAAAATTGACCAGATGGTACGCCTCTTCCGCTCCGCTGCTTCCGGGAAAAAACGCTGAAAAACTACAAACCAAAAAACAGCTGCCGGTCTGGAATCCCAAACCGGTCAGCGTTTTTATTCTGTGCTTTTTCCTGCCTAGTTCTGCATGGAAAGCACGTTTTTATTTTTTACCAGGTAATCAATCAGAGAAACAACGGTCAGAATCAGTGCAACCCAGATCAGCACGGTATTCAGCACGGAAAGTGCCGGAATGTCGGCGATCAGAAGAATGATCATAATCATCTGGCTGATTGTTTTCGATTTTCCCCACCAGCTTGCTGCGATGACAATTCCATTGTCCGAAGCAACCAGGCGGAAACCGCTGATGATAAATTCTCTTGCGATGATAATAATAACCATCCACGCCGGAAGCTTGTCCAGCTCTACAAAGCAGATCAGTGCAGAGCATACCAGCAGCTTATCTGCCAGCGGATCCATAAACTTTCCGAAATCGGTAATCAGATTGTCACGTCTTGCAATGTAGCCGTCCAGCGTATCCGTGATGCTGGCAGCGGCAAAGATTACCAGTGCAATCCATTTGGACGCGCTTCCGCCCACGCCAGACAGCAGGAAGAACACGAAAAACGGAATCATAATTACCCGCAGAATCGTTAATTTGTTTGGTAAATTCATTGGCTTATCTCTCCTATCAGATCATATTCCAGAGCACCGGTAATTTTCACTCTTACGAAGTCGCCGGATACGAGTGTTTCCGGTGTATTGACAAATACATAGCCGTCTACACCCGGTGCGTCCGCCTGGCTTCTGCCCACATAGGCATCCTCATCCGCCACTTTGCCCTCGATCATAACAAGAAGCTCCTGGCCGATCCTGCGCTCGCCGAGTTCTGCAGAGATATCCTGCTGCAGCTCCATCAGTTCTGCCTGACGGTCCAGTTTTACCTCCTCGTCGATCTGATGCTCCATCGCAGCAGCCGGTGTTCCCTCCTCCGGAGAGTAGGTGAATACGCCGAGACGGTCGAACTCCATGTCGTTGATAAACTCGAGGAGTTCTTTGTGCTGCTCTTTTGTCTCTCCCGGGAATCCTGTGATCAGCGTGGTGCGCAGTGTGATATCCGGCATCTCGCTTCTCAGGAAATCAATTTTGTCGATCAGCTCCTGTTTGGAGGTTCTGCGACCCATGCGGCGCAGGATCTCATCGTTGGCATGCTGAATCGGCAGATCCAGGTAGTGACAGACTTTCGGCTCTTCCTTCATCGTCTGAACGAGTTCCGGATAGATGTCCTCCGGATAGCAGTACAGAATCCGGATCCAGTAGAGCTCCTGAATTTTGCAGAGCTCTTTTAACAGAAGGTGGAGCGACGGCTTTCCGTACAGATCGATACCATAAATGGTTGTCTCCTGCGCAACGAGAACGAGCTCTTTGACACCCTGTTCTGCCATCGTCTTCGCTTCTGCTATCAGTTCCTCCATCGGAACGGAGCGGTACGGTCCGCGCAGCTTCGGAATGATGCAGTAGGTACAGTGCTTTGTCACAGCCCTCTGCAATTTTCAGATATTCGTAATGGCCGCCTGTCGTTACAACGCGCTGTGCGTCAATTTTCGGCAGTCCTTTCAGATCGGCATACTCCTGGAAGCGGTCGCCGCCGAGGACGTCCTGAATGGCATCCAGGATTTTGTCATAGCTGTTCGTTCCAAGTACGGCGTCAACCTCCGGAATCTCCTCAATGATTTCATCGCGGTAGCGCTCTGCCATACAGCCCGTTACCAGAAGAACCTTACAGCTTCCCGCTGTACGGTACTTCGCCATTTCAAGAATATTTTGAATGCTTTCTTCTTTGGCGTCGTGGATAAAGCAGCATGTGTTTATCACGATAACCTCTGCATCTTCCTCGGAATCGGTGATCTCGAAGCCATGCTCTACCAGAAGACCCAGCATATGCTCGGAATCTACCAGGTTTTTATCGCATCCAAGGGAAATAAACAGAATTTTCATATTATTCAATTACTGGCTCCTCTTTTGTTTCCTCTTCCGCTTCAACTTCAGATTCCGGAAGGATTGTAACCTCTCCTTTGTACATCTCCTCTACGGCGATGGAAAGCGGTTTCATGCCTTTTTTTCACTTTTTACAAGCGGTTCAGCTCCGCCGATGATCTGTCTTGCACTGTTTGCTTGTTGCAAGTACCAGAGAGTAACGGCTGCTGACAACCGGTGCCTCGTCCAGATCCTGGCCCTCGTTAATAGTTGCAATCAGTTCCTGATAAGATGGATGAATCATAATAAATGCTCCTTTCTATTTTTCCAGACTTTTTTTCATCTGTTCGATAAAGTCTTTCTGGTTGCTGCTCATGAAATGCTGGCTCTGAATGGTCTCATGCATCTGTTTTACGCAGGTTTCGAGGTCGTCGTTGATCAGGACATAATCGTACTGGTCCATGCCCTGTGCTTCCTCTTTTGCACGCTCCATTCTGCCTTTGATGACTTCTTCTGTTTCCGTTCCGCGTCCCCGGAGGCGTCGTTCCAGCTCCTCGGCGGTCGGCGGTGTGATGAACACAAGAAGGGTGTCCGGACGTTTTTCCTTGACCTGAAGTGCTCCCTGGATTTCAATCTCAAGCAGAACATCTTTTCCGGCATCCAGCTGCTCCTCTACGTATGCCTTCGGCGTTCCGTAGGAATGTTTTACGTAACGCGCATACTCGAGGAAGGCATCCTCTTCTACCATGCGGTCAAACTCTTCTTCTGTACGGAAAAAGTACGATACGCCGTCTTCCTCGCCCGGACGCGGGTCTCTTGTGGTGACGGAGATGGACAGCGCATAGTTGTCGTACTCCTCCATCAGGCGTTTCATCAGTGTTCCTTTTCCTGCTCCGGAAAAACCGGATACTACAGTAAGTATTCCTCTACTCATTTTCAGATTCCCCTCGCTCTTTTTCTGTTTCCCAGCCGCCGTTGAATCTGCGGCTGATCGTTTCCGGCTGCAAAGCCGAAAGGATGATAAATTCTTCTCCGGTGATGAGCACTGCTTTCGTGCGTCTTCCCTGCGTCGCATCGATGATGCGGTTGCTTTCCTTTGCACGCTGCACCATACGCTTGACGGGCGCCGCCTCGGGACTCACCACTGCTATTATTTTATCCGATTTACGACATTGCCGAATCCGATGTTGATCAGTTTTGCCACAATCCGTCCTTTCCTGTACCTTCTGAAGTCTTTTTCAGAAAATACATCTACCCATACAGATTTATTATAATTCATTCAGAAAGCCTAGTCAAATCTTTTTTTCTGTATTATAATGAAAATACCAGAATTTCAAACAAAGGAGATATTTTCTATGGCTTTTGATGGAATTACCATTGCAAATATTGCACAGGAACTGAATCAGACCATCGTCGGCGGAAAGATCAACAAGATCGCACAGCCGGAAAACGACGAGCTGATGATTACAATAAAAAACAACCGTACCGTTTACCGTCTTCTCCTCTCGGCAAGTGCTTCGCTTCCGCTGATCTACCTGACGGACAACAATAAGCCCGGCCCGATGACCGCACCGAATTTCTGTATGCTGCTCCGCAAACACATCGGCAGCGCCCGCATTCTCTCCGTTACCCAGCCGGGACTCGAGCGTATTCTTATTTTTGAGCTCGAGCATTTGAACGAACTCGGCGATATCTGCCGCAAGAAGCTGATTGTGGAGATCATGGGAAAACACAGCAACCTGATCTTCTGTCAGGAGGACAATACGATCCTTGACAGTATCAAACATATTTCCGCCAACATGAGTTCTGTCCGTGAGGTTCTTCCGGGCCGCACCTGGTTCATTCCGCACACGCAGGATAAGAAAGATCCGCTCACGATCACAGAAGAAGAATTTTTCGATTTCGTCTGCACGAAACCGATGGCTGCCGCAAAGGCAATCTACACTTCCCTTACCGGCTTCAGCCCGCTGATGGCGGAGGAAGTCTGCTGCCGCGCCGGCATCGACGGCGGATTTGCGGTCAATGCACTCGAAGAAAATGCAAAGCTTCATCTGTTCCGCACCTTCTCTTATCTGATTGAGGATATCAAAAACGGCGCATTTACGCCGAACATCGTATACCAGGGCGATGAGCCGAAAGAATTTTCCGCACTGAAACTGACGCAGTATCAGGATTTGCGGGAGGAAACATACGATTCGATCTCCGGTGTACTGGAAACATACTATGCCATGAAAAACCGCATCACCCGCATCCGTCAGAAATCTTCCGATCTGCGCCGTGTCGTCAATACCGCACTCGAACGGAATGTCAAAAATACGACCTGCAGCAGAAACAGTTAAAAGACACCGACAAGCGGGAAAAATACCGGATTTACGGTGAGCTTTTAAATACGTACGGCTACAGCTGCCAGCCGGGCGATACTTCGCTGAAAGCCGTCAATTACTATAACGGCGAGGAAATCACGATTCCGCTCGACGGAACGCTCTCTGCCGGCGAAAATGCGAAAAAATACTTCGACCGCTACGGAAAGCTGAAGCGGACCCGTGAGGCACTCGAGGAACTTCTTGTCGAGACGAAAGAGGAAATCGACCATCTCGAATCCATCAGCACGGCGCTTGATATTGCGCTCGATGAGGCGGATCTGGTGCAGTTAAAAGAAGAGCTGATCGAGTACGGCTACATCCGCCGCAAGGGACCGACAGGGAAAAAGCAGAAAATCACCTCCCATCCGTTCCACTACCGCTCTTCCGAGGGCTTTGACATTTATGTCGGCAAGAACAACTTCCAGAACGAGGAACTTTCGTTTAAATTCGCCTCCGGCAACGACTGGTGGTTCCACGCGAAAGGCCAGCCGGGCAGCCATGTCATCGTAAAGACGAACGGTAAAGAGCTGCCGGATTCCGTCTACGAAGAGGCCGCTGCTCTCGCCGCCTATTACTCGAAAGGCAGACAGGCACCGAAGGTGGAAATCGACTACACCTTAAAGAAAAACCTGCGCAAACCAAACGGAAGCAAACCGGGTTTCGTTGTTTATTACACCAATTACTCCATGATGGCGGAGCCGAACATCCGCAATCTTCAGGAAATACAGGACTGAATTCAGAATACAAAAGACTTTTCGCACATTCCTATCTGTTCCTCTTGCGAAAGTTCTTTTTTTCGTAAAATTTAATACTTCCTTCATTTCTTTTTTCGATGCTCTATGGTATACTTCTTAGTATGGAAAAAGATTCCAGACGTGATCTTTTTCAACCAAACCACAGTGAGGCTGTCTCTTCTTTATCAGGACGGCCGGAGAGGAATATAACTGTTATGAACAAAACAATTCCCGAAATCATTCACCGCCGTGTTCCAACGACGCGCTATGAGGCAGACCCTTCCAAAGGCCTTTCCGCCGAGCAGGTTGCCGAGTACCGCGAGAACGGCTGGACCAACTGCGCGGTGGAACCTCCGTCCAAGACAACGGCCGAGATCGTAAAGAGCAATGTCTGTACGTATTTCAACCTGATTTTTCTGATTATTGCCATCTTTCTGATCCTTGCCGGTTCGTTCCGGGATCTTACGTTTCTGCCGGTCATCATCGCGAACACGCTGATCGGCATTGTACAGGAAATCAAGGCGAAAAAGACGCTGGAAAAGCTGTCTGTTTTTAAACGCGCCGAAGGCTACCGCGATCCGTGACGGGGCTGAGGTAACACTCGCCGCGGAGGATCTCGTACTCGATGATATTGTTGTATTTACCGCAGGAAAACAGATCTGCGCTGATGCCGTCGTGCTTGAAGGTGAGGTACAGGTCAACGAATCGCTGCTTACCGGTGAATCCGATGAGATTACCAAGCGCCCGGGCGACGAGCTGATGTCCGGAAGTTTTATCGTCTCTGGAAGCTGCAAGAGCCGTCTGACCCAGGTCGGTGAAGATTCCTACATTTCCCGTCTGACCCTCGAGGCAAAGGCCATGAAAGAGGGCGAACAGTCCGAGATGATCCGCTCCCTCAACAAGCTGGTAAAGGTTGTCGGCATTCTGATCATTCCGATCGGTCTTCTGCTCTTCGGCCAGCAGTTTTTTCGTCTCCCACGAAGCGTTCCGTGAGAGCATTACCTCGATGGTGGCCGCCGTGCTCGGCATGATCCCAGAAGGTCTTTACCTGCTTGCAAGCGTTGCCCTTGCCGTCAGCGTTATGCGGCTGGCTTCGCAGAAGGTTCTCGTGCATGATATGAAATGTATCGAGACGCTGGCTCGCGTCAACGTGCTCTGTGTCGATAAGACGGGAACCATCACCGAGACAAATATGAAAGTACATGATCTGATTCTGGTCGGCTCCAGTTCAGTCCCTGATACAGAATCCGGCGAAAATGCTCCCGCACCGCAGAAAGAAGAGCTTTCCCTTGCGGTTGGTGATTTCGCATCTGCCATGTCAAACGACAACATTACTATGGCGGCACTGAAAGAATATTTTAAAGACAACAACGGCAGAACTGCCGTTTCGATGACTTCGTTCTCCTCGGAATTCAAGTATTCCAGTGTGACATTTTCGGATGTCTCCTACGTGCTCGGTGCCCCGGAGTTCGTTCTCCGCGATGATTTTGCACGCTATCAGAGTGAAATTGAAGCGTATACCTCAAAGGGATTCCGTCTCCTCGTCTTCGGCACATCCGAAACTGTACCGGATGGAAAAGCACTCTCCAGCCGTGTCACGCCGCTTGGCTACGTGCTTCTCTCCAATCCGATCCGAAAAGAAGCACCGGAAACGTTCCGCTACTTCGAAGATCAGGTGTCCATGTCAAGGTCATCTCCGGTGATACTCCGGTAACGGTATCTGAGGTTGCCCGCCAGGCAGGGATTGCACACGCAGAGGATTATATTGATGCTTCCACTCTAAAGACACCGGAAGAGCTCGAAGAAGCAATCCTGAAATACACCGTGTTCGGCCGTGTCACACCAGACCAAAAACGCCAGTTTGTCCAGGCTTTAAAGAAAAACGGCAAGACCGTTGCGATGACCGGCGATGGTGTCAACGATGTGCTCGCATTAAAGGATGCCGACTGCTCCGTTGCGATGGCATCCGGAAGTGACGCTGCCGCACAGGCTGCACAGCTCGTTCTGCTGGACAACGACTTTTCGAAGATGCCTTCTGTCGTACTGGAAGGCCGCCGCGTTGTCAACAACCTGCAGCGCTCGGGAACGCTGTTCCTGGTAAAGAACATTTTCTCGTTCCTGCTGTCCATCTTCTCACTGATCTCGATGGTGACGTATCCGCTGGAGCCGTCCCAGATCTCGCTGATCAGTATGTTTACGATCGGTATTCCAGGCTTCCTGCTCTCGCTAATGCCGAACAAAAACCGGATCGAGGGCCACTTTATCACGAACATTCTGACACGGGCCCTGCCTGCGGCGCTGACCGACTTTTTGATGGTCGCAACACTCGTCGTCTTCGGCCAGGAATTTGCGGTCGGCTCGGAAGATATTTCGACCGCTGCCACCGTACTGCTCGCCATTGTCGGTTTTATGATTCTCTACCGGATCAGCAAGCCGCTCAACTGGATGCGCTGGACGATCCTGATCGGCTCGATTATTGCCTTCATTTTCTGCAGTACCTATCTGAACCAGCTGTTCGCCATTTCTGATATGTCCAGAAAATGTATCATGCTGCTGGTCGTATTCTCTGTCGCAACAGAGCCGGTTCTGCGATATTTGAGCATCCTCGTGGATTCCATTTCCTCTTTTTACCGGAAGCAGAAAATTTTCTTCCTGCGAAAACGGGAAGCGAGAAAAGCGAAATAAAACGTAAAACCAAACATCAAAAATGCCCGTACAGCGTTGGAAATTTTTTCTCCGCCTGTACGGCATTTTTTTGATTTACCAATCACAGTTTCTTACTTTCTCATCTCCGGATCTTCCGCGTAATGCGTCCGCTCGCCGCCGATGTATTTCGGTCTTGTCCGCGCGCAGACAACGTGCGCATCTCCGATCGTTTTCTGCGATACCCCGGACCGGAACGGCTACTGCCTTCAGCTGCATGCCGATCAGCACATCCACCGATATCAATACCTGCATGCGCCTGCACACGCTCTACGGTAGACAGCGTCCTCCAATCCATAGTATGCCGCCATCGCAAACGATCCGCCGCCATGCAGCCACGGTACCGCGCAGACCGGCTCGTAACCGTATTTTTCTGCCGCCGCACGCTCCAGAACAACCGCGCGGTTCAGATGCTCACAGCACTGCGCCGCCAGATAACCAGCCCGTGCTCCTTCGTACACGCATACAGCGCCTCAAAACACCGCCTGCCCGATCTCCTGGCTGGAATCCGTTCCGAGCTTACTGTTGTGAATTTCACTCGAAGAACATCCCACTACCAGAATCTGTCCCGGTTTCATCTGCGCTGTCGTAATCAGCTCCTCTGCGACGGCACGCGCTTCCTGTCTGATTGTTTCAAGATTCATTTTGTATCCCTCCTTGCTAAACAGCAATATTTATGCAAAAGGAGACTGACTCTTTTTCCAAGAATCAGCCTCCTTTCTTCAGCTTACATAATTATTATTTCTGAACGATATTCACAATTCTTCCCGGTACGTAAATTTCTTTTACGATGTTTCCGGTCAGTTTGTCTGCAACTGCCTCTTTTGCAGCGGCGATTGCGGTCTCTTTATCTGCATCTTTGGCGATTTTGATCGTTCCGCGCATTTTGCCGTTGATCTGAACAGCGATCTCGGCTACTGCCTCTACGGTCTTCTCCTCGTCAAACTCCGGCCATGCGGTCTGATACAGACGACCTTCATATCCAAGGTCTGCCCACAGTTCCTCGGTCATATGCGGTGCAACCGGATTCAGCAGGATCAGAAGGGTTTCGAACTCTTTTCTCGTTACTTTTCCGGCTTTGTAGAACTCGTTGACCAGGGTCATCATGGCTGCGATCGCTGTGTTGTATTTCAGGGACTCATAGTCGCTGGATACTTTCTTGATGGTCTGGTGCATTTTGGACTCCAGCTCTTTGGAGTAGGAATCTCCGTCTACCAGGCTGTCCTGCAGTTTCCATACACGCTCGAGGAAACGACGGCATCCTTTTACGCCTTCCTGAGACCAGGATGCGCTTAAGTCGAAGGCACCGATGAACATCTCGTACGTACGCAGGGTATCTGCACCAAACTCAGCTACGATATCATCCGGGTTGACAACGTTTCCACGGGATTTACTCATCTTCTCGCCGTTCTCGCCGAGGATCATTCCGTGGGAAGTACGTTTCTGATACGGTTCCGGGCAGGTAACTACGCCTGATCGTACAGGAATTTATGCCAGAAACGGGAATACAGAAGGTGAAGGGTGGTATGCTCCATTCCTCCGTTGTACCAGTCAACCGGCAGCCAGTATTTCATAGCTTCTTTGCTTGCCAGAGCCTCTTTGTTCTTCGGATCGGTATAGCGGATGTAATACCAGGAAGAACCAGCCCACTGCGGCATGGTATCGGTCTCACGTTTTGCAGGTCCTCCGCAGCACGGGCAGGTGGTGTTGACCCAGTCTGTCATGGCAGCCAGCGGAGACTCGCCGTTATCGGTCGGCATGTAGCTCTCTACATCCGGCAGCTCCAGCGGAAGGGATTCTTCCGGAACCGGAACATAACCGCATTTGTCGCAGTGTACGATCGGAATCGGCTCACCCCAGTAACGCTGACGGGAGAATACCCAGTCACGCAGCTTATAGTTTGTTTTTGCTTTTCCAACGTGGTTCTCTTCGAGCCACTCAAGAATTTTCTTTTTTGCTTCCGCAACGGAAAGTCCGTTCAGGAAACCGGAGTTGACAAGAGTTCCCTCTGCAACGTCGGTGTAAACTTCGTTCTGTACGTCGCCGCCTGCAACAACCTCGATGATCGGCATGTTGAATTTCTTTGCGAACTCCCAGTCACGCTCATCGTGTGCCGGTACTGCCATGATGGCGCCGGTGCCGTAGCTCATCAGTACATAATCGGAAATCCAGATCGGGATCTCTTTTCCATTAACCGGGTTGACTGCGGAAAGTCCGTCGATCATGACACCGGTCTTGTCTTTTGCAAGCTCGGAACGCTCGAAATCGGATTTTCTGGCTGCCATCTCACGGTATGCGCAGACCTCATCCCAGTTCTTGATCTCATCTTTGTACTGGTCGATGTACGGATGCTCCGGGGAGAGTACCATGTACGTAACACCGAACAGGGTATCCGGGCGTGTGGTGTAGATAGTCAGCTTCTCCGGTTTATCTTTCAGGGAGAAATCAACCTCTGCTCCGTGGGAACGTCCGATCCAGTTTTTCTGGGAAGTTTTGACACGCTCAATATAGTCAACGCCGTCCAGACCGTCAATCAGCTTGTCTGCATACTCGGTGATCTTCAGCATCCACTCGCTTTTTACTTTGCGGACAACCGGGCTTCCGCAGCGCTCGCACACGCCGTTTACAACTTCCTCATTTGCAAGGCCTACCTTACAGGAAGTACACCAGTTGATCGGCATCTCTTTTTTATATGCCAGTCCGGCTTTGAAAAGTTTCAGGAAAATCCACTGGGTCCAGTGATAGTATTCCGGATCCGTCGTGTTGATCTCTCTGTCCCAGTCGAAGGAATATCCAAGAGACTGAAGCTGGTCTTTGAAGTGATGTACGTTGTTTTTGGTAACGATCTTCGGATGAATGTGGTTTTTGATCGCATAGTTCTCCGTTGGAAGACCAAATGCATCCCAGCCCATCGGATACAGAACGTTGTAACCCTGCATTCTGCGCTTTCTGGCTACAATGTCCAGTGCGGTGTACGGACGCGGATGGCCTACGTGAAGTCCCTGTCCTGACGGATACGGGAACTCAACGAGTGCATAATATTTTGGTTTTGTATATCATCTGTGGCGGCAAAGGCTTTCTCGTCCTGCCAGATCTTCTGCCACTTTTTCTCAATGTTCTGTGGCTCATATCTTTTACTCATGGGTAACCTCCTGCATGTTCAAGTTCAAAGTTCTTTTTTCTCACACTGCCGCATAGGACAGCATGCACATTTGAACATATAGCTGTATTCTATCACTCTTTCCCTGTTTTTACAATTTATTTTTTCCTATATCCTCCGTTTTTCTTCAAAAACCGCAGAAAAATCCGGTTTCCGGGCGAATTCTGCTCCCGAAACCGGATTTTCTCTGTTTTATCACACTATTTTTATAAAGCTTTATTCTTCTGCTTTTTCAACCTTCGAAGCTCTTGCTTCAATCTCTTTTGCCTGGATATCGGACGGAGCCTGCTCATATCTCGCAAACTCATAGGAGAAATCACCGCTTCCGCCTGTCATGGAGCGGAGTGTTGTGCCGTATCCGTAGATCTCAAGTTCCGGAACATCAGCCTCGATAATCGTATGGCCCTTGTGATCCGGGTTCATGCCGAGCACACGGCCGCGGCGTTTGTTGAGATCGCCCATGATATCGCCGGTGTATTTATCGTCTACAGTGATCTTCATCGAAACGATCGGCTCAAGGAGAACCGGGGATGCTTCCATAAAGCCTTTCTTGAACGCCTGGATCGCTGCGGTCTTGAATGCCATCTCGGAGGAGTCTACCGGATGATAAGAACCATCATACAGAACGGCTTTGACGCCGACTACCGGATAAGCAGCCAGAGGGCCTTTCTGTACGGCTTCCTGGATACCTTTTTCAACAGCCGGGAAATAGTTCTTCGGAACGGCGCCGCCGACAACTTCCTGCTCGAAAACGTATGGTTTTCGAGATCTCCGGAAGCGGAGAAGCGCATTTTTACATGACCGTACTGGCCGTGGCCGCCGGACTGTTTTTTGTATTTTGCTTCTACATCCGAATTTTTGCGGATCGTCTCGCGGAAGGCTACCTTCGGACGGGACAGCTCTACTTCTACTTTGTAGCGCTCCAGCAGCTTGCTGACGATAATATCGATGTGCTGGTCGCCCATGCCGTACAGCAATGTCTGATGGTTTGCAGAATCATTGACTGCTTCATAGTCAGGTCTTCCTGCATCATCTTGGCAAAGGCCTGGGAGATCTTATCTACATCGGCTTTGTTCTTCGGTTTATATCGTTTTGCGGTGTACGGAGTCGAAACATCCGGTTTTCCGTAGCGGACCTGATTGTTCTTTGTCGCAAGGGAATCGCCTGTTCTTGCATCGCCGAGTTTTGCGATGGCACCGATATCTCCTGCATGAAGCTCCGGTACTTCGATCGGCTTGGATCCTTCGAGCACGTACAGCTTGCTCAGTTTTTCTTCGGATTCCTGATCTACATTATAGAGCACATCATCGCTTTTAATAACGCCGGAGCAAACCTTAATCATTGAATATTTTCCAAGGAACGGATCCACGATCGTCTTGAAAATGGTCGCGCTCTTCGGTTTCGCGAAGTCGTAATTTGCCTCGAAAATTTCGTTCGTATTGAGATTGATGCCGGCACACGGACGGGTGGACGGATCCGGGAAGTATCCGCAGATATCATCCAGAAGGTTCGATACGCCCTGCAGGTTCACCGGAGATCCCATGCATACCGGAACGATGGTGCCGTCTCCTACGTTCATGGCAAGCGCTGCGGAAATCTCTGCTACCGAGAACTCTTCTCCGCCAAAGTAGCGGTCCATAAACTCTTCACTTGTTTCTGCCACAGATTCCATCAGGGTTTCACGGTACTTCTCCAGATATTCTACGGAGTAATCCGGAATCGGGCATTCTTCTTTTTTATCTTTTTCGATATATCTGCGGCCTTTGTTCTTTACAATATTGATATATCCTACAAATTTACCGTTTTCACGCAGAGGCATATGAAGCGGTGCGATTCGTTTTCCGTACAGTTCGGTGAGCTGCTCAACGACTTCTCGGTAGCTGACATCGTCTGATCCATTTCCGTTACGAAGATCATACGCGGAAGATTGTATTTCTCGCAGAGTTCCCATGCTTTCTGGGTTCCGACCTGCACGCCGGCCTTTCCGGATACCACGATTACAGCGGCATCTGCTGCGGAAGCGGCTTCCTGTGCTTCTCCTACGAAATCAAACATTCCAGGAGTATCCAGAACATTGATCTTATTTTTTCCCCATACGACCGGGACAAGCGTTGTGGAAATAGAGCATTTGCGCTTGATTTCTTCTTTGTCAAAATCGCTGACGGTATTTCCGTCTGTCACTTTTCCGAGACGGTTTGTCATACCGGAAAGATAAGCCATAGCTTCGGTCAGACTTGTCTTTCCGGAGCCGCTGTGCCCCAGCAGCACCACATTTCTGATTCGGTCAGTTCTAAAAACGTCCATATGTAATACCTCCCATGTAAGTAAATTTGCAGATTGCAAGGCCGCTCTTATTCGCCTTTCTGCTTTTTATCAAGATTCACGTCTTCCGTTCCTCTTATCATAGTCACTATTCTACTAAAGTTTTTGCTTTTTTGCAAGTATATTATTCATATTCACAATATATTTCTGAATTTTTTAAATTTTATATGTATTTTAGCTGGTTATTCTGCCTTTCTTCCGCTTTTCTGTCTGGCTTTTCTGTGGAATCTGCCGGATTTTGCAAAACAAGCAAGATTGCTGCCTTTCAAAAATACTTTGTCACTTTAAAGCAAGAAATCTTTGACATTTGATTTCAGATGCTTTACAATGTCTTTTTATACGATTTACCTACGAAAATTGTCAGAAAGGACTACTTGAATTATGTGTGATACATCCGAAAAAATCTGTATCGGCTTTATCGGCCTTGGCCTCATCGGCGGCTCCATTGCAAAAACCCTCAGAAAGGTTCACCCGGAGTATAAACTGATGGCCTACTGCCGCACCAAAGCGACGATCGAAGAGGCAATTCAGGAAGGCGTGATTGATATCGCGCTGGAAGAACGGGACGACCGCTTTGCCGACTGTGACTATATCTTCTTATGTGCTCCTGTCAGCACCAACATCTCCTATCTTCCGTTCGTGAAAGGCATCGCAAAACCGGGCTGTATCATCACAGACGTCGGAAGTGTAAAAGGAGAAATCCATCAGGCGGTTGAGACCCTCGGCATGACGCACCAGTTTATCGGCGGCCATCCGATGGCAGGCTCCGAAAAGACGGGATATTCCAGCGCCACCGATTACCTGCTGGAAAATGCTTACTATATGATTACACCCGGACCAGATGTTGAGATCGCGACAGTCTCCGCTTTCGTTGATCTTGTCCAGTCCTTAAAGGCGATCCCGATGGTTTTAACATACGAAGAGCACGACTACATCACCGCAGGTGTCAGTCATCTGCCGCATATCGTTGCCGCTACCCTGGTCAATGCGCTCGCATCCCTGGACACACCGGAAGAGCAGATGAAAACCGTTGCTGCAGGCGGCTTCAAGGACATCACCCGCATCGCTTCCTCCTCCCCGGAGGTATGGCAGCAGATCTGTCTCTCAAACCAGAAGCAGCTCTCGAATGTGCTGGATTCCTATATCCGCCTTCTCGTCCAGGCAAAATACCTGGTTGACAACAAAAAAAGGCCACGAGCTCTACAATATGTTTGAGAGTTCCCGCGAATACCGGAATTCCATGGAAGATTCTTCCTATGGACCGACAAAGAAAGAATACGTCGTTTACTGCGACCTGCTCGATGAAGCCGGCGGAATCGCAGCCGTTACAACAATTCTTGCCATCAACCAGATCAGTATTAAAAAATATCGGCATTACGCATAACCGCGAGTTCGAAGAGGGTGCTCTCCGCATTGAATTTTATGAAGAGCAGGCAGGCATTCTTGCCCGGAAGGTCTTAAAAGACCATGGCTATACCATTCATATCCGCAATTAAAAGCGCGTATATCTTGACAGGAGGAAGTTACGTTATGCAGTTCCAGAAAACAGTACGTCCTCTGCGCGGAGAAATCTCCGTGCCGGGCGATAAATCCATTTCCCACCGCGCCGTCATGTTCGGTGCCATTTCAGAGGAAACCACAGAAGTCACAAACTTTTTACAGGGTGCCGACTGTCTCTCCACCATCTCCTGCTTCCGCAGTATGGGCATTGAGATCGAGAACACGCCGGAGCGCATCCTCGTTCATGGAAAAGGCCTGCACGGGCTTTCGGCTCCGTCCGCCGTTCTCGACTGCGGAAACAGCGGAACAACGACACGCCTGATCTCCGGCATTCTTGCCGGCCAGAACTTTTCCAGTACACTGACCGGTGACGCCTCTATTCAAAAACGGCCGATGGGACGCATCATCAATCCGCTGACCCAGATGAGCGCTTCCATCCGCAGTATTCCAGAAACGGCTGTGCGCCGCTTGCGATCAACGGCCATCCGCTCCATGCCATCTCCTATCTTTCGCCAGTCGCATCCGCACAGGTCAAATCGTGTGTCCTGCTTGCCGGACTGTATGCTGACGGAAAAACAAGCGTTACCGAACCGGCTCTTTCCAGAAACCATACGGAGCTGATGCTGAAATTCTTCGGCGCCGACGTTGCCTCCGAAGGGCTGACCGCATCGGTTCTGCGGACCCGGATCTCCATGGAATCTACGATCCGTGTGCTGGGAG
>ENA-OQJT01000168-OQJT01000168.1-human-gut-metagenome-genome-assembly--contig:-NODE-168-length-16291-cov-0.845026_pt1 | contig 16291 bp, 22 predicted proteins | sample MGYA00242612_ERZ504779 | MGnify/ENA primary metagenome ERZ504779 (study PRJEB26092, sample SAMD00036366) | human gut metagenome | host: Homo sapiens | study: EMG produced TPA metagenomics assembly of...
TTTACTGTGTCAGATCATTCTCTATAAGATTTACTGAAACGAGTGTGGAAACACCCTTTTTCCTGCATCGTAATACCATATAGCCTGTCCGCAGCCGCCATCGTACCACGTCTGTGTGTGATAACGATAAACTGTGTGTTCTTTGTAAGCTTGTTCAGATAATTTGCATAGCGCGAAACGTTTGAGTCATCAAGCGCCGCCTCAATCTCATCAAGCAGACAAAACGGTGATGGCTTAAGTGCCTGAATGGCAAACAAAAGTGCAATAGCGGTGAGCGCCTTTTCTCCACCGGACATCTGCATCATATTCTGAAGCTTCTTTCCGGGCGGCTGTGCGACGATTCTTATGCCGCACTCCAGTATATCCTCATCCTCCACAAGCTCCAGGGAACCATGTCCACCACCAAAAAGCTGCTTAAAGGACTTGTCAAACTCTCTCTGAATCTCGGCAAACTTCTCTGTAAACTGCTTTCTCATACCACTGTCAAGCTCATCAATGATGCCAACCAGAGTCTTTTTCAGCCTCGATAAGGTCATCATGCTGTCCCTTTAAGAACTCATAACGCGTTGAAATCTCCCTGTATTCCTCAATAGCGTTGACATTTACATCTCCGAGGCGTCTGATTTCGTCCTTTATGCCTGCAATCAGCTTCTTTAATGAAGGCAGGTCATCATATGCATCATTTCTAAGCTCTGAAGCCGCATGCGGAGTAAGCTCATATTCATCCCACATGTAGTTGGTCTGAGTCTCTGAAGCCTCCTTAAGCTTCTCTCTCTGGCTGTTCAGTCTGAAAAGCTCCTTATCCAAATCAGCCTGTTTCTTTGAAACTTCCTCCTGCTTTGCAAAAAAGCCTCTATAATCCTCAGACATCTTTTCCTTTTTTTGTAAGGCTCTCCCTAAGCTCTTCGTCAAGCTTTGAATTGTTGTCCTTTGACGCCAGAATGGTCTGTGTAATTGCATCAATATCAGCCTGCTTCTTTTTAATATCATCCTTTGCAGCAGCTGCACCTTCCACAAGGCTTTCCTTCTGCTCATCAAATTTCTCTATCTCTGAATTGATACGATTGATATTTTCTATAGCAAACTCTGCCGTCTTTGTGATATTTGCAAGCTCAAGTGAAATGGCAGCGGCCTTGTGTGAAGCCTCCTGCTCAAGTACTCCCTGCTTTTCAAGTATCTCACTGTATGAGCTGTTTTCCTTCTCAAGCTGCTTTTCACGCTGCTTTGATGCCTCAAGCTGCGCTGCAATATCCTTCTTGCCCTGATTTATCTCTTCGAGCTGTTTTTCAATCCCGGCATTTTCTGTGCGCAGATCCTCGTAGACATTCGCACTCTCCTTCTTTTGCTGGTCTGCCCTGTCAACAGAAATCTGTGCTGTATTCTGCTCAATATACTTCTCCTGCAGCAAGGTCTTTGTGGCTGCTATATCCTCCTCGCCAAGCGCAATAGCAGTCGCAATATCATCCTTTCTGGCTCTAAGCTCTTTAAGCTTTGTCTTAGTCTGATCAACTCTCTTTTCAAGCTCCTCAATCTCACGATTTCTCGCAAGCAGATTGGATGAATTTTTAAACGCACCACCGGACATAGAGCCTCCCGGTGCCAGATACTCGCCCTCGACAGTCACGATATGGAGTGAATAGTGATTTTTCTTTGCAAGCGCAATGGCATTGTCAATTGTGTCCACCACAATCACTCTGCCAAGCAGGTATGCAACAACCTCATCAAACTTCGTATCACACTTCACCAGCTTATTTGCAATGCCAAGCACACCCTTTTCGCCGAGTGCCGCCTCATTTTTTGTATTTCTGTTTGCGCGCACACTAGTAAGAGGTAAAAACGTAGCCCGTCCAAAATGATTTGCCTTCAAAAATCCAATCATCTTTTTGGCTGTAGCCTCATCCTCAGTGACGATATTCTGGATATTACCGCTTAAGGCTGTCTCTATCGCTATCTCATAGCGCTTATCCACCTGGATAAGATCTGAAACCACTCCGAGAAGCCCCGGATTTTTAGCCTTCTGCTCCATAACACGCTTGATGCTGTTACCATAGCCATCATAGCGCTCGGCAATGTTTTTAAGTGACTCAAGCCTGGAAACAGACTTATGATACTCTGTGGAAGCCTCCTCCATCAGGCGGGCATTCTCTCTGGACTTATCTCTCCACTCCCTAGACTTTGCCAAAAGAGCCGACTCCTTTTCCTTTAAACCGGCTATCTCTTCATTGACAGCATTAAGCTTCTTATTAGCCTCATCCAATATATCATCAAGCCCTGCTTCCCTTGTCTTCCTATCTAAAAGACGCTTGGTAAGCTCTGCCTTTCTGATATTAATCTGCTCAAGCATAGTGGCAAAACGCTGCTGCCTTGACTGGATACTGCCTCGCTCCTGAAGCAGGGCAATAAGCTCATTCTTACCCTTTTCCAGTCCGTCATTGCAGCGGTTGACCTCTGCAAGCACAGCCTCATGCTCGTTTACCGCAAGAAGCTCGTTCTGCTTCATCTGCTCTATCTCAGCTTCCAGTGTGGCTTTTTTTGTCATCATACTCTTTCCTGCTTTTAAGACGCTGCGCCTTTTCCTTTTCGATAGCTAAAAGACGCGACTGCAAATGCTCATCCGTCATTTCGGCCGTGTGAATCTGCTCTTTTAAAAAGCTCTATCTGATTCTCAAGCTTCTGTCTGGTGGATGAAGTGCTTGTAATGCTCTCACGAAGAGACTCGATACGCTCATCCATCTGCTGCATATCGTTCCCAAGCCTCTCATACTCTGCCTTGATGCTCTCGTATGTGGCGTTGGTCTCCTTTAGCTCGTCATCCGCAATAGCGTATTTCTCATCAGCTGACTTAAGCTCGGTCTCAATGCGCGCTGATTCAAGCAAAAACATGTTGACATCGTAGTTCTTCAGTTCTTCTCTCTTTTTAAGATATGTATGAGCCTTCTCGGACTGTCTCTGTAACGGACCTACCTGTCTCTCAAGCTCTGTCAGGATATCATTGACACGCACAAGGTTCTCCCCGCTCATTATCGAGCTTCTTTTGTGCTGTAAGCTTTCTCTTTTTTAAAACTTCACAATGCCGGCAGCCTCATCAAACAGCTCTCGCCTCTCTTCCAGGCTTTCCACTTAAAATCCTGTCAATCTGGCCCTGTCCAATGATGGAATAACCCTCTTTACCGATACCGGTATCATAGAAAAGCTCCGAAACCTCCTTGAGTCTACACGGATTGCCATTGATTAGATACTCACTCTCCCCTGACCGGTAAACACGTCTGGCAACCGTAACCTCATTGAAATCAATCGCAAGCGAATGGTCTGAATTGTCAAGTGTGATGGCAACATACGCGTATCCAAGCGGCTTTCTGTTCTCTGTACCTGCAAAATAACATCCTGCATACTGGCACCACGAAGCTGCTTTGCGCTCTGCTCACCGAGCACCCATCTGACCGCATCGGCGACATTACTCTTTCCACTGCCGTTTGGCCCGACAATACCTGTGATGCCGTTGTGGAACTCAAAAAACAATTTTGTTGGCAAAGGACTTAAAGCCTGTACTTCCAAACTCTTTAAATACATTAAAAACTCCTATTCCCTGTTTCTGTACAAAAGAAGTGCCTGATATGCAGCCTGCTGCTCCGCCGCCTTCTTTGTGTGGCCTTCTCCCTCGCTGACACGCTCGCCGTCCACAAGCACCGCAACTGTAAACTGCTTGTCATGGTCCGGACCGCTCTCATCAATAAGTTCATAAGAAAGCTGCTCGTGTCTGCCCTGTATAAGCTCCTGAAGGATAGTCTTGCTATCATAAAAGAGCTGCTTATTCTCAATATCAGTCATGATAAACCTAAGCACAAACTCCTTTGCATTAGTAAAACCACCATCTAAATAAATTGCTCCAATCACTGCCTCAAGTGCATCAGAAAGAATCGATTTTCTCTTTCTGCCACCTGTATGATCCTCGCCCCTGCCAAGACGTAAGTACTTTCCAAGGTCAAGTGGCTTTGTACAAAGTGCAAGAGTCGGCTCACAAACAATGCTTGCGCGCAGCTTGGTAAGCTCACCCTCAGGCTTTTGCGGATAATTGATAAACAAAAACTCACTGAAACTATTTCCAAAACAGCATCGCCCAAAAACTCCAGACGTTCGTTATCAGAATGCTTTTTCATGTGCTTTTCATTGGCATACGAGCTGTGTGTCAGCGCCTGCTCAAGCAGATGTCGGTTCTTGAACGTATAGCCTATTTTGCTTTGAAATTCATTTAAATCTGCCATAATTTTTCCTCTATTTCTATATTTATCCATTTTACATGTTCCGTGAGTATAACGAAAAGCCCTCATAATAAAGGGCTTTTCATTAGTTAAACATACTACTGCTCGCTTACAGCTTTTTTAATCTGCTCAACAGCATCGCCTACAGTGACGATTTTCTCTGCTTCCTCATTAGGAATCTCGATATCGAACTCTTCCTCGATACCCATGATAATCTGGAATACATCCAGAGAGTCAGCGCCAAGATCATCAATGAATGTTGACTCCATAGTAACCTCGTTCTCGTCCACGTTAAGTACCTCGACAATAATGTCTCTAGCTTCTCAAATTCCATTTTTAACTACCTCTCATTTCTGTTTATAGTGACCAATCATACAGCAATACTGCTATCTAATCAGCCGGCTTATTAATAATATATTCTTTAATTTTATCATTAATCTCTTTTTCCTTAAATGTAACACACTGGAAAACAGAGTTAGTGATTTCCTTTGCCTTGGAGCTGCCGTGGGTCTTTACCACAAGACCATTCAATCCTAAAAGCGGTGCTCCGCCGTACTCGGTCGCATCAAATGACTTTAGCGTATTCTTAAGAGCCGGAAGTGCAAGTGCAGCTCCTATCTTGCTCTTTAGTGTGCTCATGAGACCCTTCTTTATGACTCCGATAAGTGTGGAGCTGAGACCCTCGTAGAGCTTTAATATAACATTGCCCGTGAAAGCCTCGCAGACTATAACATCGGCATCTCCCTTTGGAATATCCCTTGCCTCAATGCTTCCGACAAAATTGATATCTGTGCACTCTCGAAGAAGCGGCATGGTCTCCTTTACCAGAGCATTACCTTTCTCCTCCTCTGCACCGATATTGACCAGTGCAACCTTTGGATTCTTCACGCCGACAACATGCTCCATATAGATAGAACCCATCTTGGCAAACTGTACCAGATGCTCAGCTCTGGCATCCACATTGGCTCCACAGTCTATGAGCAGAGATACGCCCCTCTCAGTCGGAATAAGCGGTGCCAAAGGCGGCCTTTGTATGCCCTTTATCCTGCCGACTATTACCTGTCCTCCGACAAGTACAGCACCTGAGCTTCCCGCTGAAACAAATGCATCAGCCTCTTTATTCTTGACCATATTCATGCCAACAACGATTGATGACTGCTTCTTTCGTCTGATTGCTAGAACCGGTGGCTCTGCCATCTCTATAACCTCAGGCGCATCTACTATCTCTATCTGCTCCTTAGGATATGTATACAAAGAAAGCTCCCTCTCTACCGGTACCTTCTGTCCTACAAGAAATATCTTTATATCATTTCTTTTGTTAACCGCATCTACCGCACCCTTTACTACCTCTGCGGGTGCATTGTCGCCACCCATTGCATCGAGTGCGACCCTTGTTGTACTTTGCATTGTGACCTCCCTGTGCCTGCTAAAAAGCAAACTACTAATTGATTAAATAAAATATACTATAATCATAGGTATAAATCAATAACCAATTCACTACCCTATATGGCTTCCATCATTCTCCAGGACTCATTGAAATAACCTTGCCACAGTTCCATAAATCAGCAGTGCGCTTTGCTGCATCAAGTCTGTCATCGTCTGACTTGAAATCAATATTTACTGAGTGGCATCCGCACTCAAGGCATGTCACATAATATGAGCTGCCGCAGTCCTCCTCGAGAATCCCGGCACCGCCACAGAGCGGACACTCATAGATTTCAACTAAATCGTCTATATTATTCATGATAATTTGCTTCCTTCTTTCTTTAATATCTAAATATCCTCTCAGTATAATAACATCCCTGCAAGCTATATACAAGCAAAAAGTACCTTCATTTTATTATGGGATAAAAAAGGGATAAAATCAATCAAAAAAAGGATTGAACGATATCGTTCAATCCCTTAATTTTACTGGTTTTCTACTATTAGTCCTGAGGAATGATTTCTTTTTGTTGTATGATCCGCAGTTCTTGCAAACTCTGTGTGGCATCATAAGCTCTCCACATTTGCTGCATTTTACTAAAGTAGGAGCAGACATTTTCCAGTTTGCTCTTCTCTTATCTCTTCTTCCCTTAGAAGATTTATTCTTTGGACAAATTGACATTTGTTTACACCTCCTTAAACTTGTTAAATATATCCTGGAACGCTGCCATTCTTGGATCCGGTACAAAACTATCGCAACTGCAGGTGCCTTTATTCAAGTTCATCCCGCAGACTTTACAAATACCTTTGCAATCGTCTTTGCACAGAACTCTCATTGGCCAGTTCACCAGAATTTCGGCGTAGACAAGTTTATCTACATCGAGTTCAAACCCAATCAGGTAGTCAGTTTCCTCCATCTCTTCATCGACTAATGCTCCGTCTGTGATTTTCAGAGTCTTGTCAATGTCAAAATGCATGTTTGTTGGAACTTCTTCCAAGCATCGGCTGCACGGTATCGCTATGTCTATATCTACTGTTCCCGTGATGTGCACTGCTGCATTCTCCACGTTTGAGATATGAAGTGATATCGGCTGCTTTTTCAGAATAGGATAATCTCCTAGCCGCGACTCAAATGATGTGAGCGTAAGCTCTGTCTCAATTGTTGTCTCTTTATTGATAGATTTTACAATGGTTGATATATCAATCATAGTTCTCTCCTATTCACACCTAACCAATTATACATATTGGAGTGGTGTTTGTCAACAAAATTTTATAATTTATCCACAACTTTTTGCTTTTTATTAGCCAACAAGCTTTACTGTCTCACGGCAGATTGCAAGCTCCTCGTTTGTAGGGATGACGCATACCTTTACGCTTGAGTCTGCTGTTGAGATAAGTGCCTCCACGCCGCGTGTCTTGTCGTTTGTTACACGGTCAATCTTTATGCCGAGGTAACCTAAATATGCCATAATTTTTTCTCTTACAAAGCTTGTGTTCTCACCGATTCCTGCTGTGAATGCGATAGCATCTACTCCGTTCATTGCTGCTGCATATGCTCCGATGTATTTTGCTACCCTGTAGCTGAATACCTCTACTGCTGCGATGGCACGCTCGTTGCCCTCATTGTAGGCTGCCTCAAGGTCTCTGAAGTCACTTGATACTCCTGACATGCCGGCTACTCCTGACTTCTTGTTGAGCACATCCATAACACCATCGATGTCGAGATTTTCTTTCTTTGCGATGAACTCCATGATTGATGGGTCGATATCACCTGAACGTGTTCCCATTACGAGTCCCTCAAGTGGTGTAAGTCCCATTGATGTATCTACGCATTTACCGTTTAATACTGCGCTGACTGAAGCTCCGTTTCCAAGGTGTGCTACGATAATCTTTGAGTTGTTTAAGTCCATTCCAAGGTAGCTTGCTGCCTCCTTTGATACGAAGCTGTGGCTTGTGCCGTGGAAGCCGTATCTTCTTACCTTGTACTTCTCATAGTACTCATATGGAAGGCCGTAGAGATATGCTTTCTCAGGCATTGTCTGATGGAAGGCTGTATCAAATACTCCTACCATTGGTACGTTTTGGCATAAGTGCCTGGCATGCTCTGATTCCGATAATATTTGCAGGGTTGTGAAGAGGTGCGAGGTCGTTGCACTCCTCTACCTGTGCTATTACTTCCTCTGTGATGACTACTGAGTCTGAGAACTTCTCTCCACCGTGCACTACACGATGTCCTACTGCATCGATCTCTGCAAGTGACTTTACTGCGCCTGTCTTTGAATTTACAAGTGCATCGAGTACCATCTGGATGGCCTCTTTATGTGTTGGCATAGGTGCCTCTGTGATTTCCTTATCAAGACCCTCTTTCTGATATACAAGTCTGCCATCGATTCCGATTCTCTCGCAGAGTCCTTTTGCAAGTACCTCCTCTGAATCTGAATTGATGAGCTGGTATTTCAGTGATGAACTACCGCAATTAATTACTAATACATTCATTGTTTTGTCTCCTTTGGTTTAAAATTACAATACTATTGTTAGTATAAACTTATTTTTCAAATGCGACAAGGGTGTTTTTTGTGGTATTATGGTTTTGAACTCTAAAAAAAACATTATTGATTAAAGGAGCAGCAAAACATGAAGGTCGCAGGTGTGATTACCGAATACAATCCATTCCACAATGGGCACAAATATCAGCTAGAGCAGATTAAAAGGCAGACATCTGCTGATTATATCGTCGTAGTAATGAGCGGTGATTTCGTGCAAAGAGGTGAGCCTGCCATCATTGACAAATACGAGCGCACACGCATGGCGCTTTTGAGCGGTGCCGACCTGGTGCTTGAGCTTCCATCGGTCTTTGCCACTGCTTCTGCCGAGTTTTTTGCCGGTGGCGGAGTCAGTGTACTCAAAAACACAGGTGTGGTGGACATGCTGTGCTATGGTGTGGAGTCTGGTGGACCATGAGCTTACAAAGCTTGTTGCTGGCGTGCTTAAGAATCCGCCTTCTGAGTATTCCGCCTCTCTTGCCAGGCTGATTCAGGGCGGGATGAGCTTTCCTGCGGCCAGGAGCAGAGCGCTATGTGAATATTTTCGAGATACCTATGACAGCGCTTCCGAGAAATTAGATGCTTTCATAGCTTCACCCAATAATATTCTGGCCATTGAGTATGAGAAGGCTTTGATGGACTGTGATATTACAGGATTTCCTATTCAGCGCGTCGGTGAAGGATATCACAGCACTGATTCGACAAGTGAGTTTTCTTCCGCTACGGCTGTGCGCGGGGTGATTTCAACCTTAATTGATATAGACAAACACAACTCTATTACTAATATGCAGCTTGATAATTCATGGATTTCCACAAGGTTCAGTCAGCTAATACCATCAGCATGCACCGATATTCTTGTCAATTGTATTTTAGGCGGTCATATTGTGTTTCCGGATGATATTTCTGAAATGCTTTACTATCGCCTGCTGACCGGGAAGGATAAAGGCTTTGCGCAGTATGCAGACTGTACAAAGGAGCTTTCTGCAAAGATAGTTAAAAATATTTATAAATATGAAAGTTTTACGCAATTTTGTAACTTACTGAAGAGTAAAAATCTGACTTATACGCGTATTTCAAGGGTTCTCACGCATATTTTACTTGGTATTGAGAATGATGATTTTAATATATGTATGGATAATCCTTATCTGCGCATACTCGGTTTCAAAAAAATCATCAGGAGAGCTTATGCATCTCCTCAAAAAAAGAGCATCAACGCCTATTATTACAAAAGTCGCTGATGCTCCGTACGAGCTTATTTCCAAGGATATTTTTGCCGCTGATTTGTATGGCAGACTGTGTCATTCACAGCAAAATGAGTTTACACATGGGGTTGTAATTATTTAATCTACAGCTCCATTATAATTTCTCGCGCCAGACTTTCCTCTATAGGCTTTGCATACACTCCCGGTGCAAACTCAACAGTGGCTCCTATGCCTTTTTGGAGCACGAAACGCAGCTTGCCGTCTCTCACCTTTTTATCGGTGTAGAGTTTCTTTACAAGTTCTTCCCTGTCTATATAGTCAGGTATACTTGTCGGAAGACCGGCTCTCTCATAGAGCTTTATCACGCGCTCTGCCTGCTCCTCTGACATATAGCCAAGCCGTGCTGACATAAGTGCCTGTGCTGCCATTCCAATCGACAGTGCCTCTCCATGCAACAGCTTGTAGTCGCTGACTGTCTCGATTGCCCGGCCTACTGTGTGGCCAGATTTAAGGTTTCGCGAAGTCCCGCCTCTCGCTCATCCTTCATGACCACATTGTACTTGATACGGCAGTTATTTTCTGCAATATACTCACATGCAAATTTCCTGAATGAATATATATCATCCAGATTTTCCTCTATAAATTCAAACATATCCTCGCTGCCTAAGCATGCATGCTTGATGGTCTCTGCCATACCGCTTGCCATCTGGCGCTGTGGCAGTGTTTTCCAGGCAGCTATGTCTATATATACCTTTTGGGGCTGATTGAACAGACCTATGGTGTTGGTAGCAAGAGGTGTATCAATTGCTGTCTTGCCACCTACCGATGCATCTGCTGCCGCTAGAAGGGTGGTTGCATAGTTGATAAACGGCACTCCTCTGCCGTAGGTTCCTGCAATAAAGCCTGATAAGTCGGTTACCACACCGCCACCGACTGCAATTATACAGCAGTCTCTTCTGTACCCCTTTTTAAGCATGGCATCCTCTATCTTTGCCTTTGTCTCACGTGACTTACTCTTTTCCCCAGCCGGGAAAACAAACAAATCCACTGAGTATCCCGCATGCTTTATCTTCTCACAGATTGGAAGAGCATAAGGATCACGCACATTTGTATCTGTAATCACTGCAAATTTCTTTATCTTGCCCGCAAGACCATTTTCCAGGTCAGATACAAGGGTGTCTGAGAGGTTGTAGCCTATCTCAATATCATATGTATCATCTACTACTTTTTTGAGTTCTACATTGAATATGCTCATCTTTTTCTCCTGTTATGCTATATTTTTGTTTCTTTTATGCGGGAAACTACTACAGTATCCCCACAGCCTGCTTTGCAAGCTTATCTGCCTCTTCGTTGCCCTCTACTCCTGAGTGTCCTTTTACCTTTACAAAGGTAAGCTTTATTTTATCCCTAACTGACATGATGTATTCGTGATAAGCTATAGTGCCTGCCTTGTTTCGCTTCCATGTCCCTGTGGCCCACATCTCTATGCCCATGTAGTCATAGTATATGACCAGTTCCTTAATTCCAAGCTCTATAGCCTTTTTTACGGCAGCCTCCGCGCCTTTATCTCTCCGGCTACGTTGCGCATCGTGGCCATCTCGGCATCATTATCTGCCCCCTGCAGCACGTATTTTTCATAATCAGTCACAAGAAAGCCTCCATAGCCATAGGTGTGTGTAACCTTGTTAAAGGAGCCGTCGACAAACGCATACGTACTATTTTCGCCGGATGATTTCATTCCCGTAATGGTTTTCTCTCCGGCAATAAATTTCTCTCCGTTAATAAATTTTTCTGCCTCTTCTATCGTCTTAAAGCTTTTATACACTGCTCCCTGATATCCGTCAACCATTGCTTTGCAATCATTCCAGTTGAAATATATCCCGGGAACCTTTCCCTTTTTTACTGCATAGTATTTTGATGCCATGCTTTATTTCTCCTATAACACTCTTGACAAAAATTCCTGTAATCTCTCACTCTTTGGTGCGCCAAATACTTCCTCAGGTGTGCCCTCCTCAGCTATGGTACCCTCATTGATGAACATCACTCTGTTGGCCACTTCTCTGGCAAAGCCCATCTCATGTGTCACGACTACCATTGTCATGCCTGCCTCTGCAAGCTCCTTCATTACTGAAAGCACCTCACCTACCATCTCAGGGTCAAGTGCCGATGTAGGCTCATCAAACAGTATGACATCAGGATTCATAGCAAGTGAACGGATAATTGCCACTCTCTGCTTCTGTCCTCCGGAAAGCTGCGCCGGATATGCATCTGCCTTATCGAGGAGACCTATTCTGGTGAGAAGCTCATCTGCCTTATTTGATGCCTCATCCTTCGTCATCACACCGAGCTTCACCGGTGCGAGCATGATATTTGCCTTTATGGTCATGTTGGCAAACAGATTGAACTGCTGGAAAACCATGCCGATTTTCTGTCTGGTCACATTGATGTCTGTCGACTTGTCTGTCAGGTCTGTTCCTTCAAAAAGGATTTGTCCTGATGTAGGTGTCTCGAGCAGATTGAGGGAGCGTAAAAATGTAGACTTTCCACAGCCTGACGGTCCGATGATGGCAATTACATCACCTCTGTTCACCTCTGTGCTTATGCCCTTTAATACCTCCTGCTCTCCAAAACTCTTGTGCAGGTCTTTTACCTCTAGTATCACGTTATTATCTTTCATTGCTTCTCAGTCTCCTCTCAAGTTTGCTTACTCCGTGGCTTAAAAGCATCACTATAACCAGATAAATAAGGGCTACAGCAATAAGCGGTATAAATGCCTCGTATGTGTTGCTTCGTATGATATCTCCACCCTTTGTCAGATCCATCATACCAATATAACCACTGATTGATGTCTCCTTTAGGAGGCTGATAACTCGTTAAGCAGCGCCGGAAGTATATTTTTTGACAGCCTGCGGTATGATAACAAGCTTCATGGTCTGTCTGTAATTGAGTCCTAAGCTTCGTCCTGCCTCAAACTGTCCTATATCTACAGACATGATTCCTGAACGCACAATCTCTGCCACATATGCAGCTGAGTTGAGGCCGAAAGCAATGACTGCTACAAGTATCTTGTTGGTCACAGATGCAAGTACTACATAGTATATAATAAGAAGCTGTATCATGACAGGTGTTCCCCTGATGATGGTCAGGTATGCCTTGCAAATTCCGTTTAATATGGCAAGACCGCCGTTTCTGTCATGGCTGGTTCTGACTATCGCAATTAAAAATCCCAGCACAATACCAAGCATTACGGCAAATATTGTGATAACTATTGTATTGCCAAGACCCTTTACGATATACATGTAACGATTGTCCTTGACAAAGTTGTCATAGAGCTTTTCCTTTATACCGATTGAAGAACCCACCTGGCTGTCTTTTACGATAATCTCCTGCTTTGTTGGTGATATACGTATCGGTAAAATCAACATTTTTTCTGTCTGTCCTCTGTCACTGTAAAGCCTGCTGCTCCGACATCCACCTTGCCTGATGATACAGCGGCAATGATTGCGTCAAACTGCATATCCTCTACCTGCATATCCATGCCAAGCTCATCGGCTATGGCCTGCATGATATCCATATCAATTCCTGTGACCTTGTTGTCCTCATAGTACTCATATGGCGGGAACTCTGCATTGGTTCCTACCTTAAGTGTACCGTTTGACCTGTCAATGTCCTTCTTCACGTAGGGAGTCTTTCCCACCTGATCTTCAGAGCCGATATAGTTGTCGATGATGCTCTGAACTGTTCCATCCTGCTGCAGCTTTTCAAGCGCAGTGTTTACCTTGTCGCGAAGCTCTGTATTACCCTTTTTCAGGCAGAATGCATAGTCCTCGTTGGTAAACTCCTCGTCCAGTATCTTAAGTCCTTTGTTTTCTTTTACAAAGGCAAGTGCCGGCTGCTCATCAATAACCACGCAGTCAATCTTGCCGACCTTTAATGCCTGGACTGCATCAGCACCCTTGTTGTATCTCTCTACCTTGGTGCCTGAACCGTCGTTCTCATAATCAGATACATAGATATCTCCTGTGGTACCGAGCTGGACACCTATTTTTGCGCCCTCCAGATCGTCCACACAAGCGACCTTTTTGCTGTCGCTTTTGCCGCATGCGCATAAGCCAACAATGAATGTGGCCATTAATGCTGCCATAAGCAAAATCATAATCGGTTTTTTCTTAATGGATTTCATATTATTCCTCATTTCTGTATAAATATTTATTCACAATTATATCATATTAGTTTATAAAATAAAAGAGCCTGATTTTCTCAGACTCTTTTATACCAAATATTTATGCATCATGCTCCATGTTGCTTAACTTCTTCGCCTGGTCGGCTGCGATACAGGCATCAATTATTTCCTGGATATCTCCGTTAAGAATCTTGTCAAGCTTATAGAGTGTCAGATTGATTCTGTGATCTGTCACACGTCCCTGTGGGAAGTTGTAGGTACGAATCTTCTCAGCACGGTCTCCTGTACCGATCTGGCTTCGTCTCTCCTCTGCCTCTGCATCCTGCTTCTTCTGAAGCTCCATGTCATAGAGCTTTGTACGAAGAAGTGCAAAAGCCTTTTCCTTGTTCTGTATCTGTGACTTCTCAGTCTGGCTGTAGATGACAATACCTGTTGGATAATGTGTCAGTCGGACTGCTGAATCTGTTGTGTTGACACACTGTCCACCGTTTCCGGAAGCACGCATTACGTCAATTCGGATATCCTTGTCATCAATCTTGACATCCACATCCTCTGCCTCAGGCATTACAGCAACTGAGCATGTAGAGGTCTGGATACGTCCCTGCGACTCTGTCTCAGGCACTCGCTGCACACGGTGTACTCCCGACTCATACTTTAGGATAGAGTATGCACCTGAGCCCTTTACCATGAACTCGACAGACTTCATACCGCCGATTCCTGTCTCATCGGCATCAAGTGTCTCCACCTTCCAGCCTCTGTTCTCTGCGTAGTGCACATACATACGGTAGATTTCCGCTGCAAAAAGTGCTGCTTCCTCTCCGCCTGCACCGGCACGGATTTCGACGATTACGTTCTTGTCATCGTTAGGGTCCTTTGGCAGAAGAAGTATTTTAAGTTCCTTCTCAAGCTCCTCCACCTGCTCCTTTGAATCCTTAAGCTCTTCCTTTGCGAGCTCTCTCATCTCTTCATCTGATTCCTCATCCAAAATAGCCAGTGAATCCTCGATATTCTGCTTGCACTCTTTATATTTCTTATATGTCTCAACTATAGGAGCAAGGTCACTCTGCTCCTTCATAAGCTTTTTTAAATCTGTTTGCATCATTTGCCACATCCGGCTCGCTGAGCAGATTCATCAGCTCTTCATAATGGTGTATAAGATCTTCTAACTTATCAAACATGTTTTTCCTCCTTGCTGTCAAACACTCCCGATACTACCCTGTCATTTCCCGCCAGGTCCTTTATCACATGTACATCGCTAAATCCGGCAAACTGCATCATCTCTGACACCTGTCTGCCCTGGTCACAGCCTATCTCAAAAAGCAGCCTGCCCTGTGGCTTTAGATTTGCCCTGCAATCCTTTATGATGCGCCTGTAAAATAAAAAGTCCATCCTCAGAGCCGTCAAGAGCCTCATGCGGCTCAAATACTGACACCTCCGGCATCAGATGCGGTATCTCGTCGCTTCTTATATATGGTGGATTGGATACTATCACATCATACATCTCATCGACATGCTCAAACAGATCGCTTCTCTCAAAATCAACAAACACGCCGTTAAGCCTTGCGTTTTCCTTTGCCACATTGAGCGCCTGCTTTGAGATATCACAGGCTGCACCGTCCACATTAGTCGTGTTCTTTAAGATGCTTATAATTATGCAGCCGCTTCCTGTACACATATCAAGCACTCTCATACCCGGCTCTATTACCTTGAGTGCCTCCTCTACAAGAGTCTCTGTATCCTGACGCGGTATGAGCACATTGCTGTTCACACGGAATTTGAGTCCCATAAACTCCTGCTCTCCGACTATGTACTGGAGCGGAATACGTTCAGCGCGCTTACTCAGCAATGCTTGATATTCCCTTATCTGCTCCTGCGACATTTCCTCATCCATATGCACATAGTAATATGTGTGATTTATCCTGCATGCCATGGCTAAAAGCAGCCATGCATCGTTTTTTGCATCAACTATCTTTGCTTTTTGTAATATGCTTTCCCCAAGTAAAATTGCTTCTCTATATGTCATATATACCTTCTATCCGGCGGTCAATGTGCACACACATTGTTTTCCTCCTGCCATTTCTTCCAGTCAAACACGGCCTCAACCGATGCGATGCCAACCTCTATCATTTCATCATCCGGCTCCTTTGTGGTCATTCGCTGCATTAAAAGCCCAGGGACACTAAGCATGTTGACAACCGGATTGTCATATCTGCCCGCAAGTCTGATAAACTCATACGATACCCCTGCGATTACAGGAATAAGCACAAGTCGTAGCAATAACTGCAGCGGCTTTGAATCCACACGGATAAACATGAAAAACAATATGCTTATGAGCATTACTATAAGCAGAAAGCTTGTACCGCAGCGCTTGTGATGCTTTGAGCTTTTTCTCACATTTTCCACTGTAAGAGGCAGTCCGTGCTCTATGCAGTTGATGCATTTATGCTCAGAGCCGTGATACATAAATGTGCGCTTAATATCAGGGTCAGCGATATAATTGCTATATACCCCAGAAATATTGCCAGTCTGATAACGCCCTCTATGAACGCTATGAGCATCTGTGAGCTTATCACCTTTTTAAAAAACCCTGAAAGGAAATACGGCAATGCAAAAAACAGCGCGAGTGCTATGACAATTGACAGTACCACTGTACCTCCAAGCATGGCATTTTCCTGTTTCTTT
>ENA-OQJT01000169-OQJT01000169.1-human-gut-metagenome-genome-assembly--contig:-NODE-169-length-16276-cov-1.622887_pt1 | contig 16276 bp, 19 predicted proteins | sample MGYA00242612_ERZ504779 | MGnify/ENA primary metagenome ERZ504779 (study PRJEB26092, sample SAMD00036366) | human gut metagenome | host: Homo sapiens | study: EMG produced TPA metagenomics assembly of...
AGCAAAAATTTCATAAAACAGTACTATAAAATGCTTGCATTTTTAAGACTGTTTTGAAATTTTATTTGGCGGATACGCCACACCGACGAAATGCGTAGCATTTTGGAGGTTGGCTCTGAACAGTTACAATAATTCTACAGATAAGCAATCACAGCATTCGTATGATCTGCTATAGAACATAGAAAGGAGAATATCCGCAATGGAGGATAAGCGTATCACCAAAACAAAATGTGCTTTAAAGTCTGCTCTTTTGGATCTTTTAACCACACAGGCTTTTGATGTGATTTCAATCACGGAATTATGTAAGATTGCCAATGTCAGCCGGATCACTTTCTACACACATTATAAAGATAAATTTGCCCTCCTTGACGACATTTTCAATGATATGCTGATTATTGGAAAAGAGGGATACCATCGCAGACAAGAGGAAAACAATCCTGAAAACAATCTCACACAGGGATATCTGAACGTTTTGGACAGTATTTTGTCTCTTTACTATGAACGTTATGATTTTTTCCAGCATGTCGTACCGGAAACAAATCCTTACCTGGCTTTTCGATTTTATCGGATCCTTTTAGACACGGTAGAATCTCATACAGATAAGCTGAAGGCTTCTTATTCTTTAAAATATTCTGCAAGACAGATTGCCGGATTCATCTGCTTTGGTCTGTTCGGATTTATCAGTGAGTCTTATACATCAAAAGTACCGTTAGAACAGGTTCAGGCCGGAGCAAGACAGCTTTTAACAGATCTTCTGCAATCCAAAATTCTTGTATGATATTTTGCATTTGTAACTGTTCAGAGCCAAGCAAAATTTCAAAAAAGATGTAAAATGCTTGTACTTTTAAATTTAAACATGAAAAAGAACATGCCCCACAGTTTCAAGACTTCTTAAACAGAAGCTTTTATTCTCTGGTCATGTTCTTTTTTATTTTTAATAGTTACGCCTCTTTTTCTTTGTAATGATGCGCCTCTTCGAGCATCATATCTTTCACTTTCATCAGTCGGATCTGTGTACTACGCTCATTCTCATCCAGTTTCATCGTAATGTATTTGATACTTTCCTCTGTCTCTGGAATGATAACATGCTCCAGTGCATTTACACGACGTCTTGTCTTCTCAATCTCTGCCGCCATCAGCTGACATGCTTTTTCACATTCTGCAAGTCGGATCATATCTGGGAGGATATCTGATAAAGACTTCACTGCTCCATCAAGATCACTGGAAGTAAATGCAAATCCATAAGAATAGATATCATTTTCATCCGCTGTTCTTGTTTTGGATGTGAAGGTCGGAATCTCAACGCTCATAACATTCTTCTCATCAACTATAAGTCCAACTTCCTGCTTCGGAGCCATCAATGCAGTATTCAGTGCTGCCTCTGACATTCCGGCCCGGGCAATAACAAAATTACGGTTCGCAGAGAGAATTCCTTCTTCTACACGAAGTCTCACTTCCATATTTTCTCGGACAAGATCCAGATACTGGCGCATCAGCTCATCACGCTTATCTTTCAAAAGCTTGTGACCACGAATGGCTGTAATCCGCTTTTTCTTCAAACGGGTTAGTTCCATACGGGTTGGATTCACTTGTTTCGCAGCCAATACCGCCACCTCCTCTTTCTATCTTCGATTATTCTGTCTGTTCTTACTCTTTGTCGTAATATTCATCCAGATATTTATCGTCAATTCGTTTGAGTTCGGTACGCGGCAGCATGCGAAGCAGCTTCCATCCGATATTCAATGTTTCCTCAATGCTTCGGTCTGTCTGATATCCCTGAGATACATATTCTTTCTCAAATGCATCTGCGAAACGTGCATATTTCAGGTCAATTTCTGTCAGTGCGGCCTCTCCCAGGATAACCATCAGCTCTTTTGCATCTTTACCACGCGCATAAGCGGCAAACAACTGATTCATTGTATTGGCATGATCTGCTCTTGTCTTACCTGCTCCGATTCCTTTATCTTTCAAACGGGACAGAGATGGAAGAACATCAATTGGAGGTGTTACTCCTTTTCTGTAAAGCTCACGGCTTAAGATGATCTGTCCTTCCGTGATATATCCTGTCAGGTCAGGGATTGGATGAGTTTTATCATCCTCAGGCATTGTCAGGATCGGGATCATTGTGATACTTCCCTTCTTACCATTCTGACGTCCTGCTCTTTCATACAGTGTTGCAAGGTCTGTGTACAGATATCCCGGATATCCACGACGTCCAGGAACTTCCTTTCTTGCTGCGGATACCTCACGCAATGCATCTGCATAGTTTGTGATATCTGTCAGAATAACAAGGACATGCATATCCTTTTCAAATGCAAGATATTCTGCTGCTGTCAGCGCCATACGTGGTGTTGCGATACGCTCGATTGCCGGGTCATTTGCAAGGTTTACAAACAATACTGTTCTGTCGAGTGCTCCTGTCTCACGGAAGCTTTCGATAAAGAAGTTAGACTCCTCGAAAGTAATACCCATAGCAGCAAATACAACCGCAAAGTTTTCATTTGTTCCAAGTACCTTTGCCTGACGGGCAATCTGTGCTGCCAACTGTGCATGCGGCAGACCAGATGCTGAGAAGATTGGAAGCTTCTGTCCACGAACCAGTGTATTCAGTCCGTCAATTGCAGATACTCCTGTCTGGATAAACTCCTCCGGATAACATCTCGCTGCCGGATTCATTGGCAGACCATTGATATCCATTCTGGCATCCGGAAGGATCTGCGGACCTTCATCGATCGGATTACCAAGTCCATCAAAGACACGTCCAAGCATATCTTCTGATACGCCAAGTTCCATGCTTCGTCCAAGAAATCGTACTTTGCTGTTGGAGAGGTTAATACCTGTTGAACTTTCAAACAGCTGTACAAGAACATCGTTTCCGTTCACTTCCAGAACCTTACATCTTCTTGTCTCACCACTCGCCAGCTCGATTTCTCCAAGCTCATCATATGTTACGCCTTCTACTCCATGCACCAGCATCAGAGGTCCGGCCACTTCCTGAATGGTTCTATATTCTTTTGGCATTTAACCTTCCTCCTTTACAAATGCTGCTGCAATCTGAGCGCTTAATGTCTCATCAACCTGCTTAAATTCTTCGTCAAGCTTATCTTCTGTCACATATTTAAAACGTCCGATCTGCTCTCTGACCGGCATTGAGATCAGCTTCTGAAGTGATGCACCTTCTTTTAATGCATCGGTTGCTCTGTCAAAGAATTCATTAACGAGAACCATCATCATATGCTGTTTCTTCAATGACGTATACGTATCTACTTCATGGAAAGAATTCTGATGCAGGAAGTCCTCACGGATTGATCTTGCAGCTTCCATCTTCAGACGGTCGGACGGTGAAAGTGCATCCATACCTACCATCTTAACGATCTCTTCCAGTTCTGCTTCTTCCTGAAGCAGCGTCATCATCTTCTGACGGCCTTCCATCCAGTCTTCAGCGACCTGTCCGTTAAACCATTTTTCCATATCATCCAGATACAGAGAGTAACTCTTCAACCAGTTGATTGCCGGGAAATGTCTCTTGTATGCCAGGGAAGCATCCAGTCCCCAGAATACTTTGACGATACGAAGTGTAGCCTGAGATACCGGCTCAGATGTATCACCCCCCGGAGGAGATACTGCTCCGATAACGGAAAGTGCTCCTTCTCTTCCTTCTTTTCCAAGAGAAACTACATGTCCGGCACGCTCATAGAACTGAGCCAGACGACTTCCAAGATACGCCGGGTATCCTTCTTCACCTGGCATCTCTTCCAGACGTCCTGACATCTCACGAAGTGCCTCTGCCCAACGGGATGTAGAGTCTGCCATAAGTGCTACGGAATATCCCATATCACGGAAATATTCAGCAATTGTAATTCCTGTATAAATAGATGCCTCACGCGCTGCAACCGGCATGTCTGATGTGTTTGCGATCAGAACGGTTCTCTGCATCAAAGGCTGTCCTGTCTTCGGATCCTTCAATTCCGGGAACTCATTCAGAACATCTGTCATCTCATTTCCACGCTCTCCACATCCGATGTAGACAACAATATCTGCCTCAGCCCATTTTGCAAGCTGATGCTGGATTACTGTCTTTCCACTTCCGAAAGGTCCCGGAACGGCCGCAACACCGCCCTTGGCGATTGGGAAGAATGTGTCGATAACACGCTGTCCTGTTACAAGTGGCATCTCCGGTGGAAGTTTCTTCTTATACGGACGACCGCGACGAACCGGCCACTTCTGCATCATAGTTAATTCTTTTTCGCCTTTTTCTGTTTCAACAACTGCTACAATATCTTCTACTGTAAATGTGCCTTCTTTGATTTCCTTGATGGTTCCTTTAATTCCGTAAGGACCATGATCTTCTGCTGTACAAGAACTGTTTCCTGAACTGTACCAATCACATCTCCTGTCTCTACTTCATCTCCTACCTTTACAGTAGGAACAAACTCCCATTTCAGATTTCTCTTAAGAGACGGAACTTCAACTCCTCTTTTCAGGTTGTTTCCGGAAATCTTCATAATATCATCCAGTGGTCTCTGGATTCCGTCATAAATACTTGCGATCAGACCAGGTCCTAATTCTACAGACATTGGAACATCCATAGATTCAACCGGTTCTCCAGGTCCGAGACCTGATGTCTCTTCATATACCTGGATGGATGCCTCGTCACCGTGCATCTCAATGATCTCTCCGATCAGACGCTGTTCCGATACACGGACAACGTCAAACATATTCGCATCACGCATTCCCTCTGCGATAACAAGAGGTCCTGCGACTTTTTTAATCACTCCTGTGCTCATTCGCTTACTCCTCCAAACAGAATATCTGATCCGACGGCCTGCTCAACTGTCTTCTTCACGCCTTCAACTCCGGCTCCTGTATTCCCCGACACACCCGGGATCTGAATAATCGCCGGAAATGTCTGCTCACCGTACTTGTTGATTTCTGACGGAATCTGTGCAGCCACAGCCTCTGTAATATAGATAATGCCGTAATTTCCTTCTGCAAGCTGGCGAAGCTTTGCCTTCGCCTCATCCCGGTCTTTCACAGGGCAGATGCTAAGACCGAGGGTGGCAAATCCATAGATACTGTCATAATCGCCCATTACTGCAATCTTATACATACATCTCCCTTATCCTTTCCCGGATTGCTTCATCCGGAAATTCATTCTGCTTTCCGGTCAGTATAATCCGTACTGTCTTGATCTCATTTTGTCTGGCTAACAGATATGCCAGAAGCGGTCCAACAGAAAATGATTCGTATTTCTGTGACCTCATGGAATCTGTCATTTTATTATCACACCAGCGTTCAAATGCAGACGGTGATATACGCAGTGCATCGGCACCTTCACGATAAGATGTTCCTTCCAGATACTGTGCGATTTCCTCCGCACCGGCCAATGCTGCCTGTGTCAGCTGATCCACATTGATCTCGGAACAATTCACCATTGCCTTCTTCATGAAATCTGCATTTTTTCCTGTCTTCTGAGATCTTACTGCAATCTTAATATCAGCGATTGCAACTGCTGTCTGTGCATACTCTTCAATGATCTTCTCACCTGATTTTTTCCCTGCTTCCAGCATAGCTTCCAGTGTTGCGCGATCAATAATAAGATCACACAACTGTCCGTCTCTTGTGTGAAGCAGAGTATCAAATGCTTCTCTTGCTGTTGCCGGCATATTTCCCGGCAGCTTATCAAACTCTTTGTTCTGAACAATTGCATACATTTCTTCTCCAGAAATCTCACAATCATCATAGAAGATATTTTTATTCTCTACTTCCGTACATACTTCTTTGATCGCTGCTTTCAGATTGTGATAAAGTTTTGGAAGTGACAGAACATCGAATACATGCATATCCGGTGCCACCTCACGGATTGTCTGCCACACCTTCTCTTCTTCCTTATTCAGAACTTCATCTGCATTCAGCGTTCCTGCTGTCAGATCTCCCCAGCCCTTTTCAACCAGAAGCTGTAGAGCCTGTTCTGCACTCTTGCACGCAAGAAGCTGTTCGATCACTGCATTCGTTAAAAGAGAGACTTCCAATGCACGGATTCTGGCAACCGCATAGGTATATTTTGTCTTACTCAAGATTATCCCTCCTTGCGGCTACACTGCTGTAAACAGCTGCCGGTTCACTTTATCTGATAACTCTTCTCTTCTTGCATCAAACAACGCTTTGATCGTACAATTTTCTTCGATGCCGCCATAGGTTAGGATAAATCCCCCATCCATTCCTTCCGGCACTGTCTCTGTAAGTTCCAGGCTTCCGCCTTTCTTCTTCGCTGTTTCATATACTTTTTCCATATACCCCTGAGGCATACGTTTTCTGTCTTTCTCTGTAAAACAGATGGTTCCTGCTTCCGGAAGTACATACTTCTCAAGAACCTTTTCAAGCATTGCAAAATAAGCTGCATCATCAAGTTCTCCGACTGCTTTGTAAGCATCTTCAAGAACTTCTCTGATCACTTCCTGTTTCGCCTCAAGTACTGCCTTGCGCTTTCTCATATCTGATGAAGAGGCCAGGCGTTTCACAGAATCTTCTGCTCTGGCTTCTGCCTGTGCGATGATCTTCCGTGCATCCTTCTCTGCCTGTACTTTTGCTTCCCCAATTATAGAATCCGCCTGTGCGTGTGCCTGTGCGAGTATCTCTTTTGCATTCTCCTGCGCCTCTGCGATTATCTGCGCTTTCATTTTGTCAAGTCCACTCATCTCCACGCTCTCCTTTTTATTTATTTCTTACAGCTGGATACCACTTACTGCGAGGAAGGAAATCAGAAGAGCCAGGATCGCATATGTCTCAACCATTGCCGGGAACAGCATTGCTTTACCAAACTGCTCTGGCTTCTTTGCTACGATTCCGATAGAAGCCGCTGCTGTCTTACCCTGTGCGATACCTGAGATCAGTCCAACGATACCGATTGGGAGACAAGCTGCAAGAATCATAAGTCCTGACTGAACACTAACTTCTACTCCGCCACCGCCGAGGATACCGATCTTAGAAAGTGTAATAAATCCAACAAGCAGACCATACAGTCCCTGTGTACCTGGGAGCAGCTGCATGATAAGCACTTTAGCGAATTTACTAGGGTCTTCTGTAACAACACCTGATGCTGCCTGTCCTGCGATACCTACACCCAACGCAGATCCTGCGCCTGCGAATAATACTGCGATTGCTGCACCTAATAATCCATATACAACTCCAAGTTCACCTGCTATATTCATAATGTTGTTTCCTCCTTAACATCAACATATTTCGTATTTTCTTTAAAAGGCTCGAATGCTTTTCCGCCGCCTTCATAAAATTTTCCGAAGAATTCCACAAACTGTAAACGGTTTGTGTGTACATAAGCTCCCAGCAGATTGATTGCCAGGTTCAATACGTGTCCCACACTGAAGATCACAATGAAAAGAATCACACCGATCACATTGTTTGGAAGCATTGCTCCCATCTGATTAATAACTGATGCGATAACTCCTGTTGCAAGTCCAAGTGCAAGAAGTCTTGAATAGGACAATGCGTCACTGAGCCATCCTGTCACGTTATACAAATCATACGCTCCAAGCGCAAGCCGAAGCGCCGGATTCTTGTTTGCTCTTCCGGACATCAGAACAATACCGATTGCTCCACCCGCAGCCATCACTTTTGCAGCAGTGTTCAAAGCCGCCGGGAACACGATCGTTGTCTGTGCGATTGATGCAAAGATATCACTTGGAAGCAGCATCAGGATCAATCCGACCAGCATCACAAACCAAAGTACAACGTCACAGATAAAATCTACAACCTTTCCATCTTTCAAACACAGATAACCTTTAATTCCAAGTCCTACGAACAAATGAATTGTTCCAAATAACAAAGAATAAACCAGAAGTTTCATTGGATCATTCAATGGAACAAACCAAAGTGCCGGAACTGTTACCGTATGTCCGAAGAATTTTTCTGAAACAATGTCTACGATATTTCCAAAATATCCTCCAAACAGAACGCCCCATACAAGTGTAGATACTCCACAGTAGAAGAACAGTTTCAAAGATTTTTGCCATGCTCTGTGACATTCTTGGATATTTCTTCACAAGAATCGCACACACAATTGCAACAACTGCTCCATACGCTGCATCTGACAACATCATTCCGAAGAAAAATACATAGAAGAATGACATGATCGTTGTCGGATCGATCTCTCCGGCATGCGGTAATCCGTAAGATTCTACAATGCCTTCCATGTTTGTAGAGAATGGGTTATTCTTTAAAATAACCGGTGCTTCTTCACCTTCGTCAATGTCTTCAATATCTACCATACAGTTATATTTCTCTGTCAAAGATTTCTCTACCGGACCTGACTCACATGCCGGTATATATCCACTTATCACAAATGTACGCTTTGACTGAAGAAGATCTCCGAGAACTGCATACTTATCTGCTCGGACTCTGTAATAATCTGCTACGGCCTGAAGTTCTTTTCTTTTGGAAGCCAGGCTCTTAAGTTCTGCCTCACACTGTGTCATCCGTTCTCTTGACGCTGCTATCTCTGTTTCCAGCACTTCCGTCTGTTCTTTTGGTGTCTTACTCCAGTTCTGGGATGGTCTTGCAAATCCTGCACTTCGAAGTGCTTCTTCCACTGTCTGGAGTTGTTCTTTTAAGCAGATAACTGCAATACAGATCATATTAGATTCTGCTGAAACTAAATGTACATCGACTCCTGTTTTCTCCATCACTTCCGGAGTCTTCTCAAGTAGAATGGAATAAATGTTCTCAAGAGTAAGCTCTCCCGGCATTGTTCCCAGGATCAAAGCTGTCCTTTTTGTCTTCCCTTCCTGAAGCGGAACATCTAATGCCATCCACGGCATCAGACTTTCAATCTGATTCTCGATCTTTGCTATGCCTGCTCTAAGCTCAGCATACTCACGATCAAGATCATAAATTTCGCGGGCTGTCTTGATCAATTCCGGTCCAGATGTCTGAACCTTTTCTTCCAACTCACGATCAATCAGTTCTTTTCCTTCCAGCGAAGAAAGTAATGACTTTTTCTCCGGAGCGTAAGCATCCAGAATCCCCAGTGCCTGATCTGCTGCAGTTGCCGCTTTTTCAAATTTCATCCGCTGTCCGGTTGTGTCCATCTTTTGGAAGAATGCATCCTCTTCTTTTTCCCTGTCAACTTCAAGAACTCCAAGATGCTGTAACTGTTCCAGGATTGCTTTTCGATCTTTCTTCAGGGCACAGATGCTGATTTTCTGCATCTTAAGTACCGCCATAATCTTATCCCTCCTTTTTTGTTACGACCACATGGATCAGATCAATTCAGAAAGAACCAGCTGCACTGCTGCATCCTTTTTCTCTCTTGCAGAAACCTTCAGCTCTTCGATCACATCTTTGAGCTTCTCTGCTTCTTTATCTTCCTGATTTTTCGTCTCTTCACTGGCTTTCTCATCCAGTCCACCGGCAGTTCTTTTTGCCTCTTCTATAAGTTCTTCATGAATCTGCTTTGCCTGAAGAGATGCATCTTTCAGAATCTGTTCTTTCTGTTCCTGTGCTTTTACAAGAATCTCTTCTGCCTGCTGTTCTGCTTCTTTAATTGACCGGATTGTCTCATCCACCATAGTATCTACACCACCTTTCTTGTCTCCCCTTTTTATTGTTCTTATGTGATTTTGAACAATAAGATTTCTTCGCTGCATGTTGTTACTGCACATTAATATCTAAGGATTACGCTGTTCGCAGCACGTATCAATATATTATTACCATACTTTTCTTTCCTATTCTCTTTCTGTTTGTAACTTTCGCACAACGATGTTATTTTAAACATAGCATATTTTGTCGTAATAATCAAACTTTTTATTAGATTTTTATAAATTTTTTTTTAGATTACTAAATATTTTTTCTATTTTTTGTAGTTTAGTAAACGTTTTTTTGTATATTTGTATAAATATCTGATTATTCTTTTTTAAAAAAGGAATAGATAAGAAAATGTCCTTTTACAACTTCTTATCCATTCCCATGAATTACTTTGAAAACATATTTTTTTCGTGTTAACGCTGCATCTTTTTTCTCAACATCATTGCAGCATCTGCAAGAAGTTGTTCCATTTCACTTTCAGAAGCTCCTTCACTAATATCGCGCCATACTTTTATATCACGTCCTACTTCTCCACCCATTTTAATAAATGGTTCCATGACTATTGCCCCTTGATAATCGATTTCTTTTAATGCGTCTGTAATTTCATTCCACGGCATTTTCCCATTTTCACATGGTGGTCTTCTATTACTCTCTCCCACATGAAAATGACCAAGGCGATTACCAACTAATTTAATTGCTCCTGCAAAACTGTCCTCCTCAATATTCATATGATATGTGTCCAGAAGAATCTTGCAGTTCGGACTTCCAACTTCATCTACATACTTTACTGCTTCTTCTGCTGTATTAACAAGAGATGACTCATAACGATTTACAACTTCAACTGCAAAAGTAATTCCCTTATCTTCTGCAACTTTCATAATCTCTTTCACTGCTGAAATACTTCTCTCCCAGGTAGCACTTTTATCTGTAATACCTTCCATAAATGTCTTATTCCACGCTGCAATATCCACTCCCGAATAAGTTTTTCCTCCCATTTCAGACATAATTTGGAAAGTATCCGTTGTAAATTTAATTCCATTTTTTCGAATCTCTTCATCTTCTGATGCTAAATCCTGATTCGCAGATAAACCAACTGAAAAAGTCAATTCAATATCATTCGCCTTTGCGGCAGCTGCAATCTCATCTCTCTGAAATTTTGTCAGTGCAAGAAGAGGCGCCGGAGCTACCTCTAGAATATCTAATCCTATTTTCTTTACCTGCTCAATCCGTTTGATAAAATCCGTATTCCAATCTCTGTTGAAATATCCAAAGTGAACTCCTATCTTGTTCAATTTTTCTCCTCCTCTTTTTATTACCAATCTTCATTTTTCCATATTTTCAGCCTTTTAATTCTTTTTTCAACTGACGAATTGTTGTATTTTCATCAATATATACAACCTCAATGCCCATCGCATCTCCCCAATCGCCAAGCTGTTCCGCTGTCAGATCGTATGTCATAACTGTGTGATGTGCCCCACCTGTCATCAGCCATGCTTCCACACCTGTCAAGAAATCTGGTTTTGGTGTCCAGAATGCTGTCGCTACCGGGAGATTCGGCATTGGACGTTCTGTTTTCTTGCATGTGATATCATTGATCACAAGACGGAAATGATCTCCCATATCAATCAAGGAGGAGGCAATTGCATTTCCTTCTTTCGCTGTAAATACAAGCCTTGCCGGATCTTCTCTGTTTCCAAGTCCAAGTGGATTTACACGAATATTAATATCTCCTTCTGCAATTGAAGGACAGATTTCTAACATATGTGTCTCGAGAACCCCTTCTTTTCCTGGAACAAGATTATAGGTGTAATCCTCCATGAAAGAAGTTCCCTTTGCATCCTTAACTCCAGCTGTCATCAATTTCACAATTCGTAACATCGCAGCTGTTTTCCAGTCACCTTCTGCAGCAAATCCATAACCTTTTCCCATCAGTCTCTGCATTGCCAGTCCTGGCAGCTGTTTTAATCCTCCAAGTTGTCCAAAATGAGTAACCACAGCCTGATATTTTTTTTTCTTCAAGGAAGCGTTCAAATCCAATCTCAATTCTTGCCTGTTCTTCTACATGTCTCCTAAACTCCTGTGGATCTCGTCCTTCCAGAAGAATTCCATATTTATCATAGTATTCATCTGTCAATATATTGATGTCGCTCTGCGACACTGCATTTACCGCATCTGCTGCGTCTACGATTGTATAAGTATCGACTTCCCATCCAAATTTCAACTGTGCCTCAACTTTATCACCTTCGGTATCTGCTACATTAAGCATATTGTCCGCAAAACGTGCTACTCGTAAATGATTGCTTTCTACAAGTCCAATTGCCGTTATCATCCAGTCTCCGATTTTTTTCTGCACACGTTCTGATTTCCAATGACCTACAACAATCTTATGCTCTTTCTTCATTCTTGCAAGCATATAAGCAAACTCTCTGTCACCATGAGCTGACTGATTGATATTGATAAAGCCCATATCCAGTGTATCGTACGGAATCTCTTCGTTAAATTGTGTGTGAAGATGAAGCAATGGTTTTCTTAAATCTTTCAATCCCAACATCCATGACTTTGCAGGTGAGAACATATGCATCCAAGCAATCACACCAGCGCAGTTTTCATCTTCATTTGCTGCATTAAAAGTTTTACGAATGTTTTCATTTGTCAGGAGCGTCGGTTTCAATACAATTTCATATGGGACCAGTCCTGACTGATTCATCTCATCTACAATCTTTCTGCTGTGTTCTGTCACAATTCGAATTTCTTCATCCCCATACAAATCAACTGACCCAGGACAGAACCAGAACTTGTAATCTCTTTTTTGTAACATCATCTATCACCTCGATCTTTACAATCAGTCTTTCTTCTTTGCGATTGCCTCTTTTACACGTTCAGCAATCTTTTCTGGAGTAAATCCAAATCTTTCTCTTAAATAAGCCTCTGATCCAACTTCTCCGAACTCGTCTCTTGTTCCAATTCTCTCTACAACTGTTGGATTATTCTCACCAAGGAATTCTGCAACTGCTGCACCAAGTCCACCGTAAACAGAATGATTTTCGGCTGTCACAATTGCTCCCGTCTCCTGTGCACATTTTAAAACAAGTGCTTCATCCAACGGCTTAATCGTAAACATATCAACTACCCGTACATGAATTCCTTCTTCCTCAAGAAGTTCTGCTGCCTGGAGGGAAATTGTCACAAGACGCCCGCAGGCTATGATAGAAGCATCATTTCCTTCCCTCAGGACAATTCCTTTTCCTATTTCGAATTCTGTATCCTCATCATAAACAGCAATATTATCTGCAAGCGGGGTTCTATAATAATAAATTCCTTTCATATCAACAGTCTTACTAATCAGCTTATTAAACTGAACCCCATCCACAATATCAAAAATATGTGCATTTGGCACGGTACGCATCATAGCAATATCTTCAAATGCCATATGTGTTCCACCCCAGTATGTCTGTTTGTATCCTGGCTCACTTCCAATAATGTTTAATGTTTTTCTTCCATAAGCACCCGAAAGGAAAATCTGGTCAAATGCTCTTCTTGTGATAAAAGATGCAAAACTGTGAATAATCGGTTTCATGCCCATCACTGACATTGCAGCTGCTGTTCCAACCATATTTGCCTCAGCGATACCACAGCGGATTACCCGTTCTGGATATTTATCGCCCAGATCCCACAGACCTGCTCCGAACGCAAACATCAAGTCCGCATCCAGATAAATCAGATCAGGATCCTTTTCCAGCATACCACCAAGATTTTCTACGAACTGATCCGTAATTGCCTTTTTTTCATATTCGCCATTATAGATTATCTTTGCCATTCTTCTCATCCTCCTTACAGACTGTTCTTCACTGCTTCCAGTTCAGCCAGGCACCGATCTGCCAGTTCTTTATCTACAGGAATCATGTGATTAAATTTCATTTTTTCAATACATTTTACTCCACTACCTTTTACACCATCCAGAACGAGAACTCCTGGCTTATCACTCTGATTTTCCCTGACCTGTTTGAAGGCTTCCTGAATTGCTTCGATATCGTCACCCTTTACAGTTACTGCATACCAACCAAAAGCTCTAAACTTTTCTGCAATATCCAGAAGAGAAATACATTCATCAATTGTTCCATCAATCTGCTTTTTTATTCCAGTCGACAATTCCGATCAAATTGTTCAATTTATACTGGTGTGCATACATTGCAGCTTCCCATATCTGACCTTCCTGAATCTCACCATCTCCCATCAGACAGTAAATTCTGTTTTTCAGATTTTTAATCTTCGCAGCATGTGCAAATCCATTTGCAAGAGAGAGTCCCTGTCCAAGTGATCCTGTAGATGCATCAATTCCAGGTGTTCTGATTCTGTCACAATGACTTGGAAGTCTTGTCCCTCCCTCGCAAAGAGTCGGCAGCCAATCAAGGGGGAAATATCCTTTCAATGCAGCGTTGCAAATACTGCCGGACCTGCATGTCCCTTAGATACGACCAGCATATCTCTATCCAGTTTCTTCGGATCAGCCGGATCAATATTTTTCAGTTCTCCATTATACAAAACAGTAAGGACATCTGCGATAGACAGACAGCCTCCGATATGTCCGAATGTACGTGCCTCCAGGCATTTTACTGTCTCAATTCTGACATCGGTTGCAAATTTTTTCAGTTCATTTACCGTCATGTTCCTATCCTCCATTTCTATTTCTCAATTGAATGTACCATTTCATTAATTGCATCAATATAGAAGTTTACATCCTGTCCGACTGTAACACTGTCAAATCCCTGTTTCAGTCTTGTATTGGCAACATTAAAGTCTGCGCAATAGATAATTGTAAATTTACCTGCATCTTTTACAGCTTTCAGAATTCTCTCCAGTGCTGCTTTGAATTCCGGTTTGTCAAACTGTGTTGGAATTCCCATTGCTACAGACAGATCATATGGTCCTACAAAGATTCCATCAATTCCATCTACTTTTGCGATTTCTTCAATATTCTCAAGGCATCCCATTGTCTCACACTGTGGAATCAGAAGAGTTTCACGGTTACATGTTGCAAAATAATCATTAATATCTCCCTTGGCATGCTCAAGATATCCATAACCTGCTCCTCTTGCAAATGCAACACCTCTCTGTCCTACCGGGAAATATTTTCCGTATTCCACAATCTTTTTAATTTCCTCAAGAGAATGTACCTGCGGAATAATGAGCCCACCTGCCCCGATATCGAGCATTTTAAGAATTGAATTTCTGTTAGAATCCTTTACTCTGACAAGTGCCGTTGTACCATGGAGTTCTGCTCCTCTTAACATAAGCATTACACTCTCTACATCAAAAGGTCCATGCTCTGTATCAATTAACATATAATCCAGATCTGTCAATGCAAGAGCTTCAGCTACACTTGCATTTCCTGCCTCGAAAAATGTTCCTACTGTTTTCTCGCCGTTCATAATTTTTTCTCTTAATAAATTCTTCATATACTTACCTCTTTCTTTTCTTCCCGGATCTTATATAGCAGGCTGACCCGGGAATATCTATTTCAGGAAAATTGGAAATGACCTATTACTTATACAAGTCCAAGTTCTCTTTTATTTACGATGTTTGCCGGATTCTTTCCATTCAGCACATCTGTTGCTGTCTGTGCAAGCACTTCCATCATCTGCTGTTCTGCTTCAACTGAATTATATGCTGCATGTGGAGAACAGATAATTCTTCCAGTTTCAAATAAAGGATGATTTGCTACTGTAATTGGTTCTCCCTCTACAACATCAAGTGCTGCTGATTTAACTTTTCCTTCTTTCACAGCCTCCATCAAATCATCAATTGCAATAATAGGACCCCTAGATGTATTGACAATCATTACACCATCTTTCATCTTGGTAATTGCTTCTTTATCAATCAAATGGAATGTACTGTCCATTAATGGTGTATGTAATGATACGATATCTGCTTCGGCAAACAATTGATCCAACTCGACCTTCTCTGCTCCTGATGCCTTCACAACCTCTTCTGGAAGAAATGGATCATACGCTATCATTCTAAAACCGAATCCCTTTGCAAACTCTGCTGCCCTTCTGGCAATATGACCAAATCCGACAAAGCCCAGTGTCTGACTAGATAGTCTGTGTGGTTTAAATCCGGCATTTGCCAGCCATTGCCCTCGCTTTACAAGATCGTTGTAAAAAACAAGCTGTCTCTCCATTGCAAGAATCATTGCAATAGTATGTGTTGCCACTTCATCCAGGCAATGTACCGGACTATTACAAACTTTAATCCCCCGCTCTGTAGCTGCCTTTACATCAATTACGTCATAACCGATTCCGTATCGTAAAATAACTTTGCAATGTTCTAAGGCATCCATTATTCTTGGAGTAATCTGTCTATAAATAACCAAAAGCGCATCTGCATCTTTGCATTTTTCGATAATTTCATCTTCTGTCTGACAATCCTCCAAAACAAATTCAATTCCATTTTCCTCAAAAATCTTTTTCTGGATGGAATAATCCAATCCATCCGCTGAATTTTTGTCTACTACGATTGCTTTCATTTTTTTCTTTTCGCCTCCTGTTTCTCAGTAAGTTCAACTGCTTTTGTTTTGATTTAGCCATATTGTATATTTTGCTTATAAATTGAGTCAATTTCGTCCTTGTTTGTTGTTTTCACTCATTTGTACTTTCAAGTACATTTTATCCGTTTC
>ENA-OQJT01000170-OQJT01000170.1-human-gut-metagenome-genome-assembly--contig:-NODE-170-length-16241-cov-0.981817_pt1 | contig 16241 bp, 18 predicted proteins | sample MGYA00242612_ERZ504779 | MGnify/ENA primary metagenome ERZ504779 (study PRJEB26092, sample SAMD00036366) | human gut metagenome | host: Homo sapiens | study: EMG produced TPA metagenomics assembly of...
TCTCTGCGGACGGTCTGCACGCCATACATTTCCCATCTGAAGTGCTTTGAACGGGGACGGAAGCTCGTTTGCGTTGTTGGAATAGTAACGGCAGAGCGGAACGGTCAGGTCATAACGCAGGCCGCTGTCTACGAGATCGTTTTCTTTCTCAGCGGTCTCGAGTTTCAGCTTCTCTCCTCTTTTTAAGATCTTGAAAATCAGTTTCTCATTCTCGCCGCCCTGTTTGCTGTTCAGGTTTTCGATGTGCTCCACGCATGGGGTCTCCATGGAGGTAAAGCCGAAGGTTCCGTAAGTTTCCTTGATCAGACGGATCACGTAGTCACGGATTGCCATTTCTTTCGGTAAAATATCTTTCATTCCGGTAACCGGTTTCTTTTTTAATGCCATTTTCTGTTTTCTCCTTTATGATTTCCCGGATCAATTCATCGACATCAGAAAGCTCGATCGCTTTCCGGCTGCCGCTGTGGATCACTCTCTGAAATGCCAGGAACATTTTCAGATCGAAATTTTTGACTTCTTCTGTCATAAGCTCCATCGCCTGTTCCCGCGTAAACGCACTCCGGTACGGGCGGTCGGAGGTCAGCGCGCAGTACACATCACAGATGCGTAAGATACGCGCCCCAAAACGGAATCTTTTCCCCCGCCAGATTGGCGGATACCCGGTTCCGTCATAATTTTCATGGTGATACAGAATACTCTCCAGCACAAAATCGGAGTAGCCGTGTCCCTGCAGGAGTTCATAGCCCAGTGTGGAATGGGTCCGCACAAAGCGCATCTCCTCGACGACGAGCGTATCCTGTTCTTCTACGTAATTCTCCAGTACAATCTTTCCGATATCGTGGAGAACGCCCGCTTTTGCAAGCTCATAGCAGATTTCTTTCTCATACCCCAGTTCCCGCGCAAGATCGTAAGCTAAATTGCTCACTTCCATGCCATGGATGAGCTGCTCGGTCAGGGTATAGCGCAGCATGTGAAGCTGCTGACTGGAATTTTCTTTCATTTTGGCAGATACTTCTCCATTCCGATACGCTTTCTCTCGATCATTTCATCGATACGCTCCACGTAGTTTTTCAGATCCTTCACGTTCTCCACCCGCTCAATGCGCTCTCCGTGTTCAAACACGAATTTCGTGGACGCTCCGGCTCCCGCGGCCAGAATGGACTGTTTTTCCTCCATAATGAGGATGTTGTAGATGCCTGCTTTTCCTTCGCGGGAGTAGCCGACATTCTCAAAGTTACCCGCCATATTTTTTCTGGCGGTACATGTAATACGGTCCCATCTCCATGCGGTGTGCGCTGTCCATCGTCATTTTCATGATCTCGGCAGAGTTTTCAAACGAGATTTCCTGATATTTGTCTTTGAACAGGTTGAGTCTCGTTGCACGCTTTAACGCAAGGGAATGGACGGTCAGGGAATCCGGATTCAGCGCTTCCACTTTTTCCAACGTATGCGCCACTTTTTCCTTGTCCTCGCCCGGCAGACCGACGATCAGATCCATGTTGATGTTGTCAAATCCAAGGGAACGCGCCATACGGAACTTCTCCTCGATCTCCTCCACGGTATGGTGACGTCCGATCAGATCCAGCGTTTCCTGGTTCATGGTCTGTGGATTGATCGAAATACGGGTGACCGGGAATTTGCGGATGGCTTTTAAGACCTCCTCATTGATCGTATCCGGCCGTCCTGCCTCCACGGTGAACTCCTGCACCTGCTCCATCGGGAAGAGCTCTGTCACTTTCGTGAGCAGGCGCTCCATCTGTGCCGCATTCAGCGTGGTCGGCGTACCGCCTCCGATGTAGATCGTATCAAGGGTGTAATCCTTCATGTTCTCACTGATAAAGATCAGTTCTTTGATCAGTGCATCGAGATACGGATCTACCATATGCTCCCAGCGGCTTAACACATGGGAGCCGAAGGAACAGTACAGGCAGATGCTCGGACAGAACGGGATGCCGATGTACAGGCTGTAACCGTGTTCGTAGTCGATCGTCTTTAAAATGTCCTTTTCCCGGTTGGCAATCGTGATCGCAAGTGCCGTCTTTTCCGGGCTGGTGTAGTAAGTTTCGCGCATGTATTTCGCAATCTCTACATTTTTTTTACCCTCTTCCAGCATCTTCATCGGAATTTTCGTCGGACGGATGCCGGTGAGATCGCCCCACGGAAGTTCTTTTCCGCTCACTTTCGAGAGAGTGCGATAGACCATCCGTTTCAGGACATTTTTTCGTTTCGTGGCGGTCTTTTTTCATATTCCACCGCCTCACACGCGGCAGAAAGCTCTTCGTGCTTCTCATTTTCTATGGAAAAGCAGATCTGGTCTGCCGCGTACAGGATCTTATCATAATATGCAAATTCCCCGTCCGGCGCCCCATCCTCTTCGTACCACGAGGTGATCTCGCAGCCGGGATAGAATGCCTTGATCAGGGAATACACATCGTATTCAAAATCTTTTCTGTTAAAACAAAGGCTGATATTAAGCAAGGGGATTGTACCTCTTTTCATGTTCAATCGTAGTTTCATCGTTGTGGCCCGGATACACAGTCACATCCCCGGGAAGCTCTTTTAACAGGCGTTTGACCGATGCAATCAGATCTCTTCCGGAGGATGTCGGGAAATCGTATCTTCCATATGATTCGCAAAACAGCGTATCGCCGGAAAAAAGTGCTTTTTCTGCCGGAATATAATAGCAGACGCTCCTGCCGTATGGCTGGTGTTGCAAGCACATTGGATTTTAAAATCCGCCAGATGCAGAATATCGCCCTCTTTTTACCGTTTTTGTCTGCCTGCATCGTGTACGGCGCGCTCCAGAGGCCGGAAAGATTTTCCCTTGCATCCCCCAGAAGGTGCTGCTCCTTTTCATGGACATAGACCGGAATATGGTATTTTTTCCGCAACGCATCCGCTGCCAGCATATGGTCGAAATGGCCATGGGTCAGCAGAATGGCCTCCGGGTCGCCGTCGATCTCGTCGATCTGGCGTTCAATCTCCAGCGGCGAATCGCCCGGGTCCACGATCAGCACCTTCTGGCTGTCCGGATTTTCCACAACGTAGCAGTTTGTCGAGAGCATTCCAAGTGCCCGGTAATTTACCTTTATCATACGCTTTTCTCCTTTTTATCCTCTCGATCTCTGAATATCGATCACGCTCTCCACCTGGCGCACCTTCTCGATGATGCTGTTCAGCTCTTCGTTGTTGTGCACGTCGAACGTCACATCGATGGAAGCCGTTCCCTGCTTGCTCGTTCTCACGTTCATCGCCGCAAGGTCGATCTTCCGCTCGGTAAAGATCTTGGAGATATCCACCAGAAGACCGGTACGGTTGTTTGCGTAAACGCTGATCTCCACGGTATAGAGAGAGCCGCCGTTGTCCTCTGCCTGCCATTCAGCATCAATGAGGCGCGCCCGCTCAGATTCCGGCAGATTCAGGACATTGACACAGTCGGTGCGGTGAATGGTCACGCCGCGTCCTCTTGTGACAAAGCCCACGATCTCATCGCCCGGGATCGGATTGCAGCATTTGGAGAAGCGAACTGCCACATCGTGGATACCGCGCACGACGATGCCGCCCTTGCTCTTTCCAACCGGCAGAACTTTCTCTCCGGATGCCGCCTCGAGCACCTGCTCGTCGGTGATCTCTTTTTTATGCTGCTTTTCGTACGTCTCAATCAGCTTGTTGAGGACCTGGCCCTCTTTTAAGCCGCCGTGGCCGATGGCCGCAAGAACGGAATCCCAGTCGCGGAAGCCGTACTTTCTCATGACAGCCTCTTCGTACATCGGTTTTGTATAGATTCCAAGATTTTTGCCCTTCAGCTTTGCATAGCTGGTGAGCATTTCCTTGCCTTTGACGATGTTGTCCGTCTTGTTCTGCTGGCGGAACCACTGGTTGATGCGGCTCTTTGCCTGGGAACTCTTCGCAATTTTCAGCCAGTCGCGGCTCGGTCCCTTGGAGTTCTGCGAGGTGATGATCTCGACGCGGTCTCCGTTGTGAAGTTCCGTCTCGATCGGCACGAGTTTTCCGTTGACCCTCGCTCCGACCATCTTGTTGCCGACCGCACTGTGGACGGAATAAGCAAAGTCGATGGCACAGGAGCCGACCGGAAGCGTTTTGACATCGCCCGCCGGGCTGAAACAGTAAACATTGTCGGCAAACAGGTCGAGATCGCTCTTTAAGAGGTTCATGAACTCATGGTTGTCCGCCATGTCCTGCTGCCACTCCAGAATCTGGCGCAGCCAGGTCAGTTTTTCCTCTTCCTGCTCCGGTCCCGGTTTCTTGCCGTCGGAGGCCTCTTTGTATTTCCAGTGTGCAGCGATACCGTATTCTGCAATCCGGTGCATCTCATAAGTACGGATCTGAATCTCAAACGGCTGTCCGTTCGGTCCAATCAGGGTTGTATGCAGGGACTGGTAACGGTTTGGCTTCGGCATCGCAATGTAATCTTTGAAACGGCCCGGGATCGGCGTGTACATTTCATGGATGACACCGAGCGCTGCATAGCAGTCTTTGACGGATTCCACGATGATGCGGACCGCAAAGAGGTCATAGATCTGATCCAGCGTCTTATGCTGGTTGACCATCTTTTTGTAGATGCTGAAAAAGTGCTTGATTCGTCCGTTGACATCTGCCTCAATGCCGGCCTGGTGGATATGACGGGTCACCTCTTTTACGATCGCATCGACAAACTCCTGCCGCTGCTCCCGCTTCATGCTGACCTTCTGCACCAGTTCATAGTACGCATCCGGCTCCAGATATTTCAGAGAAAGGTCATCGAGTTCGACCTTGATCTTGGAAATACCGAGGCGCTGTGCGATCGGGGCATAAATATCCATCGTCTCACGCGCTTTTTTTCTTCTGCGTCTCCGGCGACCAGTACTGTGCAGTCCGCATGTTGTGCAGACGGTCCGCCAGTTTTACCAGAATAACACGGATATCCTTTGCCATCGCAAGGAACATCTTTCTCAGGTTTTCTGCCTGCTCCTCGACCTTATCCGCAGAATATTTCAGCTGTGCCAGCTTCGTGACACCGCTTACAATCAGGGACACCTCCGGGCCGAACTCCTCGGTCAGCTCTTCTTCGGTCATGACGGTATCTTCGACAACGTCGTGCAGAAGGCCTGCCGCGATCGACTCCTTGTCGAGCTCCAGATCTGCCAGGATAATTGCCACACAGAGCGGATGGATGATGTACGGTTCCCCGCTCTTTCTTTTCTGGTCCTTATGTGCATCCGCTGCCACGCGGTATGCTTTTTCGATCAGGGAAATATCGTCCGATGGATGATATTTTTTCACAGAAGCGATCAATTCCCCGTATAATTCCTCCGGACTTGTAAAATCGTCCGTCTTGCGGATTCTGGCTTCTGCCGCCGCCACATCCTTCTTTAATTCTTCTTCACTGATTCTTTTCTCTTCTTCCATATGTATCCTCCGCTCTCATGATTAACCCCTGCGTTTCGTTGGATACGTTATTTGCCATCGTAACGGATGACAGATTTTACATCATATTTTGCCAGTTTTTCGCGTCCTTTTTAAGCCGGCAAGCTCCATCAGGAACACGATTCTGGTTACTTCGCCGCCGAGGCGCTCGATCATTTTTGCACAAGCCTCCACGGTACCGCCGGTTGCAATCAGGTCGTCGATGATGACTACCTTCTGGCCCGGTTTGATGGAGTCTTTGTGCATCTCGATCGTTGCACTGCCGTACTCCAGGTCATAGCTCTCCTCGATGGTCTCCAGAGGAAGTTTTCCTTTTTTACGGATCGGCACGAACGGTTTGTGCAGATTGTAAGCAATCGGCATACCGAAAATGAAGCCGCGGGACTCGGTTCCGCAGATTACGTCACAGTCTACTTCTTCTACAAAATGCTGCATCTCATCTATGGCAAGCTGCAGTCCGTCTGCGTCCTGCAGGATACTCGTTACATCTCTGAAAATAATACCCGGTTCCGGGAAATCCGGAATACTTCTTACGTAATCCTCTACTTTTTTCATAAAATATTCCTCCGTTTCGTCAAGGTTTGACAATTCACCTTACAGTATAGCATCAATATTCTTCTGCGTCAATTTTGTTTCCGATAGAAAACAGGGCAGAAAAATCAGGTATTTGCGGCTTTTCTGCATCTTTAAAAATAACTCTGGATATTGATCTGTAATTTGTCGCGTCCGTTCCACGTATCGATCGACGGATAGTACGCTACCGAGAGGGTTGGATGTGCATCCACGTATGCGGCGAACGCTTCTCCCTCGCCGAAATAGACACCATCCATCTGGTATCCGCCCGCATCGGCAAGCTGTACTTTCACCACGTTTCTATTCTTTCCAAAAATGCGGTAATTTAATACAGTCAGTCCTTTCTGTGCGAACAGCGGTTTCGTGTTGCCTTTTCCGAACGGCTCCAAGAGGCTTAACTGGCGGATCAGATTTTTGGTGATGTAGGTGATCGGCATCGGCACATCGATCACGACTTTTTCGACGAAATCCTCTTCCGTCAGCGTGGACTTATCGTTCAGTGCCCGGCGGAACGGTTCGATCATCTCCTCTCCTGCGAGGGAAAGGCCCGCAGCCATCGGGTGGCCGCCGAATTTCGTCATCAGTTCTTTGCATTTGCAGAGCTCCTCATACATCGAATACGCTTCGATCGAGCGGCCGGAGCCCTTGACGCCCTCCTCACTTCTGGTGAGTACGAAGGATGGTTTGTGGAAGTTCTCCCGCAGGCGACCTGCGATGATTCCGGCAAGGCTCTCGTGGCAGTCCGGCAGATAGACGACGAGGACTTTGTCGTTCTGCAGCGGGGAGGTTTCCACGAGCTCGATTGCTTTCGCCTCACCTGGCGCGTCAGCTCTTTGCGGCTTTCATTCAGGTCTTTCAAGTCCCCGGCAAGCTTTGCGGCCTCCTCACGTGTCTTTGCGCAGAGCAGTTTTAACGAATGCTCCGCCGTGTCAAGCCGTCCCGATGCGTTGATGCACGGGCCGAGAACGAAGCCGATGTGATACGGTGTCACGTTTTCCGCCTCGATGCCCTGCACACGGATCAGCTCCTGCAGGCCGAGGTTCTGCGTTTTATGGAGCGCCCGAAGGCCGGCTTTTACAAAAATCCGGTTTTCTCCCTGCAGATCCATCACATCACCGATCGTCGCAATGGCGACAAATTCCAGAAAGCGGAAGCTGTGCTCCTTTGGAATACCTGCTTTTGCCTCCATCGTCTGGATCAGTTTCCATGCGACGGCCGCACCGCAGAGGCCCGGAAACGGATAGGAACAGTCTTTCTGTTTCGGATTGACAACCGCGTCCGCTGGCGGCAGGATGTAGCGGCGTTCTCCGTTTTCATCCTCCTCAAACGGAACCTCGTGGTGGTCCGTCACAACAACCGTCATGCCAAGTTCTTTTGCCAGACGGATCTGACTGCCCGCCGCGATGCCGTTGTCACAGGTGACGATCGTGTCCCGCCCCTCATCCGCGGCAAACTGCACAAGATGCTCATTTAAGCCGTATCCGTCTGCAATCCGGTCCGGGATACGCACATCCGCATCGGCACCGAGATCTTTTAATCCGGTCAGCAGAATATACGTTGCCGTAACACCGTCGATGTCGTAGTCCCCGATGATGCGGATCGGCTTTTTCTCCCGGATTTTTTCTGCGATCAGATCTGCCGCGCGCTCCATATCCTTCATCAGCAGCGGATCGTGGAGCTGCTCCAGATCACCGAAGAGATACTCTTCGATCTCTTTCTCCCCGGTCACATCCCGGTTCCGGATCAGGCGGGCGATGACGGGATCGATGCCGAACCGGTCCGCAATTGCCTGGAAATCGGCGCGTTTTGCCGAAACTACCCAGCGTTCTTTCTTCATATGTTCTCCTCTTTCCTGTTAGCAGGAAACGCCGGACTTTTCCGGTCCGGCGTTTCTCTTTTTATGGTTTTTGCTGCTTTTATTTATTTTTTGTCTTATTCTGTACTGCTTTGGACGGCACATATTTGTTTTTTCCAACGTGCTTCATCACATACCACAGGGCACCTGTGATGCAGACAGAAGTGTAAGCTCCGCATACGATACCAACCATCAGAGGTGCTGCAAAGTCGCGGATGGAAGAAACTCCCATCACGAACAGAACAAAGATGGTGATAAAGGTGGTGAGGGAACTGTAAATGCTTCGGGTCAGGGTGTCCGTGATGCAGCGGTCAACCAGGGACTCGATCGGCTCTCTCTTTAACTCCGGCAGATTCTCACGGATACGGTCGAAGATGACGATCGTACTGTTGATGGAATAGCCGAGGATCGTCAGCATACACGCGATAAAGGTGCTGCCGACCGAAATACGGGATACCACATAGAATCCGAATACAATGGCGATATCGTGCATCAGTGCAAGGATGGCACTCGATGCGAAACGGATGTCGCGGAAACGGATCCAGATGTACAACAGCATGCAGACTACAGCGATGATAACTGCTTTCATCGCATTCTGTCTCATTTCTTTACTTACAGTAGAAGAAATGTTGTCGAAAGTGATTTCAGAAGTATCGACACCGAAATTGTCTGCCATTGCCTGGTAAACCTGCTCACGCTCTTCCAGAGTCAGAGAACGTGTTTTGATGATGACATTGTTGCCTCCGACAACCTTTGTCATCTGAATATTGGAATCTTTTGTCACGCCTTCCACAACCGGCTCTACCTCTTTGTCCAGCTCTTCGATGGAGTAATCCTCGTTGAACGGAACGTTGATGGAAGTACCGCCCTTGAAGTCAAGGCCGAAGTTCAGTGCGCTTCCCTTTGTCTGATGCATGAAAATCATGCTGGCCGGAACGGCAAGCAGCAGAATGCAGGAGATCGTGAAGAAGATCTTTCTCTTTTCCACAAATGGAAATCCCTTGCGCTCTTTCTTGGTTCCGTAGTATTTCGCATCCTTCAGTCCCATACCGTACAGGCTGTTGACCAGCAGTCTGGAAACAACCATGGCGCTGAACATGGAAAGAACAATACCAAGAGCAAGTGTCATGGCGAATCCGCGGACACTTCCGCTCGCAAGCGCATACAGAACAGCTGCTGCAATCAGGGTCGTCACGTTTCCGTCCAGGATGGCAGAAGCTGCCTTCTTGAATCCGTCGCGGATTGCCGCATGAACCGTCTTTCCGGCACCGATCTCCTCCTCGATACGGGCATAAATGATAACGTTCGCATCGACCGCCATACCGATCGACAGGATAACACCTGCGATACCAGGCAGGGTCAATGTCAGGTCAAATGCATTTAAAGCAATCAGATTCAGCTCAACATAGATGAGCAGTGCCCATCCGGCAGCAATACCAGGCAGGCGATATACGATTGCAAGGAAAAGGATAATCAGTACAATGCCGATCGCTCCCGCTTTTACGCTGGTGGAAACAGCTGCAGATCCAAGCTGTGCTCCAACGACGCTGGAGTTGATCTCCTCAAGTTTCAGGGAAAGGGAACCGATACGGAGGGTGGATGCCAGGCTGGTTGCTTCATCCCAGTCCATGTTTCCGCCGGAGATGACTGCAGTACCATCGGAAATCACAGCGTTTACACTCGGTACACTGACGAATTTTTCATCATAGTAGATACCGATGCTCTTTCCTGCGCTGTAGGCTTCCTGGGTTGCGTCTGCAAATTTCTGTTTTCCTTCGTCGGTCATTTTCAGCTGAACGACGCTCTCGGTTGCTTTTGTGGTGGAGTTCTGCTGATGCATGGCTTCTGCGCTCTCCACATCTTTACCGGTCAGAACGACGGAGCCGTCCTCCTCGAGCTCTTCGATAGTTTTTCCGTTCAGAACGTACTCGCCGGTCGTGCTGTCGTAGGTGTAGTTTTCTGTTCCGTCATCGTTGGTCTGTTTGATGAAATACAGGCTTCCCGGTTTACCCATCTCTTCCAGAATGGTGGTTGCATCGGTTGCACCCGGGATTTCAATGGTGATACGGTTGTCGCCCTGCAGATATACCTGTGCCTCTTCGCTGTACTGCTGCGCACGCTGTTCCAGCTTGTAGCGGGTATCTGACATTTCTTCGTCTGTCGGGTTGTCCTTTACGGCCTGATAGGTAATGCTGACACCGCCGGACAGATCCAGACCCAGGTTGATGTTCTTCATCGAACCGGTTCCGGTAGGACCCCATCCTTTGATCATCGTCCATCCAAGAAGCACTGTTACAATGGCTGCCAGGACGAGTGCGATGATACTCTGTTTCTTCTTCATCATGTCGCGATTTTCCTCTTTTCTTTAATCTTCGGCCAGAGCTGCCTTTATCATCAATGCACACTCGATCCGTTTCTGCTGCATCTTGCATCCGATCTCGTAAACATCGTTGATCTTACCTGTGAAATTGTAGGAGTTTGCCGCGCATCCGCCGCTGCAGTAGAACCGTGCAAAGCACTGGCTGCACTCCTTCTTGGAATAAACGTTGCATTTTTTGAATTCGTTGACAGTTTCTGTCTTTTTCACGCCTTCGTAAACATTTCCGAGGCAGAAATCTTCCTGTCCTACGAACTGGTGGCACGGATAGAAATCGCCCCACGGTGTTACCGCAAGGTACTCGGTTCCGGAACCGCAGCCGGAAAGACGTTTATAAACACATGGTCCGCCGGTCAGATCGATCATAAAGTGGAAGAAATTGAAGCCTCTTCCCTCTTTTTCTCTCTTGATCATCTCTCTTGCCAGAATGTCGTACTGTTCGAAGATCACCGGAAGGTCTTCCTCACGAATCGCATAGTCCTCGGTCGGAGGCGCTACAACAGGCTCAACCGAGATCTGCTTGAAGCCGATGTCTGCCAGATGGAGAACATCAGCTGCAAAGTCTGTGTTGTAATGCGTGAAGGTTCCGCGCACATAGTATTTATCCTGATGACGAAGCTCAGCGAATTTCTGGAATTTCGGCACGATCAGATCGTAGCTTCCGGCACCTTTGCGGAACGGACGCATGTGATCGTGAACTTCTTTTCTTCCGTCGATACTTAATACGACGTTGCCATCTCTTTATTGCAGAACTCCATGACCTCGTCGTTTAAGAGAACACCGTTGGTGGTCAGGGTGAAACGGAAGTTCTTGTTATGTAACTTCTCCTGTTCTCTTCCGTAGGCTACGAGCTGTTTTACAACATCCCAGTTCATCAGCGGTTCACCGCCGAAGAAATCTACCTCGAGGTTTCTTCTGCTGCCGGAGTTTGCGATCAGGAAATCAAGCGCTTTTTTGCCGACTTCCAGGGACATCAGTGCACGTCTTCCGTGATACTCGCCCTCTTCTGCGAAGCAGTAACGACAGGCAAGGTTGCAGTCGTGTGCAATGTGGAGGCAGAGTGCTTTTACGACGGTCGGACGGTTGGAAACTGATCAATTGCGTTTTCGTAAATGTCTTTTGTAAAGAGCATGCCGTTATCTGTAAGTTCCTGAATTTCTTCTCTGGCTTCGGTGATGTCCTGCTCGGCATATTTACTGCTAAGCGCCTCTGCTGCCTCTTCTGCATTTTTTCCTTCGTTCATGCAGGAAAGGACATCGTATACGCAGTCATCCACAACATGGACGGAGCCGCTGTTGACGTCCAGCACCATGTTGAAGCCATTGCTTTTATATAAATGTATCACTGTGGTATTCCTTTCTATAACTCTCTCTTTTTTTGATGTGCCTGGCAAAAAGAATGTTCCCAAATCCGGCGAAACCGGTTCTGGGAACACCTTTTACTCGTCCTTATGGATTACTTTTACTTATGCTCGCAGCTCTGGTTGCCTACGGTGCAAGAAGTCTTACATGCGGACTGGCAGGATGTCTGGCACTCACCGCATCCACCTTTTTTTACAGTGTTCTGTAAGCTTTTTGTATTTAAAGTTTTGATGTGTTTCATGGCACATTCCTCCTTCATTGTAGTTGACGCGCGACTTTTTTTATAGTCTTCGGCCATTAGCTCTTCCCATTATAGCATAGGTTTTTCAAATTTAAAAGTCTGTTTTTTGAAAAAATGTTCTGTTTTGTCCGCTTTTATCTGCCGTGTGCCGTCATTCCGCCTGCCATTCCGCCGACGGCACAGACTGCTGCCGCCCACAGAAGTCTTCCGGCTCCGGCAAATCCGCCCGGCAGGAAGACTGCGGAGACGATGATCAGAATGGCAAAATACACGATTCCAAAGCAGATGCCCCAGAGAAACCGCCGTTTTCCCGCCATGTTTCCTGCCATTCTTCCGCCGGAAAAGCTTGATGCCAGATAGATCACCACAATGCCCGCCTGCACCCAGCTTTCCTTCCAGGAAAATTTCCAGAGCAGGAAAGACAGCAGCAAAAGAAGAAGCACCGAGATCAGATAGGAAACGAGAAGAGCCTTCAGCCAGCTGATCCCGCTGCCCGCACCCACCGCCCATGTTTTCTTTTCTTCCATAAGAAAAAGCCCTCCCATACTGTAAATGTATGGAATGGCTTTTCCGGATATGCCTGTTTCTTTATTTTTCGTCAAACGGATGATTCTTTTTGAATTCCAGCCATGCGGCCATGCTCTTTGCGCGTTTCGCCTGCATCTGAAGGAATGCCATGCAGAACATAACGGCTGCAGAAAGTGCGGAGCTGATCGCCAGCGGAAGCACCATCGTCTCATCGCCGGTGTTGACCGGGATGCTGCGGATGCTTACAGTGGTCTGTGTCTTCTTCTGCGGAATCTTTGTGCTTCCGGTATTGGAATTGGAAGAGCTGTTGTTACTGCTGCTCTTCGACGGTGTGGCTGTCGGAGTCGGAGTGGATGTCTTATTCGTTCCGTAGTTGTCCGGTCCTACAAGGATCGTTCCTGCGGCACGCAGCGTACTTACGTCATCGGCTGCACTTGCTGTCATTTCACCTGCACTCAGGTTGGATTTCTGCTCTGCAGCTGCAAGCAGTTCATGCTCGCCTTCGTCCGCCGTCTCAGCTTCTGCTGTTTCCGTCTGCTCCTCTGATACAAGGCTTCTGGACAGACTTACTGCCACCGGCTGGATCAAAAGAGAGACATTGGAGATCAGATAGCCGTCTTCTGTGCTGTCCGTACCGGATGGATTGGAAATTTCATCGAAATTTTTTACGGTTTCGTTTTCTTTCTGAATTTCATCTTTTACAAGGTCATCCAGATTTTCATCCTGTTTCCACTGGTCCGATGATGCATCATTTCCCGTTCCGTTCTGGTTATCCTGGTTTGTATCGTCCTGGTTTGTATCATCTGCTGCAGGATCGTCTTTTGCTGTATCATCCGGGGCAGGTGTCACGGTTGGATCTTCTGCCGGAGTTTCCGGATTCTCCGGATTTTCACTGTCATCGGTATTCTCGCCCGGTGCTGTCGTCGGAGTTACTTCCGGCGTTACGGTCGGTTCCGCATCCGGTGTCGGCGCTGCCGTTGGTGTATCCCCTGTATCTTCTCCGTTGTCCGCATCCGGTGTCGGAGTTGCCGTTGGTTCCTCCGCCGGCGTTACGGTCGGCTCTGCGTCCGGCGTTACGGTCGGTTCTGCGTCCGGGGGTCACCGTTGGTTCTGCGGTTGGCTCTGCATCCGGCGTTTCCGTCGGACCCGGAGTTGGTGTTACGGTATCTTCTGCCGCATCCGGTGCCGGAGACTCGCCTGGCGCAAGCGTTGGTGTTTCCGAAACCGTTTCTTTTGCTTTTTCTGCTGCCAGAACAGCCTCATATCCGGCTTCTGTCACCACGATTTCATCTGCCGCAAAAACGGTATCTGTTACTCTTCCCAAAAAGTCTGTTTTCTGCTGTTTCTTTCGATACGTTTCCAGCTCTTTTCATCCATTCCGACGAATACCAGATATTTTTCTGCTGCTTCCTCCGCTGCCGTTTTGCTGGTATCTGCAGCAGTGTTTTTTTCGGTTGTTTTCCCGTCCGCCTGCAGTTCTGCCGCTGCAACTGCAAGAAGCTCCTGTGCTTTTTCCACGGTTTTTACTGCTGTCTCTGCCGTTGTACCGTCTGCCGTATCATCGCCGGTTTTCAGATTCACATAAACGGCTGCCCGTTTTGTCTTTTGTCTCTGTACCGTTCTCCGTTCCGGAGACAGTTTCGTTCTGTACTGCGCTTTTTTCCGTTCCTGCCGATGCGCTGGCACGAAGCGGAACTGCATCGGAAAATACCAGTGTGCCCGCAAGGACAGCACCCATCACTTTCCATGCCTGTTTTTTCTTCATTGCGTTTCTCCTTATGTTCTCTTGGTCTATCTTAAAAAAATCTGTCTTTTTGTGTCATAATTTCGCATTACAGCATTATAGCACAAGAAAGAATCCCGCGCAAGGCTGAAGTCGCCTTGAAACGCGGGATTCGTGAATCACTTTCTTACGCAGTGAAACAGCAAGTGTTTCACTGCTGGGTGAACAGTAACGCGGGATTCTCATCTGCTTTTATCGCTTTTTAGTTTGTTTCCATTCTCGTTGTCGTGAGCTGATCCGGGGATAAATTCAGGATTTCCATAAACTCATCACCTGTGATCGTCTCTTTCTCATACAGATATTTTGCCAGCTCGTGGAGTTTCGGCATGTTATCTTTTAAGAGCTGCTCTGCTTTGTCGTACTGTTTTCTGACTGCTGCAACAACCTTCTCATCAATCTGTGCTGCTGTCGATTCGGAGCATGCCAGGGAAGAGTCACCGCCGAGGTACTGGTTCGTTACCGTCTCAAATGCAACCATACCAAATTCCTCGTTCATACCGAAGCGGGTGATCATGGATCTTGCCACCTTCGTTGCCTGCTCGATATCGTTCGAAGCACCTGTCGTGATGGAATGGAACACCAGATCCTCTGCCACACGGCCGCCGGTCAGCGTTGCAATCTTGTTTTCCAGCTCTTCGCGGCTCATCAGGTTGTGCTCATCTTCATCCACCTGCATCGTATAGCCGAGGGCGCCGGACGTACGCGGGATAATGGTGATCTTCGTAACCGGAGCGGAATGGCTCTGCAGTGCTGCGACGAGTGCATGGCCGACCTCGTGGTAGGAAACGATCAGTTTCTCTTTGTCGGTCATGATCTTATTCTTCTTCTGGTATCCGGCGATGACAACCTCAACGCTCTCCTCCAGATCCGCCTGGGTGACGAATTTTCTTCCATCACGACGGCACGGAGTGCTGCCTCGTTGATCATATTGGCAAGTTCTGCACCAGAAGCACCGGATGCCATACGTGCGATCGCATTGTAATCGACATTGTCGCCCACGCGGATGTTTTTCGCATGGACTTTCAGGATTTCCTCACGGCCTTTTAAGTCAGGCAGTTCAACCGGCACACGGCGGTCGAAACGGCCCGGACGAAGAAGTGCCGGGTCCAGGGAATCCGGACGGTTCGTCGCTGCCAGAATGACAACGCCTTTCTTTCCATCGAATCCATCCATCTCGGCAAGCAGCTGGTTCAGGGTCTGCTCACGCTCGTCGTTTCCGGAGAATCCGCCGCCGTCACGTTTTTTGCCGACGGTATCGATCTCATCGATAAAGACGATACACGGTGCTTTCTCATTTGCCTGCTGGAACAGGTCACGCACCTTCGCAGCTCCCATGCCGACGAACATCTCGACAAACTCAGAACCGGAAATGGAGAAGAACGGAACATTTGCCTCTCCGGCTACTGCCTTTGCAAGCAGCGTTTTACCGGTTCCTGGAGGGCCGACAAGCAGTGCTCCTTTCGGCATTTTTGCACCAATTTCTTCATATTTTTTGGGATTATGCAGGAAGTCAACAATCTCCTGTAAAATTTCTTTTGCCTCATCCTCTCCGGCAACATCTGCAAATTTAATGCCGGTTTCGGACTGTACATAAACCTTGGCGTTGCTCTTTCCAAAGCTCATCGCATTTCCCATGCCACCCATCATCTTGCTCGTCATGCGTTTCATCAGCCACTGTCCGAGCGCAACCATCACAACGATCGGTATTACCCATGTTAAAAGAAATTCCATGAGTGGCGACATCTGCTCTATGATCGGCGTTCCGAATTCGGTAATACCTGCCTCATATAAACGGTCTACCAGCTTGTAATCATTCATCACACCCGTCTTATAATAATTCGCCGGGCTTGATTTGTCGCTGAAAATAATCTCATTTGACTGGATCTGGACTTCGCTGATTTCGTTGTTATCTACCATCTGCAAAAATTTTCCGTAATCAACTTCTGTTACTTTGGGCTCGAGAAGTCTCGGGAAAAGCAGAAGATTTAACAGCAGAATGACGATCAGCGCAATCACATAATAAAAAATCATGGGTTTTTTCGGTTTCTGGATGTCGAACAATGAAAGAAACTGGTGGACTGAAATAGACATTTGCG
>ENA-OQJT01000171-OQJT01000171.1-human-gut-metagenome-genome-assembly--contig:-NODE-171-length-16203-cov-1.474683_pt1 | contig 16203 bp, 19 predicted proteins | sample MGYA00242612_ERZ504779 | MGnify/ENA primary metagenome ERZ504779 (study PRJEB26092, sample SAMD00036366) | human gut metagenome | host: Homo sapiens | study: EMG produced TPA metagenomics assembly of...
CCCGTGACCACCCGCGGTCGAAGCCACGCGGCCCCCGCGGCGGCACTTGACGTAGGTCGCGTCGAGCCAGATGTAGGGTATCGCGCGCGCATCGAGCGGCCCCTCCGCGAGGTCGGCTATCTCGCGTCGAGGGTCGCGGCGATCGCGCTCACTCGGTCCCTGCCGAGCCTCTCGATGCCCATCTTCTCGGCTATCCTCTGCACCTTCCTGGTGCTGGTGCCGGTGGCGTACATCTCGGCCACCGCCGCGACGAGCGCGCGGTCGACGCGCTGGTAGCGCTCGAGGACGTCCTCGGGGAAGAAGCTGCCCGTCCTGAGCTTGGGGATTCTCAGGTTGAGCGTGCCCACGCACGTCTCGAGCGTGCGGTTGCGGTAGCCGTTCCTGCTGTTGGCCCCATCGCCGCAGAGCTGGTCGGCCTCCTCGTCCATGATGGCGTTGACCACCTGCTCGGCGAGCAGCCTGAGCAGCGACTGGATGTCGACCATCCCGTCGGTCGACCTCGGGATGGCGGCCTTATCCGGCATCGCGTCTGCTAATATCTCCATAGCGGTCCCTGTCCTTTCCCAGAACCTGTGTTATGTAGCAATTCCAGATTCTAGGACAGGGGCCGCTTGCGTTTGGCGGTCAGCCGTCGGCGCGCTTACACCAACATTTCCGACGCGATCCTCCTCCCAGTAAGCGTCGGCAAGCAGCTTACTCGGCGAACGCATTACCAAAGCTGTTGCCGCCCACATACGTCTCGACCAGGGTAAGGTCGGGATTGAACACGACTGTGTCAGCGTCGCGCCCCGGCATAATGCTACTGCACTTATCGTCGACAGGAGCTAGCAAGCGATGCCGGGGCCGTCACCCAAACTCTTACAGCTCGGTCACGACAACGCCGTTGTAGACCTCGTCCCAACGGTCCATGACCAGATGGCCGGTCATGGGATCCATGGCGTTGAGCTTGCCGCAAGTGTTGGCGGTACGCAGCACCGTCTCGTCGTCTGCGCCAGCAGCGATGGCATGCGCGAAGCCTGCGATAGTGGAGTCGCCAGAGCCTGTTGCGTTAACGGCAGGGATATCGGGCGTCTTTGCGCGGAACGCACGACCATTGTGGAAGCCAACGGAGCCGGCAGCGCCCATGGACACGACGACCCAGGGGATATCGGAGAAGCGGGCATCAGAGGCGAGCGCGGCGCGGAGCTCGTCCACATCGTCGGTGGTAAAGCTCGTGCCCAGAAGGCCGTTGATCTCGGTCAGGTTAGGCTTGACCAGCTCGGGTTTAATTTCGGACTTAAGGGCGGCCTCGAGCGAAGCACCCGAGGTATCGAGCAGCACCTTGGCTCCGGCGTTCTCGGCAATGCCCGTGATCTTGGCATAGTAGCCTGCCTCGACACCGCGGGGCAGAGAACCCGAAATGGTGACAACGTCGGCCTTGCCCGCAAGCTCAGTAAACTTGGCGGTAAAGGCATCGAGCTCCTCGGGGGCAATTGTCGGGCCGCTCTCGAGCAGCTCGGTCTGGTTGCCGGCGTGGAGGATGTTGAGGCAAATGCGAGTCTCGCCCTTGATGGGCACAAAGTCGTTGTTAATACCGTTGGCGTCCATAAGCTCAGCCATGTAGGCGCCCATGTGGCCGCCGAGCAAACCGGTTGCCACAACGTCGTCGCCCAGCTGACCCAGCACACGGGCCACGTTGAGGCCCTTGCCGCCGGCGGTCTTTTCGGGCGTCACACGGTTGACGTCGTCGATAACGAGCTCATCGAGCTGATAGCGCGTATCAACAGACGGGTTCATCGTAACGGTGAGGATCATTTTTAGCTCCTTATCTCGCAGGCTCCTTGTGCCTCGCGATACGAGTCGACAAAACGGAATTACAGAATCTCAATCGTGAACGAGCGAACGACGGTCTCCTTGGGCTTGGCGACAAGGCAGCCGCGCTTATGCTCAAGCACGTCGTCCTCATCGGAGCAGGTCGAAAGGCCGCCCCAAGGCTCAACCGCCACAAAATCGCCCTCGGGCTTGCTCCACACAATGAGATATGGGAAGCCATCAAAGCTCAGGCGGACGCCCTTGTCCTCGCCCTTTTTGGAAAGCGTGACCTGACGGCTCTCGAGCACGTCAAAGATGGTCTCCGCAAAATCGAAGAGCTCGTGCGACAGGGGCAGCGTCTTTCCCACCATGGGGTTCTTGGAGCGGTTTGCCACGTCAATCAAGCCAGTCGAAGGGACAGCAGTGCAAAGCTCCGCAGCCTCGTCTTTCTCAAAGCGCAGTTCGTAGTCCGTATAGGCCTCGCCCTCATCGAGCGGACACCTAAAGCCGGGATGACCGCCGATAAAGAACGGCATGTCCTCGGTGCCCTCGTTGGTCACCTCATAGGAAACGCGCACGGCAGCGTCCTCAAGCGCATAGCGGGCGACAAGCTTAAACGGGTAGGGATAATCGCTCAGCAGTGCCGCGTTATCCTCCGAATCCAGGCACATCGCCAGCTCGTTCTCGCTCTGGCTCAGCAGCTTCCACTCCTGTTTGCGCGCAAACCCGTGGCGAGCGAGCTTTACATGATGCCCGGCAAACGTCATGGCGTTGTTGTCACGCAAGCCTCCGCAAATCGGGAAGCAAATCGGCGCCTGGCCGGACCACACGGCGGGATCGCCCTGCCACAAATACTCGCGACCGTCGGCCTCAATCGAGGTAAACGAGCCGCCGGCCGTGGACACCTTAATAGAAATCGAATCGTTAGAGAGAGCGTATTCCATTGCCCATCCTTTCGAACAACTGCTTTTGCTCGCAAGTACCTGTCTCGGCCCTGACCAAAGGACAAACTCGCACGTTCATCGATGCGTCCGGTATCCCGGCCATGCAACGGGGTACCATACAGACATTGAAGCAATTACAGCTGAAAGGCCTTCTTATTCGAACCATCATCCTCTACGCCTCGCGCCATCACGGCAATACGAAAAAGCTCGTGGACGCCATCGTTGAGGCACACCCCGAAATCGATACCCTCGACGTGAAGTCACTCGGTAAAAACGAGTACCCCGACCTGCACGAATACCATCTGATCGGCGTCGCCACGGGCATTTATTACTCCGAGATCGACAAGGATATGGCACGCGTGCTCACGAACGTGCTGCAGCCGCAGGACAAGGTGTTTGGCCTTATGACCTACGGTGGCAAAAACAAGTGGTACAGCAAGGATATCGATGGTATCTGCCGCATGAGGCAGGCCATCTTTATGGGCGTCTACGGCTGCCCCGGCTTTGATACGTGGGGGCCGTTTAAACTCACCGGCGGTGTCCAAAAGGGGCACCCGACCGCTGAGGAAATTAAGGGCGCCATCGACTTCTTCGACAAGATCGAAGACGAGTATGGCGACATCATCGTCGAAGAGTACGCCAAGCGCGAGAAGCGTCTAGCCTACGAAAAGGAGCGTCCTGCGGGAGGTCTTGTGGCCGGCGTCAAGCGCACGGCAAAGAAGATCGCTAACAAGCTGTAATTGTGAAGGTACTTTTGAGCGTTTAACCCATACGGCGGGTCCGAGCAGATTCGGGCCCGCCGTCTTTTTCTATCGTTACTCGGTAAAGGCGTTGCCGACGCTCTGGCCGCCAACATACGTCTCGACGAGGGTAAGCTCATGGTCGAACACGACAAAGTCGGCGTCGCGACCCGGCATGATGCTGCCGCACTTACCCTCGATGTGCGCGGAGCGTGCCGGCACCTCGGTTGCCATGCGAATGGCGATATCGGCGCTGGCGATGCCCCAGTCAACGATGTTCTTGACGCCCTGGGCAAGCGTGAGCACCGAGCCGGCAATGCTCTTGCCGTCGGCAAGCCAGCACAGGTTGTCCTTCATGATGACGTCCATGCCACCACTGGTGTAGCTGCCCTCGGGCATGCCGCCACAGCCCAAACAGTCAGTGATGAGCACCGTGTGTTGCCAGCCCTTTGCCTGCAGCAGCGCCTTGATGGCGGCAGGGTTAACGTGCTTGCCGTCACAGATGATCTCGGCGTAGGTCTCGGGCGTGGACATGGCAGCACCCACGACACCGGGCTCACGGTGATGCAGCCCGCGCTGACCGTTATAGGTATGCGTAAAGCAGCTGGCACCGGCGTTGATGGCGGCGATGCACTCATCGTAGGTGGCGTCGGAGTGACCGATGCTGGTCACCACACCCTTGGCATTCAGAGCAGCCGCATAAGCAGCGGCACCGTCGCGCTCGGCCGCCATGGCGCTCTTGACGATGCGACCACCCGCAGCCTCCTGCCACTGATCGAAAACCTCCTCGGAAGGATCGATAAGATAAGCGGGGTTCTGCGCGCCCACGTGCTTCATGGTAAAGAAGGGGCCCTCCAGGTAGATGCCCTGAATGCGAGCACCGCAGAAGTCGGGGCCGCGACCCTCGTCCGCCTGAGCGATGGCGGCGCAGGCGTCCTTGATCTGCTCGACGCCATCGGTGAACGTCGTGGGCAGCCAGCTGGTGGTACCGCGACGGGCGAGCTCGGTCGAGCTGATATCGATGCCCTCGGGATCATTATCGGTAGTCGAGTGGTTGTAGAAGCCATGGATGTGAGTATCGACCATACCCGGTGCGATCCACGACCCCGTGTAGTCCTTAATCTCGCAAGAGGGCTCGTCGGCCTGCCAGGCGCCAAAGACGCCATCCTCGACCATAAGATAGCCGCCCAGTTGCGGACCTGCCGGCAAGAAGAACTTGTCAGCCTTAATTGCGTACGTGCTCATATGCACTCCTCGCTTTAAAGCAGTTGACTGTGGTGATGCTATACCCAGCTCAGGTAAAACAAAAAGCGCCCGCCCGCCGTTATGAGCGGACGGGGCGCCCTTACAGAGGGACGCGATTAAGCGGTGAAGGGGTGAATCGTCACGCCCTTGACCACGCGGTTGACCGTGCCGGTGGGGCTCGGCGTATCGGGCGTGTTGCCCACGCGCACGGAGTTGAGCAGGCTGATGGCCTGGGCAAACATCACGAACGGCAGAGCGAGGTAGCCCTCGGGAAGCGCTTCGTAGCCCTTAAAGGTGAAGGACTCACCCTCATAGACGGTAGCACCTTCCTGCTGAACGGCGACGGTGTGCTGAGCGATCTCGTCGCCGCCGATCTCGTTGAGGATGTCGATATCGTACTGACGGGTATAGGCGTCGTTATTGACGAACACGAAGACGAGCGTCTTATCGTCGACGAAGGACTTAGGTCCGTGACGATAGCCCATGGAGGTGTCGTAGGAAGTAGCGACCAGACCGTGAGCGAGCTCGAGGATCTTGAGCTGGCTCTCCTGGGCAAGGCCACCGAAGGAGCCAGAACCCAAGTAGGTCACGCGGTTGAAGTCGCCAGCCAGGTAATCGGCGATCTCAGGCTCACGAGAGATGACCTCCTCGCCCATCTTGGCAATCGTCTCGACCCACTCGGCCTTCTGCTCGTCAGAGGCCGTATCGAAAATAAGGGTAGAGAGCAGGGTCATGCAGGAATAAGAACCAGTCATGGCGAAGCCTTGTCGTTGGCGCGCGGAATGAGCAGCGTCAGCGCGTTGGGATCATCGGCAGACTCAACGGCGAGCTTGCCTCGGGAGCGCAGGTGATGTTGAGGAACTTGACGTTGTGGACGAGCTCCTTGGCAACGGCAACGGCGGCAAGGCTCTCGGGGCTATTGCCAGAGCGGGCAAAGGAAACCACGAGCGTGGGATCCTCGGCGCGCAGGAAGTCGCGCGGGGCGCTCACGATGTCGGTCGTGGCGATGGGCTTAAAGTCGTAGAGATCAGTGTTGCCAGCGTGACGCAGGTACGGGGCGCAGGTATCGCCAACGTAGTCGGACGTACCGGCACCGGTGAAGACAACGGACAGACGACCCTCGCCCATAGCGCGAGCCTCGGCCAGGAAGACCTCGATGGCCTCCTTGTTCTCGCGATAGATGTTGAGCGTATCACGCCAAAGCTCGGGCTGCTGAGCAATCTCGGCCGTGGTGATCTGGGCGCCGAGCTCGGTGAGCTCCTCGACACTCTTCTCGAACATTTCTAATACCTCTTTCTTTACTAAATTGTCTGATATACAAAGACTCAACCTGAAAAGTCAAATCGAGTAGTAGTCATAGGCTGTTTTTCTTTCGTTAGCACTCGTATCCGATCACACAGTATCTCGATAGTGAGAGATTCTGTACTTGAACTTGTCCGCGCGAGCCACCGAAAGCGTGAACTCGACAACATCATTTTGGGTGTTGTGAGTAGTTCGGACTATGTCCAGAACTGGCGCACCCTCACTAATACCTAGAAGCCGAGCGTCACATGGACGTGCTATACCCGCAGAGAACTCCTCATCCGCTACTCGAATTTTCTGCTGATAATCCTGCTCAATGACATCGTAAAGGGGCTTCTGTTCGAGTAGAGGACGCTTGAGTGAAATAAAGAGCCTTGCTGGAAGATAGCTACGCTCAACCATCATAGGTATACCATCTGCCATCCGTAAACGTTTGAGTTTTAATACCTTTTCACCCAAACGAATCCCCATTTGTATCGAGAGCGTTTTATCTGCTTCCATTTCACAGAACTCTAAGATGGTTGTTTCTGGCCGCCGGCCCATCGCTTTCATCTGTTCAGTTAAACTGTACGATTGGGTAAGATTTGTTGCTTGAGCCAGTCGATCGGCAACAAACGTACCGCGACCTTGTTTTCGTACAATCCGACCAAGATACTCAAGTTCCTGAATTGCAAGCCGGACAGTCGACCGCGAAAGCCCGAAACGTTCGGCAAGCTCACGTTCGGACGGAATCAAATCACCTGGCTGATATTCATGATCAATTTTTTCGATCAGAATATCTACGAGCTGGTCATATAGCGGTTGTCTGTGCCTCGTGCACGTCATGATATTCTCCACGTAATGAGCAATTGACCAATACTTCAGCCTTCAGGTAACGCACCAACATGTCCAATAAATGGGCTAATAGCGACACTACATCTCATCGTCTTCATCAATGTCAGCACTCTCGAGTTTCTTGAGATCGACTCCCTCACGACCAACGACCCGTGCGCGTTCGGCAAGTTCATCAAGCGTTGGGTCTCCAAACGCACGCGTCATAACGAGCTCCACCAGCATAGGTAGATTTGTTCCGGTGACAACGGTCACGTTATCGAGCTCAGTCGTCATTGGGATAGCTTGATTGAACGGAGTACCGCCAAGCAAATCAACAAACACCAATACGCCATCACAAGCTTGACGCATCTTGGCAATGCAGGTTCGCAAATCATCACCAAAAGTAACCGCCTCCGAGCCCGCAAAAGGAACTACCTCAAAATTAGGTTGTTCGCCGGCGACCATATCCACAGCGCTTTTCAAACCAGGTGCAAACTGACCGTGACCAGTTAGTACAAATCCAATCATTCTATCTACCTTTCTACCGTTCGCTTTCTCTAGCCAAAGAACCCCACAAAAGGGCTCTTACGACCACTGCATCATTAAAGTTTAGTGAGTATTTTGTTTTATCGTGGGAGGTCTGTGAGCGTCTCTAAGCTGCTTTTCAAGGTTGCGATATCTAAGTGCTTCGCCCTTGTTCCCGCTGCTCTCATATTGATATGAAGCAGCAGATAGAGCTTTCCGCGTAACCCAAGGTCGCTCGTATCCAGCATAGCTTCCATCTCATCGATCTTATCATGCCGACGGCAAAAGACTATGTCGTAGGTTAATTGACTGTCCGCCAAAATGCCCTTCGACACGATGGGGCGCATCTCTTCCAACATGGACGCCGCCCGCTTCCGGTCACCCGTCTTGATATAGAAATTAAAGGCGCGAACCGCAAGCTGTCGACGTTGTTTGTCGCTGCACGGCATCTCCAGCAAGTGGTCAAGCATTCGATCTGCATATGCGTCCATATCAGCAGCTTCATAGATCGTGAAACGCAGGTAATACTGCTTATACGTAGACATTACTATGCGCGCAAGTTTGCGATCGAGCAGGTCTATGCAATCTTGGTATAAGCCCAAGTTAAACAATACCTGCAATTTCATATCGAAGTATTTTTTCGCTCCTTCGGTCACAGCGAAATAAGCCACGACAACACAAATAAACAGGACGATCCAAAATGGCATTGCACTATATTCCCTTCAAGGCAGCCTTAAGGAATTAATCGAACACGATGACTGCATAACCGCCTATGAACAGCGGTGTCCGACAAAACAAAAGAGGCGCACACTCCAGGGATATGGCGATAAAGTCGCCTTGGAGGTGTGCGCCACGTCTCAATTGAGGCTCAAATGCCGTGACAATATGGGGTATTTAGCCCTTGCAAATGATACCGAATGCACCCAAGGCAATGGACAGAACCAAGACGATAAAGATGGCCTTCGTCGAGGTCATGCCCTTCTTACCGAGGAGCCAGTATACGAAGCCGACGAGTGCGGCAGGAACCAGCTTGGGGCAAATCATATTGCAGATGTTCTGCAAGTCAACGGTAACGCCGCCGATAACAGGCTTCGCCGCAATAACGATACCGACATTGGTTGCGACCAGAGCACCGACCATAAAGACACCCATTACGGAGGCCGCGTCGGTCAACGCATTCAGGCGATCGCTCATGGTGGTGACGAGCTTCATACCCTGCTCATAGGCCATGTGGGTCTGCTTGCAGCGGAACCAGTCAACAAGGATGTTCACGGCGACCCAGATGAAGATACCCAAGGGGTTGCCGTTCATGGCCATATTGGCAGCCAGAGCGCCGAAAATGGTCGGGAGCAGCGAACCGAAGATGGAATCGCCGATGGAAGCCAGCGGTCCCATGAGACCAGTCTTGAGACCGGCAACAGCCTCGAGGCCCTCAATGCCCTCCTCTTCCTCGATCGCCAAATCGATACCGGTGATGATCGTGTTGAGGAAGTTTGAGGTGTTGAAGAACGGTGCGCACTGGGCGCGGCAGGCTTCCTTTAGCTCCGGCGTGCCGTCACCGTACAGCTTGCGCAGCGTGGGCAGGATAATCCAGAGATAACCAGAGTGCTGCATGCGCTCGTAGTTCCAACCATCCTGGAAACCAAACAGGTTACGACGGTTGATCTGCGCAAGGTCGTCCTTGGTAATCTTGTAGCCAGTGGTGCCATTGGCGAGTTTCTCATTAGAGCTCATCGTCGTCGTCTCCCTCCGCAGCGCCAGCAGCAGCGACGGGACGCTGGTTGTTCTTGTAGTACAGCAAAGACAGAGCAAAGCCAATAATAGCGATCGCCAGCATCGACATGTTATTGAACATACCGACCATATCCACGGCGCCCTTACCAAGCGCACCGTTCACAGCGACGATGTTGGCGTTGAGGTTCATGATGCTCGTGAAGGCCGTACCAAACAGGGCGGCGACTACAAAGCCGAGCAGCAGGTAGGCGACGTGCTTTTTGACCGGCAGGTAACGGAGCAGGATGGCGAAGCCAACGGCGGGCAAGGCACCGCCAGCAACAGACAGACCGTCACCCAGCCACTTCCAGTCGCCGTTAAGGGCGGTGGTGATGCCCTCGACCACGCCCTGGCCAAATGCGAGAGCCAGGAAGACCGGAATCATGCGGGACAACATCCAGGAAACGGCACCGAGCAAGTAGTGTACGTTGTAGGCGCCCCAGTTCATCTTCTCGATATCGGCATCGCACATGTGACCGAAGAACGTGTTGGCGAAACGGCCGGCGATATCGGTGTAAACGAGAATGGCAGCGACAGGTACGCCGATGGCGGCAAGAGCCGTCTCGGGATTCATGCCCGCACCCACGGCAAAGGCAGTGGCGACCAGAGTGCCGGAGTTGGCATCGATACGAGAGGCGCCGCCAAAGGTACCAACGCCCAGGACGGTGAGCTGCATGCTGCCGCCGATAAACAGGCCAGTCTGCAGGTCGCCCATAATCAAACCGGTAATCATACCGGAGAAGACGGCTGAGCCGGCACAGGTGTACCAGTTCAGCTCATCCATAATCTGATAACCCGCATACAGGGTTAACAGAAGAATCTGCCACCAAGCAATCATGGTAAACTCCTTATTTAAGGTGTAACAGTTTCTACAATACCAATACGCTTATATAAACCGTGCATCCCCCTTCACGGCCTAGCGTTAATTCGACTAGAGCGTGAGAGCCTCTGGGTTATCCTGCGGCGTCAGCTGAATGACAATAGGAAGATTATCGGCCTTGAGTTTGGCAAATGCGTCAAGGTCCCCCTGGTCGCAACTAATGTTGCGATTCAGCTTCTTGACCGGCTCCATTGTCGTCATATTACCGACGATGAGCTGCTCAAGCTTAACACCTTGTTCCAAAAGTCGAACGTAGACCTCAGGCTTTTTCGCAACAATGAAGAGACGTTGCGCATCATATTTGCCAGCAGTGATGTTGGCAGCGGCCTTGTCGACAGGAAGCACGGACAACTTCACAGTTGCCGGGCAAGCCATGCGAAGAACCTGCTTTTGGGTAGCATCTTGCGATACCTCGTCGTCAACTACCATGAAGCGGCTTACCTGACGGGCGTTAGACCAGAGGTTTGCCACCTGTCCGTGAATCAAGCGAAAGTCGATTCGTGCGCCTACAATCATTTCTACTCAACTCCTTCTTGTTCAAGTGTACGGATAACGGGCTCAGAGCGAAGGGAGATTTTCGCATCATACACGCCCTCTGTTTCGAACATAACGAGTTCATTGGTACCAGGGTGTAATAAACCGTGCGGAACATAGAGCGTCATGATGGGACCCTTATCCCAAAAACGTCCGACATTCGTTCCGTTTACGAATGCCACACCCTTTCCAAAACCCGTAGTGTCGATAAAGGTATCAGCCGGCTCAGATATATCAAACTTTGCGCGATAAAAGGAAGGTTGCCCCTCTACCCAGCCGGCGGAATAATCAAGATTATCGATGTTATCGAGTGGCAGACAACGCATCTCCCAACCGGTAACAAAGTGAAGATCAACGCAAACTCCTGTCCTAATGCCCTTATGCTGCGTATCAGCGAGCAATTTGTGACCATAATTGACGCGACCCATATCCTCGGTCAGAACATCCAGGCGGTTGTGTTCACAGGGAAGAACGCAGTGAATATCTTCCCCGATGTGCTCCTGATACTGCGTCGCCACCTTGTCACCGTTCACAAACACCTGAGCGCGGTCGCGGGCGTCAATAACCCGAATACGCTCTTCATCTGCACGGTCACGCTCGACAGTCGTGGTATATAACGTATATCCATACGACTGACCCATCTCTTCCATGGGCATAGGATATTGGGCTTCAATCGGCTCCGAAAGAATATCGAGCACATTAAAGAGACTTACGCGCTCACTCACCGAAATATCGGGCATGGAAAACGCCTTTTTTGTTAACGGCTTGCTTTGCGCGATATCGGGATACAGCTCGTGAACTGTCCTTTGAATTGCGAAGTATTTCTCGGTCGGGTTGCCCTGTTCGTCCAATGGAGCATCGTAGTCATATGATGTCACCTGGTGCAGGTCATGCGTATGGCGTGCAGAACATCCGTTCATAAATCCAAAGTTGGTGCCTCCATGAAACATGTAGAGGTTTAAAGATCCTCCAAGCTCGAGCACCTCGCGAACGCAAGAGGCAAGATCTTCGGGATCGCGTCTGATGACGTTCTCCCCATAGCGATTGAACCAGCCGTCCCACAACTCCATGCACATAAGAGGCCATTGTTTTCCATGCTCCTTGTGAAAAGCAGAAAGAGCCTCAAAGTTCTCCTTTGCATGAGAACCAAAGTTGCCGGTGCACAACACATCATCGTCAATGAGCGTACCGGCACGAAGGCACCCACGCCACGGGCCATCGGAAGTACAAAGGGGCACGGAAACCCCACGCTCGACCATAAGGCGACGAATCGCGCGAAGATAGTCCTTATCCTCGCAATATGATCCATACTCGTTTTCAACCTGCATCATGATGATATTTCCGCCCTTGTCAATCTGACGCGAGACGAGTATCGGCATGAGATGGTCGTAGTACTGCGCAACGTGAGCAAGAAATTTGGGGTCGCTGCTACGCGGCCTCATATCATGTTCGCGCAGCAGCCATGCTGGCATGCCGCCAAATTCCCATTCTGCACAAATAAACGGAGAGGGCCGAACAATTGCATACAGACCGAGCGATGCTGCCTCATCAAGAAATGCCGCCAAATCGATTGAGCCAGAAAAATCGAAGACGCCAGGCTTTGGCTCATGAAGATTCCACGGTACATACGTTTCGACCGTATTAAACCCAAGAGCCTTAAGGTTATAGAGCGAGTGGTGCCAGTCGCTCGGATGAACACGCATATAGTGAATCGCCCCCGACAAGATGGTGAACGGCTCATCATCGAGTAGGAATTGATTGGTGATCTTAAACGAATGCATGCTACTCTCGATCTTCGTGCTCTACGACGCGGATGCCGGTTCCCCGACCCTCAGCTAAACGCCTTGCCTATTATGGACGCATTGACGCAATTATGTAGTCAGAATCTGAAGTGGTCCGTAAACGGTAGCCAAATGACGATGAACGGCTTTAATGAACAAAATATAAACCCGCTGGTAAATTACTTTTTAACTATAGATTTCTAACGATTCTATATTTGAAAGGTGGTATGTACCAGCTATCCACTATTTCATACTAGTTACATTATGCTTCAATCGCATTTCTTCAAATGCTTATCTACTTTGTTGTTGCCGATTTGAGTGCGCGTGCGCCAACCCAAGCATCGTCACGGCTTCAGTTCCCCTATTCATAAACATAAAACCCCGCCAAACGTGATTCCCCTAGGGAAAACACGCTTGGCGGGGTCGTGGCGTGATTTCCCTAGGGAAATCACGCCATCAGGCGAACAACTCAGCCGAGCAGCGCGTTACTCCTCCCAGTAAGCGTCTGCAAGCAGCTTAAAGCAGATCTTCTTGACCGGCTGTGCGCCATCGCCCGGGAACTCGAGTGTGGGCATGTGAGGCTCGCCGGCAACGAACAGCGCGAACTTGTCGTCGGCAAGATCGCCGGCGATCGAGGCGTCGGAATCGACCAGATCGTAGTCGTCCTTCTCGTCGAACTCCTGGACCAGCGTCAGGCTGCCCGTGGCAACCTTAAAGGCCTCGCGACCCTCGACATCGATCTGCAGGTCGTGATAGCGCTGATGCGTCTCGTAGTGAGCCTCTGCCTCGGGACGCGTCGTGGGAGCCATGACGTTCGCAAAGACCTTGTCGCCCAGAATCGGATGGCTGCCGACCTCGAGCTGCGCCGGGTCGTTCTCCTCGAGCCAGTCGATCAACACGTCGAGGCCCTTGAGCATTCCGCGGTACTCCTCGATATCGCCCAATGCACCGTAAATCATCTAAATCCCCTCTCGGATCGCTTCTTTGGCGGCTACTCGGCAAACGCGTTACCGACGCTGTTGCCACCCACATACGTCTCGACCAGGGTAAGGTCGGGATTGAACACAACAAAGTCGGCATCGCGGCCAGGCATAATGCTGCCACATTTATCCTCGACGTGAGCAGAACGCGCGGGTACCTCGGTCGCCATGCGAATGGCGATATCGGCGCTCGCAAGACCCCAGTCGACGATGTTCTTGACGCCCTGCGCGAGCGTGAGCACCGAGCCGGCGATAGCAGAGCCATCGGCAAGCCAGCAAAGGTTGTCCTTCATAATAACATCCATGCCACCGCTGGTGTACTTTCCCTCGGGCATGCCGCCGCAACCCAGGCAGTCGGTGATCAGCACCGTGTGCTGCCAGCCCTTGGCCTGCAGCAGGGCCTTGATAGCAGCGGGGTTCACATGTTTGCCGTCGCAGATGATCTCGGCATAGGTGTTGGGCGTGGTCATAGCGGCCCCGACGACACCGGGCTCACGGTGATGCAGACCGCGCTGGCCGTTGTAGGTATGCGTAAAGCAGCTGGCGCCAGCATTGATGGCGGCGGCGCACTCATCATAGGTGGCATCGGAGTGGCCAATGCAGGTCACGACGCCCTTTGCGCTCAAAGCCGCGGCGTAAGCGGCAGCGCCATCGCGCTCGGCCGCCATGGCGCTCTTGACGATACGACCGCCGGCGGCCTCCTGCCACTCGTCAAAAATTTCCTCGGACGGGTCAATCAGATAAGCGGGGTTCTGGGCGCCACGTGCTTCATGGTAAAGAACGGGCCCTCCAGGTAGATGCCCTGAATACGAGCACCGCAGAACTCGGGTCCACGCTCTTCTTCCGCCTGTGCAATGGCGGCGCAGGCGTCCTTAATCTGCTCCACGCCGTCGGTAAAGGTCGTGGGAAGCCAGCTGGTGGTACCACGACGTGCGAGCTCGGTCGAGCTGATGTTGATGCCCTCGGCATCGTTATCGGTCGTGGCATGGTTATAGAAGCCATGAATGTGGGTGTCCACCATGCCCGGCGCAATCCATGTACCCGAATAATCTTTGATCTCACAAGCGGGCTCATCGGCCTGCCAAACGCCAAAGACGCCGTCTTCGACCATGAGGTAGCCGCCCAGCTGCGGCCCCGCCGGCAAAAAGAACTTGTCGGCCTTGATAGCATACGTGCTCATCTATGCTCCCGTACCCGCAGTGCATTTTAGGGCGGATCAAAAACCACTGCATTGTTAATTCGAGCGATTGTTCGTTGCCTTCTACCGCTTGGTATAATTTGCACCCGCCGCAAAACACGCCAAGCCGTTTATACCCAATAACTCTAGACTGCGCGGTTGTGGTAGACCTTGTACTTAAACTGGTCGGCACGCGCAACCGAACGCGTATACTCGATAACCTCGTTGTTCATGTCATATGTGGTACGAATCAAATCCAGCACCGGCGCGCCTTCGGTAATCTCGAGCAGACGAGCGTCGGAATGGCGGGCGATACTCGCGTAGAATTCTTCCTCTGCCACGCGAACTTTCTCGTGAAAGTCCTGCTCAATCATGTCGTACAGCGATTTGTTCTCGATCATGGGGCGCTTAAGCGCAAAGAACTTGCGACTTGGCAGATATGTACACTCAATCATCAGCGGTACACCATCGGCTATACGCAGGCGCTTGATCTTGTACAGACGCTCGCCCAGGCGCGCGTTCATCTCTACGGCAATATTCTTGTCAGCCTCGACCTCGGTAAACTCAAGAATCGTCGTCTTGGGCACACGGCCGATCGCCTTCATCTGCTCGGTAAAGCTATAGGTCTGCGTGAGATTTGCCGTTTGCAGAGAGCGGTCGCACACCATGGTTCCACGGCCGCGCTGACGAACCACCAAGCCTAGGCGCTCAAGCTCCTGTAGGGCAAGGCGAACCGTCGTACGCGAGAGCCATAGCGTTCCGACAGGTCACGCTCAGACGGCAAATAGTCGCCGGGTCGAAGTTCGTGATCGATTTTATCGGTCAGCAAATCGACGAGCTGATCGTACAGAGGTTGTTTGCGCGCTCCCATTGCCATAATGATACCTGCCGGATAAATGACTCGAAATTGGTTGTAACCAGACACCACGTACTATAGCAGTTTTAATGGAATCACAGCAGGTCAACCAGCATATTTCAATATTGTTTGCCGGTTGATAGCCTGCACACTGTAATACCAATTACATCACTGCATCAAGTATCGAGGTAGCAAAAAGGGCCGCCCCCACGGAGCGGGACGACCCTTTGTAAGACAGATACGTCTTTAAGGCTTAGAGAAGCTTCTTGAGCTCCTCGGCAACAGCCTGGACCTGCGTGCCGATGATGACCTGGGTAGCACCCTTGTCCATCTTCATGACGCCCAGAGCGCCGGCCTTCTTGCAGGCGGCCTCGTCGACCAGCTCGGAATCGCCAAGCTCAAAGCGCAGGCGAGTAGCGCAGCAGTCAACGGTCTTGACGTTCTCCTTGCCACCGACGGCAGCGAGAACAGCAGCGGCCAGGGCGGCGAACTTGTCGTCGCCAGCGGCAGCGGAAGCGGAGGTCTCCTCGACATCCTCATCCTCGCGACCAGGGGTCATGAGGTTGAACTTGGTGATGGCGAAGCGGAACACGAGGTAGAAGACCAGGAAGGCAGCGATGCCCAGCGGGATGATCATCCAGGTGTTGGCAGCAGCCGGGAGGCTAGCGGAGAACAGGAGGTCGGTAGCACCAGCGGAGAAGCAGAAGCCAGCACGGAAACCAACATAGTAGGTGACGACGGTGAAGATGCCGTACAGGGCAGCGTACACGACGTAGAGCGGGAAGCACAGGAACATGAAGCCGAACTCGAAGGGCTCGGTGACGCCGCAGACGAAGGCGCAGATAGCAGCGGAGACAACCAG
>ENA-OQJT01000173-OQJT01000173.1-human-gut-metagenome-genome-assembly--contig:-NODE-173-length-16143-cov-0.902348_pt1 | contig 16143 bp, 21 predicted proteins | sample MGYA00242612_ERZ504779 | MGnify/ENA primary metagenome ERZ504779 (study PRJEB26092, sample SAMD00036366) | human gut metagenome | host: Homo sapiens | study: EMG produced TPA metagenomics assembly of...
TCACGCATGATTTAGAAGAAGCCGAAGCAATGGGGGACTGGATCTGCACCTGCAGCAGACTGGATGGTATCCTCGAAATAAAGAGAAACAGAAAAAGCAGCACAGAAATCTGAAACGGAAAGAAACAGATTTTCTGTGCTGCTTTTGCTGTGAATCCGCAGTTACAGCAGGTCATCCGGTATGGAAGCAGAGCGGAGCTGTTCGTCCATCGTGTCGATGAGCGCCATGTCGGCTTCAGAAAGTTCGAAGTCGAAGACATCCGCGTTGGCAAAAATGCGGTCCGGCTGTGTCGATTTCGGGATGACACTGATGCCCTGCTGGACGAGGTAGCGGAGGCCGATCTGCGCTTCAGTGCGTACATACTTTTCTGCCAGCTGCTGCATAATCTCACGGTTCAGATAAAGACCTCTTGCGAGCGGCGCATACGCTTGAACGGCGATTCCATGTGAACGGCAGAAAGCGATGAGCGGTTTCCGGTTCCAGAGCGGATGGCATTCGATCTGGTTGACGGCCGGGATGATGCCGGAAAATTCAAAGAGGGCGGTAAGGTGCGGCTCCTCGAAGTTGCTGACGCCGATCGATTTTGCACGCCCGGATTCGCGGATTTTTTCGAGTGCGCGCCATGTCTCCGGGTAGCAGCCCGGCACCGGCCAGTGAATCAGGTAAAGATCAACGTAGTCGAGACGGAGACGGTCGAGGCTGCGGTTGAAGGCACCTTCGATATCACCGACCCGCTGCGCGGTATTCCATACCTTTGTGGTAATAAAAAAGTTTTCCCGCGGAATCCCGCTTGCGCGGATCCCGCGGCCGATGCTGTCCTCATTTTTATAGGAGGAGGCGGTATCGATCAGACGGTAGCCGTATTTTGCCGCGGTGACAATTGCTTTTTCTGCCTCTTTTTCTGTCGATTTGTAAGTGCCAAGCCCCAGAAGCGGCATCGCTCTGCCGTCGTTCAATGTAATGGTTGGAATAGAAAGTGCCATAAAAACCCTCCGTATCTTGAATCAAAAAAAGATTCTGCCGTATTTCTCTCATAATTATGTTTAGTATAACATGAAAATTTAAAGAAATCAGACCAAATATATTAAAAAAGTTTAACACAATCGGGAAATGAAAAAAATAACAAGCCACGCAAGAAAAAAGAAGGATGCCAGGACGGCCTGTACGGCGAATTGTACAGAAATTTTGTGGAGGCCGTATTGATTTTGTGCATGAAATAGAGTATAATAAGTTTGAATTGATATTTATTTATCATTCCCTGTACAATCTGCAGGACGTTTCAGGAAAACAAAAGCGGACGAAACGGACGGCAGAGCAGAAAAACGGGGACAGAGGAGGCCATATTATGCATTTATTATATGACGAGAATGGAAATCCCATTCCGCACGGAGCTCACGACGAGCACCATCATCACCATGACCATCATCACGAGGGAGAAGACTGCGGACATGCCTGCAATGCATGCGGTTCCGAAGAAAAATGCAAGGACGAGAATCTTGCCCTTTTAACCTATATGCTGCAGCACAATGAACATCACGCAGCAGAACTCGACGAGATGGCCGACAAACTGGAAAAAGCCGGAATGGCGGACGCCGCAAAACAGATCAGGGAGGGAGTATCCGATTTCCAGAAAGGCAATATGCGCCTGTCCCTTGCACTGACGCTTGTAAAAGAGCATTTGAAAGAAGTTAAGTAGAGGAGGCGTAAGCTATGTGCCTTGCAACGGTATACAAAAATCCGGAGAACACAGTTGTCTGTAAAAATGTAAGCCGCATCGATGTCGATGGAGAATACGTTCTCATCCGCGACATCCTGGGCGAAGAGATCAGACTGCAGGGTAAGATCAAAATGGTAGATCTTGCAAACAGCATCGTAGAGCTGGACTGTGAATGATAATTGGTTGACGGAACCAGTTATTCTATAAAAGCGGTTTTAGGCCCCCGGGTTCTGCAAATCGGAACAAACAGAACAAGCGAACCGGGACTTAGAATAGGAATATATCATATTAAAGCGGAGGTAAATTGAATTATGAAACTTTCAGAAGAGATGAAAAACAAGACTCTTCTGTCTTTTGAGCTGTTCCCGCCAAAGACAGAGAAGGGACTGCAGAATCTGCCGGGTACCATCGACCACCTGATGAAGTACAACCCGTCTTACATTTCCTGTACATACGGAGCAGGCGGCGGAAACGTCGGAGCAAACCGTGAAGTATGTCAGATGATCAAAAATGCCGGAACCACACCGGTTACTCATTTCACCGTTATCAAAAAACACAAAAGAAGGAATTAAAGAACAGCTGGATCAGTATCTGGCTGACGGCGTAGACCACATGCTGGCACTGCGCGGTGATATTCCGCTTGGCGAGACCACAACCTGCGGTGACTTTGACTACGCTACGGATCTTGTAAAATTCGTACGTGATACCTACGGCGACAAATTTGAAATCGCTGTTGCAGGTTCACCGGAAGGCCACATCTCCTGCAGAAGTCTGGAGTCTGATATCGCAGTTCTGAAACAGAAACAGGACAACGGAGCTGACTACATCATGACACAGCTCTGCTGGGATATGGAGCAGTTCAAATACTGGCTGGATGCAATCCGTAAAGCAGGAATCACCATGCCGGTAGACGTTGGAGTAATGCCGATCCTGGATCAGCCGCTACTATTAACATGGCACTTTCCAGAAACGGCTGTGTGATGGACAGAGAGCTTTCCAGAATGATCTCCAGACACTGGCTGTTCCCGAACCCATTTGCAGCAAAAGATGCAGAGGGCAAACCGTTCGACGTATTCTACGACAAGAAAGTTGCAGAGTTCAAAGAAGAGGGTATCGAATATACCGTAAAACAGATTGATGCATACCGTGCACTCGGTGTCAACGGAATTCATCTGTATGCACTGAATAAATGGAAAGACGTATCTGAAATCATCGACAGATCCGGCCTTTGCACACTGGTTTAATGAATTAATTACTTGAATTTGGGAGGCATCCGATTTTTATGGCACACGTAATAGCTGTCGCCGGAAAAGGCGGCGTTGGAAAAACAACATTATGCGGCTTGCTGATCCAGTATCTCTGCGAGTCAGGAAAAGGTCCTGTTCTTGCAGTTGATGCGGACGCAAACTCAAACCTGAATGAGGTACTCGGTGTAGAAGTAGAAGCTACCCTTGGAGATATCCGGGAGGAGATTGCCCGTGCAGAGATGGCATCCAAAAACCCGATTCCGGCAGGCATGAGCAAGGCAGATTATGCGGAATTTAAATTTGCAGGCGCTCTGACTGAGGAAGATGATTTTGACCTGCTTGTGATGGGAAGAACACAGGGAAAAGGCTGCTACTGCTTCGTCAATGGACTTCTGCAGAATCAGCTTGCAAAGCTGTATCCGAATTACCCCTTCATGGTTGTGGATAACGAGGCAGGCATGGAGCATATCAGCCGTGGTATACTTCCGGGAATGGATACAGCTATTTTGGTCAGTGACTGCTCAAGAAGAGGAGTACAGGCCGCTGCGAGAATCGCGGAGCTGATCAAAGAATGCGATATGAAGCCGAAGCAGGTAGGACTGATCGTAAACCGTGCGCCGAATGGCGTGTTAAATGAGGGAACCCGTGAGGAGATTGAAAAACAGGGATTAACTCTCCTTGGCGTTGTTCCGCACGATGATCAGGTTTATGAATATGACTGTGACGGAAAACCAACCGTACGTCTGCCGGAAGACTCTCCGGTACGCGCGGCATTAAAGAAAATCGTAGAAAACCTTGATTTATAAAAACAGAGAATCTGCCCTCCGCTTTGTACACGCTGCAGGCGGAGGGATATTTCAAAAGTAAAATATCCCCCATGGGAGGATGTTTTTACCATAAAAATATTAAAATACAATCTTGAGGAGGACAAGATGAGCGAATTCAAATTAACAAGCGTAGAAGAATTCGAACAGGCCACGAATGAGCTCCTGGAAAATGGTGCAAAGGTTGGCGCTGACGCATGGCAGTTTCGTGTAAAAAACCAGACCCCGCACTGTAAATTCGGTGAGCAGGGAACCTGCTGCCGTATCTGTACGATGGGACCTTGCCGTATTACACCAAAGGCACCGAGAGGAATCTGCGGATGCGATGTACACGGTATTGTAGGACGTAACTTCCTGCGCTTTACAGCAGGCGGTTCCGCAACACATTCCGATCATGGCCGTGAGATCTGCCACACACTGCATGAGGCTGATCCAAACGGAAACTACAAAGTAAAAGATCCGGAGAAACTGATCCGTATCGCAAAAGAGTGGGGCGTAGAGACAGAAGGAAAAGATATTTACGATCTGGCACATGAGATGTCCGAGCTGGCTCTTTTAGAGTATGGTAAACCGTTTGGAACACAGAGATTCCTGAAACGTGCTCCGCAGCATACACAGGAAATCTGGGAGAGAGAAGAAATCGCACCGCGTGCGATTGACCGTGAGGTTGCATGTTCTCTTCATATGACTCATATGGGATGTTCTTCCCTTCCGGAAGCACTCGTTCGCCAGTCCCTTCGTTCCGGACTTTCCGATGGATGGGGCGGCTCCATGATGGGTACCGAGTTCTCTGACGTACTGTTCGGAACTCCAAAGCCGATCGAAACCGAGGCAAACCTTGGTGTTATGAAAGAAGATGAAGTAAATATCATCGTTCATGGCCATGATCCGTCACTTTCCGAGATGATCTGCGAATACGCAGACGATCCGGAGATGATCGCATATGCAAAAGAAATGGGAGCAAAGGGAATCAACGTGGCAGGTGTCTGCTGTACTTCCAATGAAGTAGCAATGCGCCGCGGCGTGCCGATGGCAGGTAACTTCCTGCAGCAGGAAAACGTGGTACTGACCGGTGCCTGCGAGGCCATCGTTGTTGACGTACAGTGTATTTTCCCCAGCCCTTGGACCTTTAAGCAAATGTTTCCATACTAAATTCGTTACCACCAGCCCGATTGCGCAGATGCCGGATGCAGAATACATTCGTTTCAACGCAAAAACAGCAGGTGAGAATGCAAAAGCCATCGTAAAAAATGGCAATTGAAAACTTTAAAAAACCGGAAACCGGAGCTGGTACATATCCCGCATATGAAGCAGAAAGCAACCGTTGGATACTCTTTTGAGTCCATCATCAAGACTCTGGATAAAGTAACCAATTCCCAGGTTGACCAGACCGGAACTCTGATGCCGCTGTGGCAGTGTGTGGCATCCGGCGTTATCCGCGGTGCAGTTGCCATGGTAGGATGCAACAACCCGAAAGTCCGTCCGGACACCGCTCACATCGAGCTGATGAAGAAGCTGATCGCGCACGACGTTATCATCGTTGCTTCCGGATGCTCTGCACAGGCAGCAGCAAGAGCAGGTCTGATGGACAAACGTGCTAAAGATCTCTGCGGTGCAGGTCTGAAACGTGTCTGCGAGCTGGCTGATATCCCGCCGGTACTCCACATGGGATCCTGCGTTGATATCTCCCGTATGATGGTTCTTATAGCAGAACTTGCTAAAATCGGTAATGTCAATATTTCCCAGCTTCCGGTTGTCGGATGTGCTCCGGAGTGGATGTCTGAGAAAGCAGTTTCCATCGGAAACTATGTTGTAGCAACCGGTATCGATACTTACCTTGGCGTAGAGCGTATGTATCCGGATCCACTGAGGTAACAGGACTCCTGACCAACGGTGTCCGCGACTGGGTTGAGGCAGCTTACACAGTAGAAAAAGACATCGACAAGCTGGGCGATGCAATGCTCGCACGAATCGAAGAGAAACGTGCCGCACTCGGCGTATAAAAAGGACAGGGCGGTCCCTGACGTAAAAAGAGACCGCCCTTTTTGAAGTGAAAAGGTGTAAAATGAAAATAGCAGTAACTGGAAAGGGTGGCGTAGGAAAAACAACCATCGCAGCGACCCTTGCAAGACTTTATGCAGAAGAAGGCCATCCGGTTCTGGCTGCAGATGTCGATCCGGATGCCAATCTGGGCCTTGCGCTTGGATTTCCGGAAGAAATCCTCGATTCGATCGTTCCGATTACCAAAATGAGAAAACTGATCGAAGAGCGCACCGAGGCAAGTGCAGACAACCGGTTTTACAAGATAAATCCGAGAGTAAGTGATATCCCCGATAAATACAGCAAAGAGTACAATGGAGTCAAACTCCTGACGCTTGGCACCGTGGAGACGGCCGGAAGCGGCTGTGTCTGCCCGGAGCATGTGATGCTGCGGAGAATCATCAACAGCCTGGTCCTTCACAGAGGGGATGTTGTCATCCTCGACATGGAAGCAGGCCTTGAGCATCTGGGAAGAGGAACGACGGAGGGCATGGATATGTTCATCGTAGTCATCGAGCCGGGTGCAAGAAGTATTCAGACCTATAAGAATGTCAAACGTCTGGCCGAAGAGCTTGGCGTTCATCAGGTTCATGTCGTGGCAAACAAAGTACGCGACGAAAAAGATGAGGCATTCATACAGGACCGTATCCCCCCGGAGGATCTTCTGGGCATGGTCCACTACAACCCGGAAATTATGGAAGCGGACAGGGAAGGTTCGTCTCCATATGATTACAGCGCGGCTGCAGTAGAAGAGATACGGAAAAATAAAAAACAAAAAATCGATAAGTCAAACATGCCTGGCATGGAAAAAGTGTGATAGGAGGAAAAACACATGACATTATTCGAGAGAGTATTTGGCGGAAATGATGCAGTATACGGTCTTACCGAAGCTGCCATTGATGCCGCAATCGCAGCAAACGGAGAGGAAAAAGCAGTCAGCTTCCCGGACACTGCTTACGCACTTCCGTGTTACTATGCTGTAACAGGAGTAAAGGTTACCAACTTAAAAGAGATGAAAGAGGCTCTTGGCGTGGTAAAATCTCTGATGACAAGAGAAAATCAGCTGAATGATGTATTTATGTCCGGTGTTGCAACTGCACTCTGCGCAGAGTTCATCGAGGCAATTAAATACATCGACGGTGCAAAACCATATGATGAGCCGTGCTACGGCCATTTAAGCGATGCCATCATCCGTGAGCTTGGTGTGCCGCTTGTAACAGGCGATATCCCGGGCGTAGCTGTTATCCTTGGAAGCGCTCCGACCGCACAGGAAGGCGTGGATCTGGTTAAGAGCTATCAGGCACAGGGTATTCTTGTAACACTGGTTGGCGGAATCATTGATCAGTGTCAGGAATTAGGATACAAGACCGGCGCAAACGTACGTGTCATCCCGCTTGGAAAAGACGTAACATCTGTAATCCACGTTGTATCCGTAGCAATCCGTGCAGCCTGATCTTCGGTAACGTAACTGCAGGCGATGCAGGCGCACTGATGACCTACACCAAAGACCGTGTACCGGCATTCGTAAATGCTTTTGCTCCTCTGGATGATGTGATCGTTGCATGCGGCGCTGGTGCGATTGCACTTGGTTTCCCGGTTATCACAAACGATGACAAAGACGTTCCGGCTATTCCGAAGAGTCTCATTATCCAGAAGGACGTTTCCAAATTCAACGCAACTTCTCTGGAAGCCCGCGACATCAAGATTAAAATTACAAACATCGATATCCCGGTTGCATTCGCATCTGCATTTGAGGGCGAAATCATCCGCCGCGGTGATATGCAGGTTGAGTTTGACGGTTCCCGTGTAGACTGCTGCGAGCTGGTTCAGACAAAAGATGCTTCCGAAGTAGAAGATCACAAGATCGAGCTGATCGGACCGGACATCGACGAGTTCGAGGTAGGTTCCAAGCACAGCATTGCATACGTTGTTGAGGTTGCCGGAAAGAGCATGCAGCCGGATTTCGAGCCTGTATTTGAGCGTAAATTCCACAGCTACCTGAACTGCATCGAAGGTGTGATGCATACCGGACAGCGTGATATGATCCGTATCCGTGTCAGCAAAGAAGCTTTCAACGCAGGCTTCCGTGCAAAACACTTCGGAGAAGTTCTGTACGCACAGGTGAAGAACGAGTTCGAGGCTGTTGTTGACAAATGTCAGGTTAAGATCTACACCAATCCGGAAGACTGTACCAAGATCCGTCACGAAATTGCAATTCCGGTATTCGACAAACGTGATGAGCGTCTGTCTACCATGACAGATGAATCCGTACCGGTATACTACAGCTGTATCATGTGCCAGGCATTCTCCCCGAGCCATGTATGTGTTGTTACACCAGAGCGTCTCGGACTTTGCGGTGCTGTTTCATGGCTGGATGCAAAAGCTACCAACGAGCTGGATCCGAACGGACCTTGCCAGGTTATCACAAAAGAAAAAGTAATCGATGAGAGAATCGGTGAGTACGAGGATGTTAACGAGGCTGTTCGTAAACTTTCCCAGGGCGCTCTTGATGATGTATCTTTGTACTCCATCATGGAAAAACCAATGACATCCTGCGGATGCTTCGAGTGTATCTGTGGTATCGAGCCGTTCTCCAACGGTGTCTGCATCGCAAACCGTGAGTACGCAGGCATGACTCCTCTGGGAATGACCTTCTCCGAGCTGGCTTCCATGACAGGCGGCGGTGTTCAGACTCCTGGATTCATGGGACACGGCAAACACTTTATCGCTTCCAAGAAATTTATGAAAGCAGAAGGCGGCGTTGCCCGTATCGTATGGATGCCGAAAGAGCTGAAAGAGCAGGTTGCAGAGAAACTGAATGAAACAGCAAAAGAGCTGTACGGTATCGACAACTTTACCGATATGATCGGTGACGAGACCATCGCAGAAGATCCGGAGACACTGGTTGCATTCCTGACCGAGAAAGGTCATCCGGCACTTGGCATGGATCCAATGATGTAATTCGTATTTTACAGGCTTATCCTGTGAAAGAATAAGCAGACCGGCATGGCTTGGGAGGGGATTCCAAAGCGGAGGAGGAAGCCCTTTCCGGCACATGCCGGCAGCTGTAAAGTGATTTTCTGGAAAAAAACGGCTGACGAAGAGAAAACGGATACTTTTTGTCAGAAAATCTTGGAAAATATCCTGGTAAATCTTGCATTCTCCGGGAAAAAACGTTAAAATAATAACAGGTGTGTCCATGAAGCGGAATCATGGAGATATGCCTGTATGGAATTTATTTTTAAGGAGGCTTTTTTTATGCCGTTTAATCGCAAACCACAAAAGTTTAATGCAGCAATTAAATCCGTTGTAATCGGCAGCGGAGACAAAACCGTAACTCTTGGCGGAGAAAACGTATTACCATTCTATGCTTTCGACGGTGAAATCAAAAACGGACCGAAGGTCGGCGTTGAAATCACAGACCTTGGTATGGAAGGAGAACCGGAAAGCGTAAAAGCATACTATGAAGGTGCAGCTACCATGGGCGAGATTGCAAAAAAAGCAGCAGCTATGGAAGGTGCAGATTTCCTCTGCCTTCGTCTGGCAGGCGGAGACCCGAACGGTCTGAACAAATCGGTAGAAGAACTCATTGAGACAGTCAAAGAGGTTGCTGATGCCGTTGACGTGCCGCTTGTTGTAGAAGGATGTAAAAACGTTGAGAAGGATTCCGAACTGCTCACAAAAGTAGCAGAGGTCCTTCAGGGAAGAAACGTTCTTGTTATGTCCGCAAGAGAAGAAGATTACAAGGCAGTTGGTGCAGCCGCAGGTCTGGCATACAGCCAGAAAGTCGGCGCTGAGTCCGCTGTAGATATCAACCTTGCAAAACAGCTGAATGTTGTTATGACCCAGCTTGGTGTCAGCGCGGACAGCATTGTTATGAACGTAGGTTCTGCAGCAGTCGGATACGGATATGAGTACGTAGTATCTACACTGGACCGTATCAAAGCAGCAGCATTATCCCAGGACGATAAAATGCTGCAGATGCCAATTATTACTCCAATCGCTTCTGAGACATGGAATGTAAAAGAGGCAATGGCAACAGAAGAGGAATCTCCGGAATGGGGAAATCAGGAAGTACGAGGAATCTCTATGGAGATTCAGACAGCAGCCGCATCTCTGGCTTCTGGTTCTGATGCAGTTATCCTCAAACATCCACAGTCTGTTGCAACCATTTCCAAAATGATTCAGGAACTGATGTAATCAGTACGTAAGGAAGAGATTAGGAGGATAAAGAATTATGGCATTATCAGGTATTCAGATTTTTAAAATGACCCCAAAGAAAAACTGTAAAGAGTGCGGATGTCCGACCTGTATGGCATTCTCCATGAAGGTTGCACAGGGCGCTATGGATATTTCAGCGTGCCCATATATGTCTGACGACGCTATGGCACAGCTTTCCGAAGCTACCGCACCGCCAATGAAGACCATCAAAGTCGGAACCGGCGACAGTGAGTACACCCTTGGCGGAGAGACGGTTCTCTATCGTCATGAGAAAACATTTGTAAGCAAAACCCGTTATGCAGTATCTCTCTGCAGCTGCATGTCTGACGAAGAGATCGACGCAAAACTGGAAGAAGACAAAAAAAGTTGATTACGACCGTATCGGTGAGCGTATGTGCGCAGAGATGCTGTATGTAAACTATGCCGGAAATGGCGTAGACAAATACGTATCTCTTGTAACGAAAGCAGCAGCAACCGGAAAAGTTCTGGTACTTGGCTGTGAGGACGCAGAAGCTGCAAAAGCTGCTCTGGAAGTATGCAAAGCAGGCAAACCGATCCTGAATGGTGCAAATGCATCCAATTATGAAGAGATGAGCAAACTTGCCACAGAGGCAGGCGTTGTTCTCGGCGTAAGTGGCGCAAACATTGATGAGCTTCACGACACCGTAGAAGCAATCGAGAAACTCGGCAACAAGAACCTTGTTCTTGATACCACAGAAGCGACCATCAAAGAGACCTTTGCTACTACCGTACAGGTAAGACGTGCATCCTTAAAGGATACAGACCGTACCTTTGGTTATCCGTCTATTGTAAATCTGGCAAAAATTGCACAGGGCGACAGATATATGCAGCAGGCACTGCTTTCCCTGTTCACCATGAAATACGGTTCCATTATTGTTCTTGAGGAAATGGGATACGCAGAGGCACTTCCGGTATTCGGACTTCGCCAGAACGTATTTACCGATCCGCAGAAACCGATGAAAGTAGAGCCGGGCATCTACCCGCTGAACGGCGCAGATGAAAATTCGATCTGCCTGACCACAGTAGACTTTGCTCTGACCTATTTCCTGGTATCCGGAGAGCTCGAGAGATCCGGAGTTCCGGTAAACCTTGTAATCAACGACGCCGGCGGACTTTCTGTACTGACATCCTGGGCAGCAGGTAAATTCTCCGGTAACTCTATCTCCAAATTCTTCAAAGAGAATGTAGAAGATAAAGTAAAATCCAGAAAAGTTATCATTCCTGGTAAAGTAGCCGTATTAAAGGGCGACATTGAGTCCAAACTTCCTGGATGGGAAGTAATCGTTGCTCCGCTTGAGGCAGTTCAGCTTGTGAAATTCATGAAAGATCTGCAGGCAAACGGAGAACTGTAATACATAAAAATTCCGGGAGGAACTCCAGACAAGCGGAGTTCCTTCCGTGAAAAAAATAATTATGGGGGATTCCCAAAAGAAAAGGAGAAGAGATATGGCAAAATTTGTAACCATCGGCGAAAGACTTTCCGTTACAGCTCCTACTGTAAACAAAGCATTCGCAGCAAGAGATGAAGAGCCAATTTTAAAGAGAGCAAAACAGCAGCTGGATGCTGGTGCCGTTTACCTTGATGTAAACATCGGACCGGCTGAGAATGATGGAGAGGACATCATGAAGTGGGCTGTTGAGCTGCTGCAGAGCAATTTTGACAATGTTCCGCTGGCTCTGGATACATCCAACAAAAAAAGCAATTGAGGCTGGTATCTCTGTATACAACCGTTCCAAAGGAAAACCGATCGTAAACTCTGCAGATGCTGCAGGAAGAATCGAGTACGTTGACCTTGCAGCTGCAAACGATGCAATCGTTATTGCACTTTGCAACGGTGAAGGAATTGCAAAAGATAACGACGAGCGTATGATGTACTGCCAGACCCTTCTGGAAAGAGGTATGGAGCATGGCATGGAGCCGACAGATCTGTGGTTTGACCCGCTGTTCCTGGTTGTAAAAGGAATGCAGGACAAACAGATGGAAGTTCTTGAGTGCATCAAGATGTTCAGCGATATGGGACTGAATTCTACCGGCGGACTTTCCAACAACTCCAACGGTATGCCGAAAAACATCCGTCCGATCATGGATTCCGCACTTGTAGCTATGGCTATGATGCAGGGTCTGACCAGCGCCATCGTTAACCCGAATGACCTGAGACTGATGGAGACCATTAAATCCTGTGACGTATTCAAAGGCAACACTCTGTACGCAGATTCTTATCTGGAGCTTAATCTTTAAATCTCGCAGGTTTTCCCCTGATGGTGCCGTAGCGTTTGCGAAAACCTGAGGCACCATCAGGGGTTTTTCTATCTAAAAGCGGAAAAATAAAAAAACAGCGGAGAATATATACGACTGGGGGATTTACAGATTATGGCAAAAGTAACCTTTCGATTTGAAGAGGGAGAACCGGTAGTCACCTACGCAACCGAGGGTGAGCGCCTTCTTGAAGTAGCGCAGAAGAGCAATGTGCCGATCGATGCACCGTGTTCCGGAAACGCATCGTGCGGTAAATGCCGCGTTCGTCTTGTGAGCGGTGAGCTGGATTCCAAAATAACCCGCCATATTTCTGAGGAAGAATATCAGAATGGCTGGAGACTGGCGTGCGTCAGCACCGTCAAAGGCGATGTTGAAGTGGAAGTGCCGGACATTGCATCCGCTTACCGGAGCCGCATGAAAGTGGCAGACCTTAGTTCACCGAGTGAAATTGCAATTTTTGAAGATACGAAAAAGAAAATTACAGACGCCGGCCTGGAGCTGAAAAACAGCATGCAGGTGATCAAAATCTCAATGGAAGAGCCTACTCTGGATGATACGATGCCGGATAACGAGAGAGTAACCTGGGCTGTACAGGCAGCGACGGGGCTTGACCGGGTACGGATTCCGTACTCTGTACTGAAAAAAATGCCGGATGTCCTTCGGGAATCCCATTTTCAGGCACAGTGTGTCGTCCGGGTTACGGCAAATGACGTCTTTTTATACGATATGCTTCCAATGGAAGCAAAAGCAGTTGTCGGCGGTCTCGTTGTCGACATTGGAACAACGACAGTTTCTGCACTGATCGTGGATATGCTGAGCGGAGAAATCCTGGCAAAAGCCTCTTCCGGAAACGGACAGATCCGGTATGGTGCGGATGTTATCAACCGTATCATTGAATCCCAGAAACCGGGAGGCCATGAAAGACTGCAGAATGCAATCATCAAAGAAACCTTAAACCCGATGATTTCCAACATGTGCCGCGCAGCGAAAATCAGCAGTCAGCAGATTTACCGTGCGGCGATTGCCGGAAACACTACCATGGAGCATCTGATGATGGGCATCAATGCAGATCCGCTTCGGATGGAGCCGTATATTCCGGCCTTCTTTAAGACAAACTCACTGTTTGCATCGGATGTCAATCTTGCAATTCATCCGGACGCCCATATCATTCTGGCACCGAATATCGGAAGCTATGTGGGCGGAGATATTACTGCCGGCGCGTTGGTCAGCATGATCTGGAACCGGCCGGAGATGAGTCTCTTTATTGACCTTGGTACCAATGGCGAGCTTGCATTTGGAAACTCTGACTTTATGGTAAGCTGTGCCTGCTCGGCAGGACCTGCTTTTGAGGGCGGTGATATCAGCTGCGGTATGCGTGCAACCGACGGTGCAATCGAAAAATGTACGATCGATCCGGAGACAATGGAGCCTTCCTACCATGTGATCGGGGAAGAGGGAACGAAGCCGATTGGTCTTTGCGGTTCCGGAATCATCGATGTAATTGCAGCGCTGTTCCGTGCGAAAATGGTCAATCCGAAGGGAAAATTTATCCGGGAAGGCAAAAGAATCCGTCATGACAAATATGGCATGGGAAGCTATGTCATCGCCTTTGAAGAGGAAGCCGGAAGCGTCCGCGACGTTGAGATTACAGAAGTAGATATCGACAACTTTATCCGTGCCAAGGGCGCGATTTTTCTCAGCGATCCGTACGATGCTGAACTATCTGGATATGGATGTTTCCATGATCGAGGAGGTTTACGTAGCGGGCGGTATCGGAAGCGGCATCAACATGAAAAATGCCGTTACCATCGGTATGTTCCCGGACATCCCGCTGGAAAAATTCCATTACATCGGCAACTCTTCCCTGACTGGCGCGTATTCGATGCTCTTATCGACAGCGGCAGAGAAGAAGACGTACGAGGTTGCCCGGAACATGACGTATCTGGAGCTCTCGACCGTACCGACGTATATGGATGAATTTGTAGCGGCCTGCTTCCTGCCGCACACGGACACAGCGATGTTCCCGTCTGTAGAAGTATAAAAACGGAAGTGAGAACCTTTTTTTTGAGAGGAATTGGATTCACATGGCAGTAGACTTGAATTACGAAAAAGACAGCAAAGAACGGATTCCCTATGAACATTACCTGGAAGTATACCAGAACGCGGATCCGGCGGAGATTTCCAGCCGGTGTAATGTACCATATGACGCCGAAAAACACGAGTTTACGGTATCCCTGATGGGTGTTTCCTACCGGATTTCCTGGCCGGAGTACCGCGTGCAGCATCTTGGAGATGACGGCACAGACGGTCCGGTGATCGGCTGGTATCCGCTCGAGGAGAAGCCGAATGCAAAAATTCTGGTGCTGCGCTATCTGACCGAGGGCGGAGCTGCCCCATCCACCGGAAAATTTCTGACATACCGGGAGATTCCGTGGGGAGAAGTTTATTTTAAACAGTTCCAGGGAAGATGCCTGTTCCGTCTTGCGTTTGGCTTTGGCGGAAAGCTGGATGCATTCCGTGAGATCATGGAACGTGTCGGCGCTCAGGCGATTTCATCCGGTGATGTCGGATATGAGCTGGAGTTTATGAAAGGGCTTTTTGTACGACTGATTTTATGGGCAGGAGATGATGAGTTTCCGCCGTCCGCGCAGATCCTCTTTTCGGACAATTTCCCGGCTGCATTTACGCAGGGAGAGGATATGGCGGTTGTGGGAGATGTCACAATTGATATGCTGAAGGCTCTGGCTGCAAAATAGTTATGGTTTGAGGCCATCAGGATGGCTTCTGGATCGAAAAAAAATAAGCGGAGGAAAATAACATGGGATTTTCAACAGTACCTTGCAATGAGTTTGTAGAGGTGCTCGGTTCCAAAGCACCGGTTCCGGGCGGTGGCGGAGCTTCTGCACTGGTTGGCGCTGTCGGCACAGCGCTTGGCAACATGGTTGGTGCGCTGACAGTAGGTAAAAAGAAATATGCGGATGTCGAAGAGGAAATGAAAGAGCTGATGGCAAAAGCAACCACGCTTCAGGACGAACTGCTTCACCTGATCGAGCGCGATGCAGAAGTGTTCGAACCGCTCTCCAAAGCATACGGCATGCCGCGCGAGACAGAGGAGGAGAAGGCAGAAAAAGCAAGAGTCATGGAGATTGTGCTGAAGGATGCCTGCTCTGTTCCAATGGAAATTATGGAAAAATGCTGCGAAGCAATCGACCTGATCGTAGAATTTGCAGCAAAAGGTTCTGCACTTGCGATCAGTGACGCAGGTGTTGGCGCAGCATTCTGCAAAGCAGCCTTAGAGGGTGCTTCCCTGAATGTATATATCAACACGAAATCTATGAAAAACCGGGAATATGCAGAAGAACTAAATCGAAAATGTGATGAAATGCTTGCGGTCTATACCGTAAAAGCAGACGAGATTTTCCGGAACGTACTGGGAAGACTGAAAGCCTGAAAACAAACGGCCAGAGAAACTTCCCGGCAGCAAGCGGGTTGCAAAAGGAGTTCTCTTTGACCGAAAAGAAAAGCGGAGGATAAAAAAATGGCAAAACAGTTATTAGGAAAAGAAGTAACAGCAGCATTAAATGAGAAGATCAAAGCAAATGTAGCAGAGCTGGAAGCAAAAGGAGTAAAACCGACTCTCGGAATCATCCGTGTCGGAGAGAGAGAGGATGACCTTTCCTACGAAAGAGGAGCAACCAAACGCTGTGAGACCTTAGGCGTTGCATACGAGAAATTTCCTTCTCCCGGCAGACGTTACCCAGGAAGAGCTGATGGCTACCATCGATAAAGTAAACAAAGACGATTCCATCCACGGCG
>ENA-OQJT01000174-OQJT01000174.1-human-gut-metagenome-genome-assembly--contig:-NODE-174-length-16047-cov-1.383794_pt1 | contig 16047 bp, 17 predicted proteins | sample MGYA00242612_ERZ504779 | MGnify/ENA primary metagenome ERZ504779 (study PRJEB26092, sample SAMD00036366) | human gut metagenome | host: Homo sapiens | study: EMG produced TPA metagenomics assembly of...
TGGCGTTTTGAGCCGGACGGCAAAGCACATAATAATGGCAAGACACAGGAGTGCGGGAAATAAACAGTTGACAGATACCTGATTTCCCCCTATACTGATAGCATAACAGAGATTTGGGCGTGTTACTGGTAAAGCAGGCATAAACTATCCTTAATAAGTTCACCAGATAAGATGGACTTGGTTATTGAGGATTAGTTTATGCCTTTTTTGCGCATTATAGTATAGGATAAGTAAGTTGCAGAACTGTGCCAGCACAATAAACTATGGGATGCGTCAACTCTGTGAGAAATGATACGAGGAGGATTACAGATGAAAGACAAGATTTTTGGAGTATTGCAGAGAATCGGAAGAAGTTTTATGCTTCCAATCGCAATTCTTCCGGTAGCAGGACTTCTGCTTGGAGTAGGAAGTTCATTTACAAATGCAACGATGATTGAGACATATCATCTTCAGGCAATTTTAGGCGAGGGGACAATTCTGAATTCCCTGCTCACAATTATGAGCAAAGCGGGAAGTATTATTTTTGATAACCTGCCGATCATTTTTGCTGTCGGTGTAGCAATCGGTATGGCGAAGAAAGAGAAGGAAGTTGCGGCACTTGCGGCAATGATCTCTTTCTTTGTAATGAATGCAACAATGAATGCCATGCTTCTGATCCGTGGAGATCTTCTTGCAGACGGAACGCTTGGAGCCGGAGTTCTGGAAGGAACTGTGACAAGTGTCTGCGGAATCCAGACATTACAGATGGGTGTATTTGGCGGTATTATCGTTGGACTTGGAGTAGCAGCACTTCATAATAAGTTTTACAAAATCCAGCTTCCGAATGCACTGTCATTCTTCAGTGGATCAAGATTTGTTCCGATTATTTCAACATTGACTTATGTGGCTGTTGGAATCGTACTCTATTTTGTATGGCCAACCGTTCAGAATGGAATCTATGCACTTGGCGGACTTGTAACAGGAACAGGTTATATTGGAACATTGATCTTTGGTATTATTAAGAGAGCGTTAATTCCATTTGGACTTCACCATGTATTCTATCTTCCGTTCTGGCAGACAGCGGTTGGAGGAACAATGGAAGTTGCGGGACAGCTGGTACAGGGCGGTCAGAACATCTTCTTTGCGCAGCTGCAGATCCGTCCACAGTACATTTCAGTGCGGATGCGACAAGATATTTTTCCGGTGAATTTATTTTCATGATCTTTGGTCTTCCGGGTGCGGCACTTGCAATGTATCAGTGTGCAAAACCTGAGAAGAAGAAACAGGCAGGCGGACTTCTGCTTTCTGCAGCACTTGCATGTATGATGACCGGAATCACAGAGCCACTGGAATTCTCATTCCTGTTTGTAGCACCGATCCTTTTTGTGGTACAGGTGATCCTTGCCGGATCTGCTTATATGATCGCACATATGTTAAAATATTGCAGTAGGACTTACATTTTCTGGTGGATTTATTGATCTGTTCCTTTTCGGTATCCTTCAGGGAAATGCTAAGACAAGCTGGATCAGAATCATCCCGGTTGGAATTATTTATTTCTTCTTATATTATATCATCTTCCGTACTTTGATTCTGAAGCTGAATCTGAAGACACCGGGAAGAGAAGATGATGATGCGGAAACGAAGCTGTATACAAAAGCTGATTATAAAGCAAAAGTAGATGGAAATGATGCAGATTCTGAAAATGAAATGACACCGGAAGATCAGAAGAGCGCACTGATCACAAGAGGACTTGGTGGAAAGAAAAACATTTCTGATGTAGACTGCTGTGCGACAAGACTTCGTTGTACGGTAGTAAAGCCGGAACTGGTAAATGAAGATGTCTTAAGAATGACATCCCCATCCGGAATCGTAAGAAAAGGACAGGGAATCCAGGTAATCTACGGACCGGCTGTTTCTGTGATTAAATCCAATCTGGAAGATTATCTGGAGAAAGCTCCGGATGTGGAATATCTTCCAGAAGAAAACGAAAACAGCGCAGAAGAAACGAATAAATGTGCAGAAACAAAAGATGAAGCGAAGAAAGATGAGAACAAAACTGTTGCAGCCGGAACTGTAAAGAAAGAGCTTTGCTCTCCATTCACAGGAGTGGCAGCACCAATCGAAGAAGCGTGTGACGAAGCATTTGCAGGGAAAATGATGGGAGACGGTTATCTGGTTCGCCCGGAAGAGGGAATGGCTTATGCGCCTGAAGATGCAACTGTATCTTTTATCTTCCCATCAAAACATGCAGTTGGTCTGACTAGTGATGACGGAACCGAGTATCTGCTTCACATTGGCGTGGATACTGTAAATCTGGATGGAAAAGGATTCGAAACTTTTGTAAATGACGGAGACCGAGTAAAAAAGGGTGACAAACTGATAGGTTTTGATATAAAATATATCCAAGAGCATGCAAAATCCGATGAATGTATGGTTGTATTTACAAGTCTTCAGGAAGGTGAAGAGATCAGAATGTCTAAGAGCGGAAAAGTAGAGAAGCTTGAGAAGACAGCAGAAATCGTAAGCTTGAATTAAGAGAAAGAGAGGCTCCGGGGGGATGTATCGAGTCATTAAAGTTCTGAATAATAATGGGATTCTTGTATATCATGTTGAGACAGGGAAGGAGATGATCCTTCTCGGAAACGGTGTGGGATTTGGAAAGAAACCTACAGAACAGATCGAGAAACTTCCCGGAGCCAAAGTATATTCCCTTGTCACAAGAAGAAAGCAGGAGTCTGTTCTGAAAACAGTCAATGGAATCCGCCCGGAGTTTATTGAGGCAACAGGAAAGATCATTGAAGAAGCAGAGAACGTGTTTCAGAAGATCAATCATGAGATGCTGCTTCCGTTGGCAGATCATATTGCGCTTGCAGCGAAGAGAGCGAAGGAGAACCGCCAGCTTCCGAATCCATTTACACCGGATATCCGTGTGTTGTTTGGAGAGGAGTATCAAGTGGCCCTGAAAGGGCGGAAAATTATACAGCAGCTGACAGGATATGAAATCTCAGAGGATGAAGTCGGATTCATTACGCTACATATCCATGCAGGCCTTTCTGATGAGGCAGTATCCCAGACTCTGGATGCGACCAGGATTGTAAATGAAGGGATTGCCATGATTGAACAGGAATTCGATCAGAAGCTGGAGAGCGGTTCACTTGGATGTACACGTCTGATGAGTCATATGTATTATATGATTTTGAGAACCCGTAAGGGTGAAGGGACGAATGCAGACTTTAATGAGTTCATTTTTCAGAATTACCCAAGGACCGGAGAGGCGGCGAAGAGAGTGTGTGACTATATGTCCAGACAGCTGAAACAACCGGTCGCAAAAGAAGAGATCGGATTTCTTGCAATCCATATCCAGCGGGTTATCTCGCCGGATACGGTATGACCGTGTGCTCTTGAAATACTGTATACCATGATATATAGTAGTGGATAAGAGCGAAAGGGGAATCCGCAGAATGTATAAGATTCTAATCATCGAAGATGACCTTGTGATGGCAGGGGCAATTAAAAAAGAGATGGAAGCGTGGGGAAATGAAGCACGTTATGTGGAAGATTTTGCAAAGGTTCTTGAGACATTTGCAGAGTACGGTCCACATCTGGTGCTTTTGGATATCACGCTTCCTTTTTATAATGGATACCACTGGTGCAGCGAGATCCGTAAGATATCGAGCGTGCCGGTGATCTTTATCTCTTCGGCAGCGGATAATATGAATATTATCATGGCGATGAATATGGGCGGAGATGACTTTGTGGCAAAACCATTTGACTTAAGTGTACTGACAGCGAAGATTCAGGCTCTGCTGAGAAGAACGTATGATTTGTCAGGAAAAGTGCCGATGTTGGAACATAGAGGAGCAATCCTGAACCTCTATGATACAACAATGACCTATAATGGAGAAAAGATTGAGTTGACAAAGAATGAATTTCGCATCTTACAGACATTGATGGAGAATAAAGGACGTGTGGTCAGCAGAGACACGCTGATGACAAAGCTGTGGGAGACAGACAATTATATCGAAGAAAATACATTGACAGTCAATGTCGGAAGACTTCGGAAAAAGCTGGAAAAAGCGGGAATGGAAGGCTTTATCAAGACGAAAGTCGGCGGTGGATATATCATCGAGAAGGAGTAAAAATGTTTTTACAATATTTGAAAAGAATTCGCTTTGTGCTTCTGTGGAGTTTGCTGTGTGCGGGAATCTTTTTTCTGATTTTTGTGTTGGAAGAGATTAATCTGAAGGCAGCGGTTTATCCGACAGTGTTGTGTCTGGCATTTGGATTACTTTTTCTTCTCTGTGGATATTTGCGGTATAAGAAAACCGGGCAGAAGCTGGAACATTTGCTGCAAGGAGAAGGACCTTATGAGGATTCACTTCCGGTGGCACAAGATGGGATTGAGTCAGGATATCAGGAACTGATCAGGAAAGAAGAACAACAGCAAAGAAAAGAACATGCCAGATGGGAGAAGTCCGGTCAGGACATGGAGGACTATTATGCAACCTGGGTGCATCAGATCAAGGCACCGATTGCTGTGATGAATGTATTACTCCAGCAGGAAGATACCGAGACGAATCAGAATCTGAAAGCTGAACTGTTCCGGGTGGAGCAGTATGTGGAGATGGCACTTGGTATGTGCGTCTTGACAGTGGCACGAAGGATCTGGTAATCGCACAGTATCCTTTGGATGAAATTGTAAGAAAATCAATCCGTAAATATGCCGGCCAGTTTATTCGAAGGAGAATCCGTCTGATCTATGAAGGGACAGATCAGATTGTTTTGACGGATGAGAAATGGCTTTCGTTTATCATTGAACAGCTGTTGTCCAATGCAGTGAAGTATACGCTGAAAGGAACTGTGACGATTATTGTCAGTGAAGAAAAGAAACTGACGGTTACAGATACCGGAATGGGGATTGCACCGGAGGATCTGCCGAGAATCTTTGAAAAAGGATATACGGGATATAATGGAAGAATGGAACGGAAATCAACGGGAATTGGTCTGTATCTGAGTCAGATGGCGGCAAAGAAACTGGGGCATCAGATTACAGTTGAGTCAAAGTTAGGGGAAGGCAGCAGTTTTACGATTGGTTTGGCAGAGTATCCGTTGAGAGCAGAGTAAATCACTAAATCACACAGAGAGAAGCAAGTGACAAATTTGTCACATCAGACAGCTGGAATGTCACAGAAATCAATGTCGGCATTCTGGCTGTATTGTTATACTGAGGATGTTGAAAGAAGAGGAGGTCGTAAGAAATGACAGTTTTGGAAGTAGAAAATTTGAAAAAATATACCGTCCGCGTTTTGGCGGTAATCAGGTACAGGCACTCTCTAAGGTAACATTCTCAGTAGAAGAGGGCGAATATGTAGCAATCATGGGAGAGAGTGGTTCGGGGAAGACGACATTACTGAACATGCTGGCAGCATTGGATAAACCAACCGAAGGGGAAGTTTATCTGGATGGAAAACCGTTATCTGCAATCCGTGAGAAGGATCTGTCCAAGTTCAGGAGAGATCATCTTGGGTTTGTATTTCAGGATTTCAATCTTTTGGACACATTTAATCTAAAGGACAATATCTTACTGCCATTGGTACTGCAGGGAGTTGATTACAGGAAAATGAATGTCAGGATGATGCCAATCGTGAAAGAACTTGGAATTGCAGGACTTCTGGAGAAGTATCCCTATGAGGTGTCAGGAGGACAGAAGCAGCGTGCAGCAGTGGCGAGAGCGCTGATCACAGATCCGAGACTGATCCTGGCGGATGAGCCGACCGGGGCACTCGATTCGAAATCAACGGATGAATTGCTCGGGGTATTTGAGCGGATCAATCAATCGGGACAGACGATTCTTATGGTAACACATTCTGTCAAAGCAGCGAGCAAGGCCGGGAGAGTGTTATTTATTAAAGACGGGGAAGTTTTTCCACCAGGTATATAAAGGCGAACAGACAGATGAACAGTTCTATCAGAATATCTCAGCGACACTGACAATGCTTGCGACAGGTGGTGAGAGACAATGAAAAGTGGACTTTATCTGAAACTTTCCGTTAATGGAATTAAGAAAAATAAGAAGCTGTATCTTCCTTATCTGATCACTTGTATCTGTATGGTTATGATGTTCTATCTGATCGATTATCTTGCAGTGAGTCCGCAGTTTGCCAAGATCAAAGGTGGGGATACTATGCAGATGATCCTTGGATTTGGTTCTGGTGTGATCTCAATCTTTTCTCTGATCCTTCTGTATTACACAAATTCATTTCTGATCCGCAGACGACAGAGAGAGTTTGGGTTGTATCACATCCTTGGAATGGGAAAAATTGACCTTGTAAAAATCATGGTTCTTGAGAATCTGATCATCAGTGTTCTGACGATTGCAGGAGGAATCGTGGGAGGAATCCTGTTTTCTAAATTGGGGGAACTTCTGGCAGCGAAGATACTTGGAAGTAATGCCGGACTTTCTATGAAAATCAGTGTTCCGGCACTTGTGGCTACGGCACTGTTATTCCTGGTCATTTTTGCATTAATCATGCTTCGGATGATCGTGTCCGTCTATCGGTTAAAACCTGTAGAACTTTTAAAAAGTGAAAAGACAGGAGAGAAACCTCCGAAGGCAAACTGGATCTTTGCAGTACTCGGGTTGCTTCTGCTTGGTGAGGCTTATTATTTATCCCTGACAATCAAAGATCCGCTTGTAGCGATGATCTGGTTTATGGTTGCCGTCGTGCTGGTAATCCTTGCAACGTATCTGTTATTTATTGCCGGCTCGGTCACATTTTGTAAAATAATGCAGAAAAAGAAAGGATATTATTATAAAACAAATCATTTTATTTCACTTTCATCCATGATTTACCGTATGAAACGAAATGGGGCAGGATTAGCGTCTATTTGTATTCTGTCCACAATGGTTCTGGTTATGGTATCTTCTACAACCAGCCTGTATCTGAGTATGGAACATGGCTTGAATCTTCGATATCCGAAATCTGTCCAGATTGAGATGTACACGAAACCGGAGCAGACGGAAGAAATGAAAGAGAATCAGAATGGACAGATTATAGAGCTTGTACAGAAGGTTTTGAAAGAACATAACCAGACCGCGGAGAATCCGGAGAATTACCGGATGCTTACAGTCAGTGGAATTGTTTCAAAAAATGAAATCTATTTAATCCGGAGAATGCTCCGGGAGTCAATGAAGTGAATACATTTGATCATTTAAAAATGTTTTATGCTCTTCCGTTGGAAGCGTATAATCGGATCATGGGGACGAATCTGGAGCTTGCTCCCGGGGAAGCGTATCTGTATGCGAAAGATTCCGATTTCCCCTATGATCAGATCACGGTGGAGAATTCCGGGACATGGAGGATTAAAGGACATTTGGATAAAATGATTTCAAATGGAAATAATATGGCAAATATGAACAGCAGCTTCTATCTGGTGGTTCCCGGACTGGAAGATATAAAAGCTTTAGAAGAAGGAAATGTTTCCGTTTACAGTGTCAATGGTTCTTATGAGAAATGGTACTACAATTTTGATCTGCCCTGTGGAGACGAAGAGCAGATCCAGATTCAAAACGAGATTGACAAGAAAATCAATGTACTGGCTGAACAGGAATCGGATACCATATTTTTTAAAGTTTCTACAGACAGCAGAGCCGCATCAAGGGCTGATTACCAGGCTTTGTACGGCGGTCTGTTCTTCCTTGGAATCCTTCTTGGAGTCGTATTCATTCTTGGAATGGTGCTGATCATTTATTATAAACAGATTACAGAAGGCTATGAGGATCAGGACAGATTCCAGATTCTGATGAAAGTGGGGATGACACAGAAAGAAGTGCGTCAGACGATCAATTCTCAGGTAATGACAGTATTCTTCCTGCCTCTTGTGGCTGCCGGAATTCATACGGCATTTGCATTTCCAATGATAGAAAAAATGGTGCATCTGCTTGCTTTTTCTGACAGAAAATTCCTGATTCTGGTGACAGTGTGCTCCTATTTAGTATTTGCATTATTCTATATCATTGTCTACATGGTGACTTCGAAACAGTATTACAAAATTGTTAGCGGAAAACAGGAAGAAAGTCTTTTTTCTTAATTCAAAGAGTGATAGAATAGAATTATCAGAAAAAGGAGGACTTGCTTATGATGGATCACACAATTATTACAATTGGAAGACAGTTCGGAAGTGGCGGTCATGAAGTAGGAAACAGACTGGCAGAGAGACTGAACATTCCTCTTTACGATCATAATCTGATTCGAATGGCAGCAAGAGATCTTGGAATTTCGAACGAAGATGCTGGAAGAGTAGATGAGACGAGACTTGGAAATGTGTTATCAAGCTATTATATTGGAATGGGTGATTATACTACATTTATGCTCAGTCCGGAAGTGGAGAAACCATTAAGTGATCAACTTTTTGACGCACAGTCGGCAATCATCCGCAAGCTTGCGGAACGCGGACCTGGAATCTTCGTGGGACGCTGCGCAGATTATGTTCTTGGGGATTATTCAAATGTTGTGAATACATTTATCTATGCTTATAAGGATGATAGAATCAATCGAATCATGGATATCTATAAGCTTTCCGAGAAAGAGGCTGTAGATAAGATTAAGAAGATTGACAGAGAGAGACGCCTGTATTATGAAGGTAGAACAGACCGTAAGTGGGGAAGCATTGATGCGAATGCAATCCTGCTGAATACAAGTCTTCTTGGAATCGATGGTGCGGTAGATGCACTTGAGGCGATTTATCATAAGTGGGAAAACAGATGACAAAATAAGCAGAAAAAATGAAATAATTAACAAAAAGTAAGAGGGTGTCGTTTAGTGCGACACCCTCTTTGCTACGTCTTTATTCTGGAATCTGTATTTATTTCATCATGCCGGCAAGAATCTGATTGACTTCTTTACCGTCAGCTTTGCCTTTTACCTTCGGCATGAGTTCTTTCATGATCTTACCTTTATCCTTTGCTGTAGGAGCATCGATACCAAGATCTGCAAGAACGGATGTGATCACTGCTTTGATTTCATCTTCGCTCATCATCTTTGGTGCATATTCTTCAAGAACAGCAAGACGCTTCTGAGCCTCTTCAATCAGATCTGTACGATCTTCAGGTGTCATATCAATTGTTTCTTTTAACTGTTTGATTTCTTTTAAGATTACCTGTCCTTCTTCCTCTTCTGTCAGGTCGGCACGTTTGTCGATAGCTTTATTCTTCAGAGAGGAGAGCAGAAAGGAAAGTGCGGCTTTTCGTTCTTTGTCTCCTGCCTTCATTGCAGCGACCATAGCGCTTCTGATTTCATCAATTTTGCTCATTTTAGAGTCCTCCTTATAATTTAATATGCTTGAAATAGTTACAATTATTGAAAAGAGCGGATTGCTCTTGATTCATAAGATAAATTTTAGCAGATGGTGGTTTATATTGCAAGAGTGCACTCTGTTTTGTGAAAATATATGAAAGAAATGCATGAAAAGTATAAAAAATCAGAAAATTTACGAAAAGTAAAAATATAGGTTGACAACATTGGGCTAGGGGAGTAAACTACGTGACATAAAAGCAAAGGCGCTTTGAGAAACAGATCTCAGAGTGCCTTTTCTTTTAATAAAATATAGTACCTATAGATTTGCCGCGAACAGCAGCAAGTCTCAATGACACAAAGGCGTGTCTCACAGCAAGAACCGATTCAGGGGGGGATGATTCAGGGAAGCTGTGGGATGCGCCTTTTTAGTTTTCAGGTATGAGGAGGAAGTAGTATGACACAAGAAATTATTACTCAGATTTCAAGCACAGTCGGAACAGAAGTGTTCGGCATCTGGTTCCTGATCGGAGCTGCATTTGTATTCTTTATGCAGGCAGGATTCGCTATGGTAGAGACAGGATTCACCAGAGCAAAGAATGCCGGTAACATTATCATGAAGAATCTGATGGATTTTTGTATCGGAACAATCGTGTTTATTTTTCTTGGTTTTGGATTATTGCTTGGAGAAGATGCACTTGGCGGACTGGTAGGAATTCCGACACTTGGAATATTCACAGATTATGCAAACTTTGACTGGTCTAATTTCGTATTCAACCTGGTATTCTGTGCGACAGCAGCAACAATCGTATCAGGAGCCATGGCAGAAAGAACAAAGTTTCTTTCCTATTGTATTTATTCCGCAATGATCTCCGCAGTTGTGTATCCGATCGAAGCACACTGGATCTGGGGCGGTGGCTGGCTTTCACAGCTTGGCTTTCATGATTTTGCAGGATCTTGTGCAATCCACATGGTAGGTGGAGCAACAGCATTTATCGGAGCTGCAATGGAAGGAGCCAGAATTGGTAAATTCTCAAGAGATAAGAATGGAAAAGTAACAAAAGTCCATGCATTTCCAGGACATAACCTCGTAATTGGTGCTCTTGGATGTTTCATCCTCTGGTTTGGATGGTATGGATTCAACGGTGCGGCAGCAACAACAGGCCCACAGCTTGCATCTATCTTTATGACAACAACAATCGCACCGGCAACAGCAACCGTTGTATGTATGATCTTCACATGGCTTCGTTATGGAAAACCAGATGTGTCTATGTGTCTGAATGCATCCCTCGCAGGTCTGGTAGCAATCACAGCACCTTGTGATGTGACAGATGGATTAGGAGCACTGATCATTGGAGCAGTTGCAGGAGTTCTCGTAGTATTTGGCGTTTGGTTCTGTGATAATGTAGTGCATGTAGATGACCCGGTTGGTGCCGTAGCAGTTCATTGCTTAAATGGTATCTGGGGAACAATCGCAGTTGGTCTTTTTGCAACAACAAATGCGCCGGAAAGCACATTGAAAGGTCTGTTCTACGGCGGTGGATTCGGACTTCTCGGAACACAGCTTCTTGGTGTAGTAACAGTTCTTGCTTGGACAGTTGTAACAATGACAATTATCTTCAAAGTAATTGATATGACAATTGGACTTCGTGTTTCAGAGGAAGAAGAGATTGTTGGTCTGGATTCCAAGGAGCATGGTCTTGCATCAGCATATGCAGGATTCAGCATCATGGATATTACAGAAGGTGCAATGAATGAAAATGAAAACACAGATCTTGGTGTAGCAGATTATGACGCAGCATCTCCAATCCAGAGAGCAGCAGCTGTACCTGTAGCCGGACCGGTAGATGCAGATACAGGAATGCATAAAGTAGTTATTATCGCAAAACTTTCCAAGTACGAGCGCCTGAAAGCAGCATTGAATAATCTTGGTGTAACAGGAATGACAGTGACTCAGGTTATGGGATGTGGTATCCAGAAAGGTGCCGGCGAGAAATATCGTGGAGTTGAGATGGACGTAACCGTTCTTCCAAAGGTAAAAGTAGAAGTTATCGTAGGAAATATTCCGGTTGAGAAAGTCATCGAAACAGCATCCAAGACACTGTATACAGGACATGTCGGTGATGGTAAGATCTTTGTATACAACGTGCAGAAAGTAGTAAAAGTACGTACAGGAGAAGAAGATCTCGAAGCATTGAAAGATGTAGAATAATACTTGATTAAAAAGAAATAATCTCCGAAATGAGGTGAAAAACCTGATTTCCCGGAGATTATTTTTTATGATTATTGAACAATTTTTAAAAGGATTTTTTTATAAGTAAAAGAGTATTCTTATATATTATTATATTTAATAAGTAGAAACAGCGTTAAAATCGACACAGGATGGTAAAAATGACCTAAAAATTTTTTAGGAGATTTTTTGATTTGAAAAGAAAAATGTGAAAAAAATACTATTTTATGTAAAGAGAGTTAAATAAATATAAAATTTTTCTTTAAAACCTAAAAAAATGTGATATAGTGTAATACAACATATGATATTGAAATTCAGGAGGGAGAATTAAGAATGAACAATTATATGTATCTGGTTCCAGTTGCAGCTGTCATTGCTCTTCTTTTTGCAGCATACCTTGCAGCAAAGGTTAGCAAGCAGGATGCCGGAACTGAAAGAATGAAGGAAATCGCCGGTGCGATCGCAGAAGGTGCACGTGCTTTCCTGACAGCAGAGTACAAGATCCTTATTGTATTCGTAGTAGTACTTTTCGTACTGATCGGATTAGGAGTAGGTAATTGGGTAACAGCAGTTTGCTTCGTAGTTGGTGCTCTGTTCTCAACAATCGCAGGTTACTGCGGAATGACAGTTGCTACTAAGGCAAATGTCAGAACAGCTAACGCAGCTAAAGAGAGCGGAATGAACAAAGCTCTTTCCATCGCATTTTCCGGTGGTGCCGTTATGGGTATGTGTGTTGCTGGACTTGGTGCACTTGGTGTCAGCCTTGTGTACATCGTAACTAAGAATGTAGATGTATTATTTGGGTTCAGCCTTGGTGCTTCTTCCATCGCATTGTTTGCACGTGTTGGTGGTGGTATCTATACAAAGGCAGCAGACGTTGGAGCTGACCTTGTAGGTAAAGTAGAAGCAGGTATCCCGGAAGATGACCCGCGTAACCCGGCTGTTATCGCTGACAACGTTGGAGATAACGTAGGTGACGTAGCTGGTATGGGAGCTGACCTTTTCGAGTCTTACTGTGGGTCTCTGATCTCAGCACTGACACTTGGTGTTGCAGTAAGCGAAGTTTCAGGAGTATTATTCCCACTTGCAATCGCAGGATGCGGACTGATCGCTTCTATCCTTGGAACATTCTTCGTAAGAGGCGGAGAGAACACAAATCCTCAGAAAGCTCTTACAAAAGGAAGCTATGCTTCTTCAGCAATTGTAATCATTGCTTCTTTAGCACTTAGCTGGGTGCTTTTCGGAAACATGAACGCAGCAATCGCAGTTATCGCTGGTCTGGTTGTTGGTGTTATCATTGGTAACATCACAGAGTACTACACATCAGCAGATTACAAACCGGTTAAAGGAATCGGAGAGCAGTCTGAGACAGGTGCAGCTACAACAATCATCAGTGGTCTTGCAGTTGGTATGAAATCAACAGCTATCCCGCTGCTTCTGATCTGTGTTGGTATTTTTGTTTCTTATAATGTATTTGGTCTGTATGGAATTGCTCTTGCAGCAGTTGGTATGCTTTCTACAACAGGAATCACTGTTGCAGTTGATGCATATGGTCCGATCGCAGACAACGCTGGTGGTATCGCAGAGATGTCTGGTCTTGATGAGTCCGTTCGTGACATCACAGATAAGCTTGACTCTGTAGGTAATACAACAGCAGCTATGGGTAAAGGATTTGCTATCGGTTCTGCAGCACTTACAGCTCTTGCGCTGTTCGTATCTTATGCAGAGACAGTTGGTCTGAAATCCATCAACCTTCTTGACTACAAAGTAATCATCGGTATCTTTATCGGTGGTATGCTTACATTCCTTTTCTCAGCATTTACTATGGAGTCTGTATCTAAGGCTGCATACTCAATGATTGAGGAAGTTAGACGTCAGTTCCGTGAGAAACCAGGCATCATGAAAGGGGAAGAGAAACCTGACTACAAGTCATGCGTTGCTATTTCTACAACAGCAGCACTTCACGAGATGCTTCTTCCAGGTCTGATGGCAGTTATCGTTCCTGTAGTAGTAGGTGTTCTTCTTGGAGTTGATGCTCTTGGCGGACTTCTTTCAGGATCCCTCGTAACAGGAGTTCTTATGGCCATCTTCATGTCAAATGCAGGTGGTGCATGGGATAACGCTAAGAAGTATATCGAAGAAGGAAACCACGGCGGAAAAGGTAGTGAGGCTCATAAGGCAGCCGTTGTTGGAGATACTGTAGGAGATCCGTTCAAGGATACATCAGGTCCGTCCATCAACATCCTGATCAAACTTATGACAGTTGTATCACTTGTATTCGCTCCACTGTTCCTTTCTATCGGAGGACTTCTGTAATACCTTTGTAATCCATATATGGATGATATTAAGAATATAAGTTGAAAGAAAACGTTTTCCGGGGAATTTCCCCGGGGGACGTTTTCTTTTTTCTGTGTTGCTTTTACTTGTTTTGTTATATAACTATAAAACTGGCTTGTATAAATATTTTAAAACTGGATATATCTAACAGACCAGGGCGCTGATATAATAAGGCGGTATGTTGGGGAAATTCACTTACAAGTCTGACATTATCCGTCAGGTAATTACTCAACATAAGAGATAACAAACAGGAGATTTACAAAATATGAAAAACGAAAGTATCAGCACAAAGAAAATCGTAATGACTGCATTTTTTGCAGCTATTATTTATTTGGGAATCCAGTCTTTCCGTATTCCGCTTCCGGCGGCTGTCGGAACACCATTTCTGCATTTCGGACACATTTTCGTAATGCTTGCAGTATTAATGCTTGGACCTAAGCTTTCAACTGTGGCAGGAGTTCTCGGACTTCTCGTCTTTGATGTATTGAATGGTTATATTCAGGCAATCCCGAATGTATTTGTCAGCACAATTATCAAATGTCTGCTTGTGGGCATGATTTTTCAGTCTCTGAAGAAAAAAGCGCAGGGAGATGCGAAGAAGGAATATGGTTATGCGGTCCTCTGTGCGGCTATCTACGGTGTTACGAACATTATCGTAGACTTTATCTGGTCAACAGTTGAACTGGTTGTTCTCGGAAGTTCCTGGAGTGCAGCGTTGGCAGCAGAGATTACATCTATCCCGGCTACGATCATCAATGCCGGATTCACAGTAGTTGGAATTGCGATTCTGTATGTTCCGGTGAAGAAAGCTTACAATAGAATCCTTGGAGCATAAGAATCAGGATTCAGATTATTTGTGCCAGGCACTTATAGAGGTAGTTTCAAGGTCATTTGTGCCAGGCGCTTATTAAGGAGATTTCATAAGTTGGATATTATAAAGATACAGAAATTATTGAAGGAAGCAAAAATGGACGGCTGGTTATTTACAGATTTCCAAGGTCATGACTTTATCACGAAAGAGTTTCTTGAGCTTGGAAATCGTTTCTGCACAAGAAGGCTGTTCTATTTGATTCCGGCGCAGGGCGAACCGGTGAAGGTGCTCTCAGCGATTGAACCACTTCTTCTCGAACATCTACCGGGAAAGAAAATATTATATCAAGGGATCGAAGGACAGAAGAAAGTGCTGTCAGAATTATTGAAGCCGGGTATGAAGATTGCCTGCCAGTACTCTCCGGGTGGAAATGTCCCGACAATCAGCTCTATGGATGCCGGCCTGATCGAGTATCTTAGAACTTACGGAATCGAGCCGGTTACAAGTGCAGATCTGATGCAGCATTTCGGTGCAGTACTAACGGAACATCAGATAGAAACACACCGACAGGCCGGAGTTATCATACATAAGATCCTTACTGATACATTTTCTTGGATCCGGGAGAAGATAGATGCGGGAACTTATATTGATGAGTATGCAATGCTTCAGAAGATGCAGGAGCTGATCAGACAGGAAAACATTTATATGGATTCTCCGCCATTTTTCGGTATTGATGAACATGCATGTGATCCGGGGTATGAACCAAATGAAAATGATTCGAAGCAGATCCGTGAAGGCAGCAGATTGATCATAGATATTGCCGGACGTCTTCCGGAAGAGGATGCGGTATATTATGATGTATCCTGGTGTATGAATGTCGGAGAGAAGATTGAGCCGGAGTACAAGAAATGGTTTCAGATAGTATATGATGCACGTGAAGATGCAAGACAGTTTATTCAGGCGAGATAGATGAAGGAGAAACTGTCAGAGGATATGAAGTAGACCGCAGGCTGAAAGAACGGTTTGAACAGCTTGGATGTGCACAGTATCTGATGCACCGGACAGGACATAATATCGGTCATAGATGTCATGGAATCGGAGCAAATCTGGATGATTATGAGACACATGATGACCGCTGTCTGCTTCCAGGGACGATGTTTTCCATAGAGCCGGGACTGTATACAGAGAAGTATGGTGTAAGACTGGAATATGATGTTCATATTACTTCGGAGAGAGAAACGAAAGTGTACGGACCGGTACAGGATGAGATTCTTGTGATTTGATCAAGGGTTAAAGGAATATAGTTCACCATTAGTTTCAAACTATGACAAATGCATAAATTTATATATTTTTCAAAAATAAGCATGGGATGATAAGATGATTGCAGATAAAACGTT
>ENA-OQJT01000175-OQJT01000175.1-human-gut-metagenome-genome-assembly--contig:-NODE-175-length-16004-cov-0.855073_pt1 | contig 16004 bp, 14 predicted proteins | sample MGYA00242612_ERZ504779 | MGnify/ENA primary metagenome ERZ504779 (study PRJEB26092, sample SAMD00036366) | human gut metagenome | host: Homo sapiens | study: EMG produced TPA metagenomics assembly of...
TAAAGGAATTGCCGGCTTCTACTAGTCTACGTAGAAGAAACCAAAGAAGCAAAAGAAACTGCCACAGGCGGCACTCTCTACGAGTGCAAAGCAAAAGGCACCTTCAGAAAACAAAAGATAAAGCCGCTGGTTGGCGATATAGTCGACATAGCAGTCCTCGATGATGAAAAGCACATAGGCAATGTCGAGCGTATACTGCCACGGAAAAACGAACTTATCAGGCCGGCTGTGTCCAATATAGACATGGCCCTGGTTATTTTTGCATCCGCAAAGCCGGATCCCAATTTCAACCTGCTTGATAGGTTTTTGTGTATGATGGAGTACCAGCATGTCCCGGTTACCATATGCTTCAACAAAAAGGACTTAATCACACCTAAAGAGCAGCAGGAGCTTAAAAGCATATACGAGCCGGCAGGCTATAGAGTGCTTTTTACCAGCACGAAAACAGGTGAGGGCATAGATGAGATAAAGCACATTTTAGAGGGAAGGACGACCACGGTTGCAGGTCCCTCGGGAGTTGGCAAGTCATCTATCATCAACTGTCTGCAGGATGATGTGCAGATGGAGACCGGACATATAAGTGAGAAAATAGAGCGCGGAAAGCATACGACCAGACATTCTGAGATTATCCCGATAAAGGATGGCACGTATATCATGGATACACCCGGCTTCAGCTCGATGGATGTGCCGGGCTTTGAAAAGGAAGATCTATGGACATGTTATCCGGAGTTTGTAGAGTATGAGCCATATTGCAGGTTTCAGGGCTGCAGTCATATAAATGAGCCGGACTGTGGTGTGAAGGAGGCTCTTGCAGATGGGAAAATATCGCAGGTGCGGTATGATAATTATAAGCTTTTATATGAGGAGCTTAAAAACAGACAAAAGTATTAATTTAAAGCATAATCAAACGGAGGAAAACATGAACTGTTTATCACCATCAATTTTATCAGCGGATTATTCAATACTCGGAGAGCAGCTTAAGCAGCTTGATGAGGCCGGAGCACAGTATGTGCATATAGATGTTATGGACGGCAGCTTCGTTCCAAGTATATCAATAGGACTGCCGGTCATAAAGACAATCAGAAAGTGCACAGAGCGTATGTTTGATGTGCATCTGATGATAGATGAGCCGGTCAGATATATAGATGATTTTGCTACAGCAGGAGCAGATATCATCACAGTCCATGCGGAGGCATGTAAGCATCTTGACAGGACAATCGAGGCAATAAAAGAAAAGGGCATACTGGCAGGTGTAGCATTAAATCCGGCTACTCCGCTCTCAGACATAGAGTATGTGCTTCCCAAGGTGGACATGGTGCTTATCATGACTGTAAACCCAGGCTTTGGAGGACAAAAGCTTATTCCGTACACTGTAGACAAGGTGCGCGACTTAAAGGCACTTCTTGAGAAAACCGCAAATAAGGCGGATATCGAGGTGGACGGTGGTGTTAATCTTGAGAACGTGGAGACACTGCTTGCGGCAGGAGCCAATATCATTGTTGCGGGAAGTGCGGTGTTTAGCGGAGATATAGAAGAAAATGTAAAGGGTTTTCTGAATATCATGATGTAACAGATGCAGGTTAAAACGGAAATGCTTCCGGGGCTTAAGCAAATGTGGATATGTTATTTATAAGAAGGTGGATAAAATGAGGTATTTGATTGTATGTGGTGGAAAAATAGATAAGGAATTCGGCTTAAATGAGATAAAGACTGACGGAATAGATGCCATAATTGCGGCTGACAGCGGAATGGATTTCCTGTACGAAAACGGTGTCACGCCTGATATAATTGTAGGTGATTTCGATTCAGCCACGACAAAGGCCTTAGAGTTTTTGAGAGAAAGGGACAGACCGAGATACACATGCTCAATCCCATAAAGGATGATACTGATACAGAGTATGCCATAAGACTGGCAATAAGCGAGGGAGCACGAAGCATAGTGCTGCTTGGAGCAACAGGCAGCAGAATAGACCATGTGCTTGGAAATATTTCACTTTTGGGAATAGGCCTGGAAAGTGGAACTGATATCAGCATTATCGATACAAACAACCGCATAAGGATGGCAGATAAGCCGGTAACCATTGAAAAATCAGCACAGTATGGCAGGTTTGTATCTCTTATAGCACTGACAGACGACAATGAGGTAAGCCTTAAGGGCTTTAAGTATCCTGTTACTGATTATTCCTTTGACAGGTTTACATCGCTTGGCATATCCAATGAAATAGTCGATGATCATGCACTGATTGATATCCATAGAGGAAATTTATCATTATTGAGTCAAAAGATTGACTTTTTAGGAGTTTTGGTCTACTATGGTTTTAGGATTATTTCGGAAAAGCCTGATTACAGGAGGATTGATATACACTGTGTCGGCTTTGGAACATGATGGGGTAATTAGATGATAGAGAAGTATTATAGCGGGGTAATCGAGCAGATTTACAATCGCATAGGAAAAGAGACTCGAAATATCGTAATGGCGAATTATAGCAATGATTTTTCGATTGAAATCTTGAGGTTATAAGACGTTATCAAAGCAATGAGGATAACGTCTTTTTTGCATACAGTGAGTTCTCTTACAATACGCTGGTCGGAGCTTATGAGCCATTTTTGGACATCATATGCAATATGCACAGGCGCTTTATAGGCGGAAGCTTTGATGAATTCCAGAAGGAGTGCGGTGTGTACTATCTGCACAGACAGGTGTTAAACAGCTATTATGAGACAGGTGAGTGCTTCAGAGAGGAGACAGTGCTGTTAAATGAGGTGGCATATGAGCAGAGACGCATGACGATGGCCATAGCTGACATGCTCAAGAAGCTTTCTGAGGTGAAGCCTTTGATGATTGTGATAAACAGATTCCAGATGGCGTCTAAGAGTTCAATTGAGACCATCAAGTATCTGATTGACAATCCATGCGCCAATATCGGTATCGTGTTAGGTGTCAATGCCATAGTCAAGGGTACTGACAGTACTGTTGAGGTGTGGGATCGTATAGTTGAGTCGCTTGAGGACAGGAGCGCCATATACTATATAGGCAGTGCCGGACCGCTTAAAAATAACGTAAAAACTACAAATGATGATGAGCTGTATATCACTATGAACTTTGAGCAGAGCATCCAGGAAGCATCAAATATCATGGAGTTTCTGGATTTTGAGCAGGCAAGGAGAGGCTGCCGCATTATAGAGCATAAGCTTAAGTTTGAGGATGCATGGATTGATGAGAAAAGCCTGCGCGCTTTTATATGGTCTATGCAAGGACGTCTGTTTTACTTGGAGAGATGTCCAAAGCGATTGAGCTCACGAATGAATACAAGGCGCTGATACCGGAAATGACAGTGAGCATTATCTTTCGCTGTATTATTCATGAAGGGCACCTGCTATATGTATCAGGCAAGCTTGAGAAGGCCGGAAACAGTGCAAAGAGTGCCTATGACTATGCAGTTTTGGCAGAGGATGACACACTGATATTTAAGGCAGAGCTTTTGTCAGTCATGATAAAGATGTCAGGCTGGTACAATATATTCTTCTGTGTACAGGATATACCTGTCAGTGATGAAATTATAGAAAAGCTCATAAAGCACGGCTACAGGAATCATTTGGCACATATATATATTTACGCATACGACAATAGCCGGGATGTGGTGAAGCAGTCCTTTTATGATGAATCATTACTAAAGCATTTTACGAAGGGGCTTGAGCTTGCGAAGGAGATAGGAAATGAGCAGCTTGTGTATGATGCATATCAGAAGACTATTATGCTTGCCAGCACAAGCGGTCTCAATGAGATAGCCTTTTTATATGTTATCCGTACATACGAGTTCATGAAGGGGCACGGCAATATATATGTTGCGAGAGTGCTTACGTCTATAGGCTACAATTTAAGTGCCATGGGTAAAAATGAGCTGGTTGACAATTATTACAATGCTGCAATCAATATGTTATATTACCTGAAGATGCCGGAGGATATAGCTGAGGTGTATTATAACAAGTCTCTTAACTATATCATGCAGGGCAATTATAAGGAGGCTGTACATGCACTTTTAGTTGCCATGAAGACTATTATAAAGCTTCATCTAAACAGCTTAAGAGTGTGCAACACGAGTAAGATATATGCGCTTCTTGCGCTTGCATCTATATTTTCGGGTGACAGATTCAGCTGTGAGCGCTATCTGCTCAGCTGCAAGCAGTTTCTTAATTATGTCATCTACAGAGTAATTGACACCACAAGAACTGAGGCAGTCCATGACTATTCCAGATGCGATGATGAGATGTTCCTTTACTCCTTTGCATCAGCCATGCTCTTGTGGCACGATGGTGAAAAGGAAGAAGCCTTTTTACGTTTTGAGGATGCGGAGAGATATCTCGTTAATGCGGAGGGAAACGAATTTTTTTGCATATTCGATATACAGGGAAAGCAGGATGAAGCTGTTTGAGCTGCTCGGCAAAATGAGCTTATAGAGCATTGAGAGATACTTTTTTAGAGGCACACAATAAAAGGATGCATGAAATAGCAGAGGCAGCTCCGCTTGACATGTTAAAAAATATCAACCTAGAGTCACTGAGTGATGGCCATATCAATGAGCGGCAGATTAATATGCTTGTAAAGCAGCATGGGCTCGAAAAGGATTATCAGGGCTCAAAGCGTCAGATGGAGTTTATTTCCATATGGCAGACCATTATCGATGTCAATGACCAGAAGAAGGACACCATGATTGAAAATGCCATGAGCAATTTCATCAATCATTTCAGTCTTGACTGTGCGCTGATCATAGATCTGCACGCGAAGGAGCCGCAGGTGCTTTATAATGATACGGGCTGTGATATGACAGATGAGGTTATAAAGGTATATGTGATATCATGATAGACTATCCGGAGGGCATTGCCACATCAAAGATTGCAGAGGGCTTCTACGAGTATGAAAATGTCATCTCGTACTTCGGCGTGGATGATGTATGCTCATTTGTCGCAGTGCCTTTTATCAAGAATGATGCACTTTCAAGTGTACTCATAGCATATGTGCGCATGAAGGACAACTGGCATGGCTCAATCGAGCGATACATGCTCAATGAGGATGATCTGAGCATTTTCAAGCTGTTATTCAGAGAGCTTGAGTATTCCATTGCCCGTATTGAGGCCAATGAGAAGGCCAATGAGATGAACAAGAGGCTGAAGCAGGCAGCTATCACTGACATGCTTACCGGTATCTATAACAGAGCAGGTATGTATCAGGAGATTGAAAAGCTTGAAAAGCGCATAAGTGTTACATCCGGTGGCATGGATGTGGGTCTTATGTTTATTGACCTGGACAATTTCAAGCATTATAATGATACATATGGTCATGATGTGGGAGATCTGATACTTAAGGAGATGGCCTTTGTGTTCAAGGAAGTTGCTAAGGACAGAGGCTTTGTGAGCAGATATGGCGGTGATGAGTTCATCATAGTCATTGAGTCATGTGCCAGATACGAGCTTGAGAATATCGCAAAGGATATCTATGCGAGAATTGCAGAGGCAGACGGCTTCAGCAGGCAGATAAAGAAATATCTCAACCATGACGTAGAGTTTAATGAGGAGAAGAATATCACCTGCTCCATCGGTATTTCATATGAGAGAAATGTCACCAGTGAGAGTCAGATTACTGAGCTGATTAAGAAGGCGGACGATCTGATGTATACAGTAAAGACAGGCGAGAAAGGACACTATGCATTCTTTTAAATCAGATGAATTTAAGATAAGAGTATTGACAAAGGATGATGCGGAGGAATACAATGCACTGCTTCGTTATGCTTTTCAGGTAACAGAGGCAGATCTTGCCGAGACCGGTTGGAAGGATGATGAAATCAAGCAGTCGAAGTTTCCGGTGCTTGAGAGAGCTGATGTGCTTGGCTGCTTCAATATCATAGACAAAAAAGAGGAGCTTGTGGCTCAGTTTGCGGTATATCCGCTCGATATGAATATATATGGTGAGCGCTACGAGGTAGGCTTTGTCACAAGTGTGTGCACGTATCCTGAGTACACAGGCCATGGTCTCATGAAGAAACTTATGAGAAAGAGTCTTACGAGGATGCGCGATAGCAACAAGTCGTTTGCCCTTTTGTATCCATACTCCATACCTCTTTACAGAGGACTTGGCTGGGAGATTATCTCAAACAAGATGACATATGTGATAAAGGACAGACAGATTCCTACAAAGCTTAAGGAGCCGGGCTATGTGCGCCGTGTGCAGTGGGATGACGAGCAGTTTAAAAAGCTTCATACTCACTTTGCCGCGAAGACTCACGGCTGTCTGTACAGAAACAATCTGGCTTGGGAGGAGTACTTCCGCTGGGATGAGGACGATACGATGGTCGCCATCTACTATAACGAGGATGATGAACCGTGTGGCTATATGGTGTATCTTATCAGCTCCGATGTCATGCACATCAAGGAGCTCATCTACTTAAACCGTGAGGCGCAGCTTGGTCTGTGGGAGTACATTCATGCGCATGATTCCATGATTGATGAGGTCAGAGGCAACAACTATTACAGCGAGCCCATCGCTTTTGAGCTCGATGACAGTGATATCAAGGAGACAATAAGGCCATACGCCATGGGCAGAATCATCGACGTGGCGCAGTTTATTTCACAGTATAACTGTGATCCGGATGGCCCGGGCGGCTGCTTTAGCTTTGAGATAGCAGATGACCTTCTTCCGTGGAACAATGGCACATTTGTCATTGATTTTGAGAAAGGGCACTGTGCTCTCACCGACAAAAATCCACAGTATCACCTAAGCATGTCTATTGGCACGTTTACCACACTGCTTTTAGGCTACAAGAGTGCTGAGAAGCTTTTGCAGATGGGCAAAATACAGACTACGTACGATGCTGTTGCAAAGCTTGACGATATTTTATATCATGAGATACCATATGTATCTGACTACATATAATGATAAAAGGTCAAAAGGTAAAGGAAAATAATATGTCAAATTATGTGATTAGCTGCTGTTCAACAGCAGATCTTACCAGGGAGCATATGCTCGAGAGAAATATTAAGTACGCATGTTTTCACTATGAGCTTGATGGTAAAGAATATATGGATGATTTAGGACAGTCCATGCCACTGCCGGATTTCTACAAGGCAATGGAGGAAGGTGCCATGACAAAGACCTCGCAGATCAATCAGGAGGAGTACATGGAGTACTTCAGGCAGTTTCTGGATGAGGGATATGATGTGCTTCACTGTACACTAAGCTCAGGTATATCAGGTACAGTCAACTCGGCAAGGCTTGCAAAGGAGGCTATCGAGGAGGAATACCCTGACAGAAAGATATATGTGATTGATTCGCTGGCAGCATCGTCAGGCTTTGGTCTTTTGATGGATAAGCTCGCTGACCTTAGGGATAGCGGCATGGATATTGATACACTGGCTGATTGGACCATGGAGCACAGACTTGAGGTGAATCACTGGTTCTTCTCATCAGACCTTACATTTTTTATCAGGGGCGGCCGTATCTCAAAGACCGCGGGATTCGTGGGAAATGTGCTGAATATCTGTCCTTTCATGAATGTGAGCAATGAGGGAAAGCTTATTGTGCGTGAGAAAATCCGCACCAAAAAGAAGGCAATAAAGGAGATGCTTGTGAAGATGCAGGCACTCTGCAAGGATGGTGCCGATTATTCGGATAAGGTCTATATATCAAATTCTGCATGCTATGAGGATGCTAAAGCCGTAGCGGATCTGATAGAGGCTGCCTTCCCTAAGATGAAAGGCAAAGTAGAGATAAATGATATCGGTACGACAATAGGAAGCCACACCGGTCCGGGAACAGTTGCATTGTTTTTCTGGGGTAATAAGAGAGAGGATTAGCCGGATATTTTAGCCTAAATATCTGATTAGAATAATCAAAATCAATAAAGTTGATTATATTTTTATAAAAAATTAAATTACATCAATCAAAGTGATTAAATATAATCATTCCAATAACTGCGCTTATGTGTTACAATTATATCAGTTCAAACGAAAAGAGGTTTTAGATGAAAGGATATGAAAAATACGAGCGCAGTTATTTTCTGCCTCCTGAATGCACTTATGACTGGGTTAAGAAGGATTATATAGATAAAGCACCACTGTGGTGTTCGGTTGATTTACGTGATGGCAACCAGGCTCTAATCGAGCCGATGAGTCTTGAGGAGAAGCTTGACTTCTTTAAGATGCTTGTAGATATAGGCTTTAAGGAAATCGAGGTAGGTTTCCCGGCAGCCTCTGAGACAGAGTTCAATTTCACGAGAGCTCTTATTGAGAGGGATATGATTCCTGATGATGTCACTATACATGTGCTGACACAGGCCAGAGAGCATATCATCAAGAAGACCTTCAAGGCACTTGAGGGAGCACCGAGAGCAGTTGTACATCTGTACAATTCCACATCTGTTGCACAGCGTGAGCAGGTGTTTAAGAAGTCAAAGGAAGAGATAAAGCAGCTTGCAGTTGACGGAGCTGTTTTACTGAGAGACCTTGCAGCAGAGACTGACGGTAATTTCCGTTTCCAGTATTCACCGGAGAGCTTTTCGGGCACTGAGGTGGATTATGCGGTTGATGTGTGCAACGCTGTGCTTGATGTATGGCAGCCAAAGGCTGATAATAAGGCCATCATCAATATCCCTACCACAGTAGAGAATGCTATGCCACATGTTTTTGCCACACAGATAGAGTATATCAACAAGCACCTCAAGTACAGAGACGGAGTAGTGCTTTGCTTACATCCTCATAATGACAGAGGCTGCGGTGTTGCCACATCAGAGCTTGGTGTGCTTGCAGGAGCTGAGGAGATAGAGGGTACGCTGTTTGGAAACGGTGAGAGAACAGGAAATGTAGATATCGTGACACTTGCCATGAATCTTTACTCACACGGAGTGGATCCACAGCTTGATTTTTCAAATCTGCCTGAGATCAGGGAGAAGTATGAGACATTTACCAGAATGAAGGTAGGCGAGAGACAGCCATATGCGGGAGACCTTGTTTTTTCTGCTTTTTCAGGCTCACATCAGGATGCTATCTCAAAGGGCATGGCATGGAGAGAGGAAAAGAAGCTTGATAAGTGGACGGTTCCATATCTGCCTATAGATCCAAAGGATGTCGGCAGGACATACGAGGCTGATGTTATCCGTATCAACAGCCAGTCAGGAAAGGGCGGAGTGGCATATATCCTTAAGCAGAGCTTCGGTATCAATGTGCCACAGCAGATGAGAGAGCAGGTCGGATACATGGTCAAGCAGGTATCGGACGAGGAGCACAAGGAGCTTTCACCTGAGTGGGTACACAGTATCTTTACAGACAATTATGTGGATTTTCATCCATATTTCACTATACCGGAGTGCCACTTTAAGCAGGTAAACGGCATTTTCGCAGAGGCAGTTATTTTACACAATGACAGTACCAGAAAGGTAGATGCCAATGGAAACGGCCGTCTCGATGCAGTCAGCAATATAATTAAGCAGTATTTTGATATCAGCTTTGAGCTCACTGTATACGAGGAGCATGCGCTTTCACACGGATCTTCATCAAAGGCTATGGCATATGTGGGTATCACAGTTGACGGCAGTATGTTCTGGGGCGCAGGTGTGGATGAGGATATCATCAAGGCATCAATCGGAGCGCTTGTTGTTGCGGTAAACCATTATCTTGCCACCAAGGCTGACAGTCACGTGAAGGATGAGCGCTATATTGCCATGCTCAACTTCATCCAGGCCAACTACAAGACAGTATCGCTTGCAGACATGGCTGCACAGTTCAACCTGACAGAGCCGTATATCTCCAAGTACATAAAGGAGAAGTCAGGCAAGACTTTCGGAGAGCTGGTCACCAATGCCAAGATGAAGAAGGCACGCACACTGCTGAGAAACAGCATCACAACTGTTGAGAATATCGCAATCGAGGCAGGATATCAGAACGTGGAGCATTTTAACAGACAGTTCAAGAAGCTGTACGGAATGACACCGCTTGAGTACAGAAATTCAAGCACAAAATAAGCGGATGCAGCATTTTAATATAACCGGATCAATATGCTAAATGACAATTCATTCAGCTGTATTGGTCCGGTTTGCTTTTTTATTACTGTACTTTTTATGTAAAAATCTGCATTAAAATTGTATAAAAATGGGAGCAATGGGCTATTGATTGTATTTTATCAAGTAATTTGTTGTTTTTACAACGGATTATATGTACAATGCGGGTATAATATAAATAAAAGATAATTATTCAGAACAACTGATAACAAAGCAGATATTGAGAATTTGTGTTTGGGATGAATAGTTATAATAAAAAGCAACTATTTGAATTATAGTTTAAGAAAGAGAGGAACGTACATGAGCAATAAAACTAGCGCAGTTGTTAAGACAAACCCAAGAAAGGCCGTCATGATCGGATGTGGATTCGTTGGTTCGGCATCAGTTTTTGCACTTATGCAGAGCGGTCTTTTTTCTGAGATAGTTCTCATTGACGCTGATAAGGACAAGGCTGAGGGAGAGGCGATGGATATAAGCCACGGTATTCCTTTTGCCAGACCTATGAAGATATATGCAGGTGGTTATGATGATGTGGCAGATGCTGCTATCATTGTTGTTTCTGCAGGTGCAGGCCAAAAGCCGGGCGAGACAAGACTTGATCTGGTAAATAAAAAATGTTGCAATCTTCAAGAGCATCATTCCGGAGATTGCAAAGAGAAATTTCGGTGGAATCTTACTTATCGTTGCAAACCCTGTAGATATTTTAACACAGGTGGCACAGAAGCTTTCAGGACTTCCTGAGGAGCGTGTCATCGGTTCAGGTACCGTGCTTGACAGTGCAAGACTTAAGTACGCGCTTGGAGAGCACCTTGAGGTGGACAGCCGAAGCGTACATGCATTTATAGTAGGTGAGCATGGAGACAGTGAGGTGGTTGCATGGTCATCAGCCAATGTTTCCGGAGTGGAGCTTCACAAGATGTGCGAGATGAGAGGTCACTACAAGCACAAGGAGAATACAGATGAAATCGCTGCAAACGTAAAGAACAGTGCTTACGAGATAATCAACCGAAAGCATGCGACATATTATGGTATCGCTATGTCGGTCAGACGTATCTGCGAGGTAATTATGCGTGATGAGAAGTCTATTCTTCCTGTTTCACACATGATGCACGGACAGTACGGCATCGACGGTGTGGTTCTCTCAATGCCTGCAATCGTTGGAGCAGACGGAGTGGAGAGCGATATCCCAATCGAGTTAAACGGTGAGGAAGCTTTAAAGCTCAAGGAGTCTGCTGATGCACTTAAGAGCATACTTGACGGGCTTGAGCTGTAAATATCAGGCTAATAATATTAAACTTATATAAAATACTACAAATTCAGTAGGGTTTGGGGTATAATGATAACTGTCGGGCTGCATATATTATGTACCCGGCGGTTATTTGATTTTATGGCAGATAATTATTTAGAATTACCGGGAAAAAGGAGTATATATAATGAGCGAAAGAAAACAAATCCATCAGGAGTTTCTGACAGGCGAAAGAGCCCTGTTTGCAAGCAACGACCTGGATATTTATGATACAATTTTTGATGACGGAGAGTCACCTCTTAAGGAGAGCCATGGCATTAGCCTGACAGGCTGTTTTTTTAGATGGAAATATCCGCTATGGTACTGTAGTGACATAGCTGTAAAGGACTGTACATGGTTTGACATGGCGCGTGCGGGTGTCTGGTATACAGACAATATCTCTGTCACTGATTCAATAGTTGAGGCACCTAAGAACTTCAGGCGTTGCAATTACTTAAAGCTTAAAAATGTGACGTTTCCAAATGCCCAGGAGACACTCTGGAGCTGTGACCATGTCGATATAGAGAATGTCTCGGCAAAGGGAGATTATTTTGGCATGAATACAAATAATCTTACCATGAAGAATTTCCAGCTGGTCGGCAACTATTCGTTTGACGGCTCAAGAAATGTAGAGGTGCACGATTCAAAGCTTATCTCAAAGGATGCCTTCTGGAATACGGAAAATGTCACAGTCTATGATTCATTTATTACAGGTGAATACCTTGGCTGGAACGCAAAGAATCTGACACTTATAAACTGCACAATCGAGAGCTTGCAGGGGCTTTGCTACATCGACAACCTCGTTATGAAAAACTGTAAGCTCATAAACACTACATTGGCATTTGAGTATTCTTCGGTAGATGCAGAGATTTGCAGTAAGGTGGACAGTGTTTTAAATCCGACAAGCGGAGTGATAAGGGCAAAGGAGATTGGCACACTGACTATCGAAAAGGACAGAGTTGACCCATCAAAGACTAAGATAATATGTGAGGGAAAATAATCTATGTATGATTTTGACACCGTTGTAGACAGAAGAAATACAGGCTCACTAAAGTGGGATGTGGCAGAAAATGAGCTCCCGATGTGGGTAGCAGATATGGATTTTAAGACAGCTCCACAGATAATAGATGCAATATCAGAGCGTGTTTCTCACGGAGTGTTTGGCTATTCCATCATTCCGGATGAGTGGAATGATGCGTATATTTCGTGGTGGGACAGACGCCATGGGCTTAAAATCGAAAGAGACAGCCTGATTTTTTGCACAGGGGTCGTACCGGCCATATCATCTACAGTGCGAAAGCTCACAACACCCGGTGAGAATGTGCTTATCATGACGCCGGTATACAATATATTTTTTAATTCTATATTTAATAACGGCGTAAATGTGCAGGAAAGCCCGCTTGGGTACGAAAACGGCAGATATTTTGTGGACTATGACAGGTTGGAGCATGACCTTTCCAATCCACAGACCTCGCTTATGATATTTTGCAACCCTCACAATCCGTGCGGTATCATCTGGGCAAAGGATGAGCTTGCGAAAATAGGTGCACTCTGCAGGAAGTATAATGTGACGGTCATATCAGACGAGATACACTGCGACATCACAGCACCGGGAAAATCATACGTGCCGTTTGCGGCAGCATCAGAGGACTGCGCCGATATAAGCATCACTGTATTGCTCCGACCAAGTGCTTTAATATGGCAGGCTTACAGACTGCGGCAGTGATGGTGCCAAATAAATTTTTGCGCCACAAGGTATGGCGCGCATTAAATACAGACGAGGTGGCGGAGCCAAACGCATTTGCCATCACGGCAGCAGTTGCGGCATTCACAAAGGGTGAGCCGTGGCTTGAGGAGCTCAGAAAATATCTCTGGGAAAACCGCAAAACAGTCTGTGACTTCGTGGCAGAAAATCTGCCGCAGATACATGTAGTGGATGCCGATGCGACATACCTCATGTGGCTTGACTGCAGTGCACTCACAGATGATTCTGTGGCATTTACGCAGATGATTCGCGAAAAGACAGGCCTTTATCTGTCGGAGGGAGCTGAGTTTGGAGGCAATGGCCGTTACTTTGTGCGATTGAATATCGCATGCCCGAAGTCAGTGCTTATGAAAGGGCTGGAAAGGTTAAAAAGAGCTCTCGTTTAAGCTGAATATGTACATTTTTTAAAATAAATAAGACCGGTGATCGGCCGGTCTTATCTGATATAATTAAACATTTATGGCATACAAGATTTAGAAATATATCATGCATACGTTTGTTTTCTGATTCGATAGTTAGTATACACTAACATAAATTAGAAGTCAATAACAAATATGGGATTTTGATATTTTTTTGGATTTTTATAAATCACGTACAAATCAAAAAGAAAAGTTTTGCAAACAATAAAATGTATGTTATAATAATATAACTGAATTAAAACGAACGAAAATAAACTCACGGGGGTATTCGAAATGCGAAACAATGAATCATCAGAAAACTATTTAGAGACCATACTTATTCTCAGCAAGAAGCTCCTGTGGTACGCTCAGTTGATATAGCAAATGAGCTTGGATTTAAGAAATCCAGCGTGAGTATAGCCATGAAAAACCTTAGAGAGAAGAACAATATCACAGTTAGTGATGCAGGCTTTATCACACTCACAGAGTCAGGAAGACAGATAGCAGAGATGATATACGAAAGACATGAGCTTTTGTCAGAGTGTCTTGAGAAGCTTGGTGTTGATAAGGAGATTGCAGCAGAGGACGCATGCCGTATAGAGCATGTCATCAGTCCTGAGAGCTTTGAAGCAATCAAGAAGCATATACATAAGAGCTGACTTATGAAACCAGTACCGCAGGGTGCTGGTTTTTTTGTGGTTTTTTGTGTATCGTTTTTCTTGTGCATATGAGAAAAATCATCTATAATAGTGAAGCTGTAATCGTTGCTGGTCATACAGAGACGTAAACAGTAACAAAAATCTGGAAGGGGAAAAGATGAAACAGATATTAAAGTATTTGAAGGAGTACAAAAAAGGAATGCATCTGTGCTCCGTTATTTAAGCTGCTGGAAGCATCCTTTGAGCTTATAGTACCGCTTGTCATGGCGGCAATCATTGATAACGGAATTACGGCTTCGGACAAGCCATATATATGGAAGATGGGAGGTGTGCTGGTGCTGCTTGCGGCAGTTGGTCTGGTAAGCTCGGTCACAACACAGTATTTTGCGGCAAAGGCGCAGTCGGTTTTTCCACAAAGCTTCGCCATATATTGTTTGAAAAGATAGAGTCACTGTCATTCTCAAAGATGGATACAGTGGGCACATCGACACTTATCACGAGGATGACAAGCGATATAAACCAGGTGCAGTCAGGAGTCAATCTGGTGCTTCGACTCTTCCTTCGCTCGCCATTTATTGTATTCGGAGCTATGGCGATGGCTTTTACAGTAAATGTAAGAGCGGCAATGGTTTTTGTAGTTACCATACCTCTGCTTTCAATAGTGGTATTCTCAGTTATGGTTGCAAGCCTTCCGCTTTACAAAAAGGTGCAGAGCTCTCTTGACACAGTGCTTTCACATACCAGGGAGAATTTAGAGGGAACCAGGGTTATAAGAGCTTTCAATAAGCAAAATGATGAGATTGACAGTTTCAACAGGGACAACGAGCTTTTAACCAATATGCAGCAGGTTGTAGGACGAATCTCAGCACTCACCAATCCTCTGACCTTTATCATTATAAATATCGCAACAATCGCTGTTATCGTATCAGGCGGCAAGCAGGTATACGCAGGAATCCTCACACAGGGTGAGGTTGTGGCACTTGTAAACTACATGTCACAGATACTTGTCGAGCTGATAAAGCTTGCAAACCTCATCGTACAGGTGACAAAGGCAGTGGCGTGCGGTAATCGTATATCGGATGTGCTTTCTATTCCATCAAAGCTTCCTGAGAAAAATCCTAAGCTCATTGGTGCAAAGGATGGCGCACCTGAGGTTGAGTTTGACCATGTCTGCATGACCTATGAGGGAGCGGCCGATGAGACACTCACAGATATAAACTTTACAGTGCAAAAGGGGCAGACAATCGGAATCATCGGTGGTACAGGTTCAGGAAAATCAAGCCTTGTAAACCTTATCCCGAGGTTTTATGATGCCACAAAGGGTACTATAAGGATTCAGGGAAATGATATAAATGACTACGATGCAGTGCAGCTTCGAGATAAAATCGGTGTTGTAATGCAAAAGGCAGTGCTTTTTGCAGGGACGATAGCCGACAACCTGCGCTGGGGCAAAAATGATGCCACAGAGGAGGAAATGTGGAAGGCGCTCGATATAGCACAGGCGACAGAGGTTGTAAAGGGCAAAGAGGGAGACCTTGACTACATGATAGAGCAGGGCGGCAAGAACTTATCAGGCGGTCAGAAGCAGCGTCTTACAATTGCCAGGGCGGTTGTAAAGGATCCTGACATACTGATACTAGACGACAGTGCATCGGCGCTTGATTTTGCTACAGATGCGAGCCTTCGCGCGGCATTAAAGGGCATGCATGGTGACAAGACAATATTTATCGTGTCACAGCGTACCTCATCTATCCAGTTTGCGGACAATATCATAGTACTCGACGACGGACAGATGGGTTGGCTTCGGGACCTCATGAAAAAGCTGCTTGAGACATGCGAGACCTACAAAGA
>ENA-OQJT01000177-OQJT01000177.1-human-gut-metagenome-genome-assembly--contig:-NODE-177-length-15952-cov-1.163981_pt1 | contig 15952 bp, 24 predicted proteins | sample MGYA00242612_ERZ504779 | MGnify/ENA primary metagenome ERZ504779 (study PRJEB26092, sample SAMD00036366) | human gut metagenome | host: Homo sapiens | study: EMG produced TPA metagenomics assembly of...
CATACTCTCTTATCATATGTCTCGTTATATGAAGATTTTCTACACATGAGGCCCCAGGGAATCGGCTGTGATCGCTGAATTTCCCAGACCTACTACCAGAATGGACAGCTCACGCTCCAGATTGATCACATTCTGTAAATGACGGGCGATTTCCAGGGAAATTTCTCTGTGATAATCCTCATCATGTATAGAAAGCCCCGGAGCTTCTATCGTAATATAGCTTCCCTGGGGCCGTCCCATTGTCCGGGCACCGTTTTCTGTGGTGATCTTTACCACAGTGGTACGGATATCTTTCTCTTCGTTATAATCTTCATGGATCTCCACTCCCCGGACTTCTACGTTTTCCTCTGTAAACCGTTCGGTTGCCTCCAGCGCCAGGTCTGTTCTTATTCCGTAATTATCCAGCATCTCTTTTCCCTCCGTACTTCATTCAATATTTGTTACTGTTTACTCCGTTCTTATAACAATCTTTTATATCTATTTTTAGCTTTTTTTATGGAAATATGTATTGACAAGGAAGATTATTTGAGATAATATATATAAGCATGTTCATAGGAGCGCCCGTGTCTGTTTCTATGACAGGAGTATAATAATATTTTATCGAATTAAATTGGAGGTGTACGAATTGGCTAACATTAAATCTGCTAAGAAAAGAATTTTAGTAAACAGAACTAAAGCAGCAAGAAACAAAGCAATCAAATCTGCAGTTAAAACTTCTATGAAGAAAGTTGAAGCAGCAGTAGCAAATAAAGATAAGGCAGCTGCAGAAGTAGCATTAAAGGATGCTGTTTCCACAATCAGCAAAGCTACATCCAAAGGTGTTTATCACAAAAACAACTGCGCAAGAAAAGTTGCCCGTTTAGCTAAAGCTGTTAACAGCATTGACTAATTATAGATTGAATTTTTAATTATAAGCTTATGATTAAAAAGGACAGCCATCACCGTCATGTGGCTGTCTTTTTTGTTATTATCTTTTGTAACTGCCAGAATATCCGGCAGTTACCGTTTTTCTTATTTTACTTTACTGCTGTACTTAATGATCAGTAATTCTACGCTCAGCTTATCTTCCAGGCGTCCTGTTTTCACCGATTCTTCTGCATCCACAAAATCTTTTACTGCCTGTTCCAGTTCTGATATAGTATAGGCTCTGGCACATGTTGTGATATTTTTCACAACAAACCCGGGCGCTCCCAGTTTTGAGCCTATCTCCGTCTGCGCAAGTCCTGCTGCTGCAAACTGTTTTGCCAACAGCAGCTGGCGATACTGCTTCGCAAGAAGAAACAGGATCCTCATCGGTGGCTCTTTCAATGTCAGCAGATCATAATAAAGTTCCAGTGCACGCTTCTGATTTTTTCTCTGTTACTGCACGCACCATATCAAAAATTCTGTTGGTTGTCTGGGTGGTGCAGATTTCTTCAATATCCTCTGCAGTCACCACATCCCTGCCTTCTGTATAACTGATAAGCTTCTCCATCTCCATCCTGAGATTCCCCATATCAGTTCCTGTTTTGGTCAGCAGAAGTTCCATATCTCTCTGAGTGATCTTTTTTCCGGCTTTCCCCAGGATCCCTGCTGCCCAGCGCATCAGAGTTTTTTCATCCTGTCTGATAAATTCCGCAATACTTCCGCAGGCTTTTACTGCTTTGTACATGCGGTTTCTCTTGTCTACTTCCGTTTCTGCAAAACCAGATACAGATAGTCCGGCAGCTCTTTCATATAATCTGCCAGTTCCTCACACTTATTTTTGAAAAAACCTGTATCTTCCAGCAAAACAACTCTGCGCTCTGCGAAAAATGGCATGGTTTCACAGAGGTCGATCAACTGTTTTACATCAATCCCCTTGCCTTCATAGTGATTGAAGTTCATAGTATCCCCATCCGGATTCAGTGCCTTTACCAGATTCTGTTTATACTGTTGTTTCAGATATGCTTCCTCTCCATAGAGAAGATACACCTGTTTAAAATTTCCTGATTTAATGTCTGCCTGTATGTTTTTCAATTTTCTACTCCTGAGGCTGTTTTGTCTGTAACTGTTCAGCAATCTGTTGTTCTATTCACAGATACCAAGATATCAGACTGCAGAGCAGTTACTTTGTTACTGTTCTCAGTAACGTTTACTTTTATTGTATCAATTCCATGACATAATAGCCAGCAGAAAATTTCAGATTATTATTCAGCCGCCCAGCTCCACCATTCTGTGAATGCATCTTCCGGCGCCTTCCATGATATTTTCCGGAAGGAAGATTTCTTCCCCGCCCTGTCCTTTCAGGCAGTTGTAGATGTCCATTAAGGTGGTAACCTTCATATTCATGCATGTAAGCTGTAACTGCAACCGGGTAAAATTTCTTATCAGGACATTCAAACTGAAGATGCTCTACAATGCTGTTTTCTGTTCCGATGATAAATTCTTTATGTTCAGATTTCTTTGCAAATTCCATGATTCCTGTAGTGGAGCCTACATAATCAGCCTGCTCTACTACTTCCTGACGGCATTCCGGGTGTACCAAGAAAAGTGCATCCGGATGTAGTAAATGCTATAAAAATATTTGGCAGAAATAAAAGATGGCAATCCAATGCTGATAAAGGCATATGCACAGATGATTTTAGCACATGTTTTCACAACAATGCCACTGATTGATAAAAGTGTAGTAGGAAGAGATGATCTGATTTACAATGCGGTGGAATATGTAGCCAAAAATTTTAGAGAAAACATCAGCCTTGAAAAAATGGCATATGAATTGTGTGTAAGCAAATATGTATTATCAAGAATGTTTGCGAAGACATTTCATTGTAATTTTAGTAAATATGTGAATGGAGTCCGGTTAAATTATGCAGTTGCGGCACTGGAAAACACAATGGATTCCATTACAAATATATGTCTTGATTGTGGGTTTGAAAGTCAAAGAACTTTTAACCGTGTTTTTAAGGATAGATACAAGATTACACCAAGAGAGTACAGAAAAAGGATGGAACACAATAATAGAAACGGCAGCTTGGGGGTACGCAGATGATTAAATATCTTACAATGACGATTGAAAAACAAAAAAACATAGCTTTGATTGCTCATGATGGGAAAAAACAGGATATGTTGAAATGGTGTATGGACAATAAAGAAATTTTACAGCAACATAATCTGTCAGGAACCGGAACGACTGCGAGAATGATAGCAGATCATGTAGGATTAAAGATAAAAGGATATAACAGTGGTCCATTAGGTGGAGATCAGCAGATAGGGGCAAAAATTGTAGAGGGAAATATCGACATGGTTATTTTCTTCTCCGATCCACTGGCAGCACAGCCACATGATCCAGATGTTAAGGCACTTCTTAGAATTGCACAGGTGTATGATATACCGATTGCAAATAATATTGCGACAGCGGATTTTATGATTCATTCCACACTTATGAATGAACAGTATTCACATCAGATTGAAAATTTTAAAAATACAGTGGATGTCAGAGTAAAAGAAATGCAGTGATGGATATGATAAATAGCCAAAAGCTGTCCGCTAATAGAATTTACAACAGAATATAAAGCAGATAAAGACGAATGGCATCAGGTGTGCCATTCGTTTTTTTAATAAAAGCACAAATTAACCTACTCACGAGCATAAAATGATGTGCATTGGGTTGTTTTCTGGACTATGAGAATCAAAGTCCCATTGATATGATTAACATGGAAAAGAGGTGCAAAATCTTGGACACAGGAAGAAAAGATGCCAATATACAGATAGGAAAGAGACTAAGAGAGGCAAGACTGAATATGAACCTTGAAAAGTCAGAAATTGCGGATGTATTGGGTGTTACAGTAGAACATTATCGAAAACTTGAAGCAGGTGTAACTGGAATATCTGTAGATAAAGTATTGACACTCTATCATAAATATGGAATTGATCCTACATATCTTATAACAGGCGAGAGCAGCAACATAAAAGATTTTAATTTGGATTACTATGTTGCGAACAGCACAAAAGAGCAGAGAAATGATTTTTTTTGACCGTGTGCTGGCGTATTTATCTAAGTTGATTAGATAAATTGAAGTGCTTCCTGCTTCCAAGCTCGAAAAGGAGGAAGTGTTATGCTTAATATTGCGGTCTGTGATGACAGCAGAACAGATGTAGAAATGCTGGAAAGTGCTTTTGATAAGTTAGCACAGTACCAGTTTTCTTATGAAGTGTATTTTACAGCGAAGGAGTTGCTGAAGCATGTTATAGATTATGGAGAAATGTATCATCTGTATATATTTGACATTGAAATGCCGGAGATGAATGGTTTGCAGCTTGCAAAAGAAATCCGGAAAATAGATGCCAAAGCATTGTTTGTATTCCTGACTGGATATACTCAGTATGTTATGGATGTTTTTGAGGTTATTACCTTTGACTATATTTCTAAACCGATTACAGTGGAAAAGCTGGAGTCCGTTCTTTTAAAAGCCATGCAGTATCTTCATATGATAAAGCGTGACTTTGTCTTTCAGTTCCGAAAAAATCAGTTTCGTATTAGCTGCGATGATATTGTGTATTTTGAGAAGAAAGGTCGTCAGGCAGTGATACATACGATTTCAGAAAATTTCAAGGCAAATATGACAACTGAAGAAATATGGAAACAGCTTGATGATAAGGTCTTTGCCCATATTCATGTATCATATATCATCAATCTTGGGCATATCAGGGCGATTGATGGAGATGAAGTAGTGATGGACAATGAAGAAAGACTTCTGATTGCCCGCTCCCATAAGCAGAATTTAAAAGAAAAACATATGGAGTTTGTAAGGAGGATGGTTTAAGGATGGAATATGTGATACGCTTTGCCATCAGCCTGTTTGATCTGGCAGTGTTTATGTATTATTTTCATTCCAATAAGAAAATGAAACCAGTATCAAAGGTATGGATATGGGCTGGATTTACCATTGCTGCAATTATATGGACATTTGTCAGTAGCATAAAAAATCCGTATCTGAATCTTGCGACTCTTTTGATTGTGCTTATACTGTTATCATTTTATTATGAATCAGGAATGTGGACGAGAATTATAAATATTGTGACATTCATGGGTATTGGAATGCTGTTTGAACCTGTAGCCTTGCTGTTACTCCATGCTATGAATTTTCATATGGGAGAAAGTTATAAATATTATTTTGTAATGGTAATATGCAGCTTTGTTCGTGGAAATGTGATGTATATTCTGTCAAAATTGATTTCAAAGAAAGGGATGCAGATTGCTGATTTTCCGAAAGAAATTTTGGGTGTGCTTGTTATGGTATTTGCCTTTACGGTGTTGAACTGCTGCTTTGTTATTCTTTTGTCATTGGAAGCTGGCAGTGAAAAAAGCCTGCTTATGTGTGCCAGTATTGTAATTTCCATTGTCCTGACAGATTATTTTATGCTGTATATGATGGAACGTTTTAATTATCTTGTGCAAAAACAGTATGAGGATGCAATGTACAGGGAAGAAATGCACTATAAAGACATCTATTATGAAGAAGCAGAAAAACAGAATAAGGAAGTGCAGAAGTTAAAGCACGATATGAAACATAAATTGCATGAACTGTATCATCTGTTGGAAAATAGTGATGGGCATGAACTTTCAGAGAAAATCGGTGCGATGTGCATAGAATTTGAGCAGATAGATGAAAAGCAGTATTCTGATAATCCAATCGTAGATTCTGTGCTCCGCATTAAATTTGGCAGGGCAAAGGCAAGGGGGATAAAAGTAGAAACATCTATTCGTATTCCAAAGAAGATGCAGCTTGATCATGGGGATATAGGTGTATTGTATGGAAATCTTGTGGATAATGCGGTAGAAGCCTGTAGCAAGGTGCCGGAGGAACAGCGTTTTGTAAAGATTGAAAATAAGTACCAGTCGGGGATTTTGCTTCTTGTAATAACAAACAGCAAAACAGGAAAGAAAAATAAAAAGCCTGAAAACAACCAAGAAAGATAATATCCGACATGGGCATGGTGTTCAGAGTGTCCGCAAAGTGGTAGAAAAATACAATGGAACGGTAAGTTTTACAGATAAAGGGGATATATTTGAGGTTTCAGCAATGCTCTATGGAATTGAAGTGAAGGAATAAATGCAAAGCGTTACACTTAAATGTCAATCTGTTACACTTTGCCGCATTTTCCTGTAAAGTATGATATAGTGCATTCATCAAATGCAAAGGAGGACATACATATATGTCAAAATTAAGAAGATTGATGAACCGACTCAGTCATGGAGCATTAACCAGCGTGGCAGCACTTGCCCTTACGGTAACTGCAACCAATATGAACCGTTGCTGCTGGTTTATTTTCGGACAGGACAAGTTACCGGATAATGCGAAAAAACTTAGAAAATTTTAAGGTGGTAACAGGGTATGATTGCTAAATTTGCAAAGAAGATAAATGAAATATTGATACAAAAGGAGATTGTGCAAAAAGAGGATGCAGAACTGTACCAATATGGGATAGAAAATGGCATTGTTGTTGCAGGAAACCTTTTGGCTTCTGGAATATTTGGCATTGTGACGGGGAGACCGGGACTTGTTCTGGTCTTCCTGTTATTTTATGCCTCGTTGAGAAGCTATAGTGGGGGCAGCCACTGTAAGAGTAGAATCGGCTGTTTTTTGATATCAATGGCAATTTTATTTATTCCGGTTTATACATATGAGCCTGTAATGAAAAATGTTCCTAATGCCGTGATTTTATTGATCGGAGTTCTTGCAGTGGTAATTATTATTGTCCTTGCCCCAGTGGAAAGTATCAATAAACCTCTTGATGAGGAAGAAAGAAAGTATTATGCAAGGGTAACACATTGCATAACAGCATTGCAGGTATGTGTTCTTATCATTTTATTTTGTTTGGATCTACAAGATTATTTTTATGCTGGGTATGTGAGTATAGTCCTGATAGCAGTATTTATGGTTATGGGAAAGATTGCAGTGAAACGATATGTGCAATAGCAAAATGTATTAAAAATAGGTATTGATATATAATTTTGTAGACGAACATGGAATATTACAAATATAGCGTAATGGTTAAAATTTTGGATGAAAATGCCGAAATATAATAAAAAATAGGAAAATATACAAAAAATAATCCAACCAAATGAAAGAAGTATGTCAAATTTGTGTGTGGAAGGGGATGAGCATATGTTCAGAATTGCTATATGTGATGATGAAAGACAATTTAGAAAACGCATTCATGATATTTTAATAGAATATATGAATGAAAATGATATATTATACGAAATTGATGAATTTGAATCAGGAAAGGATTTTATAAGTTTAGGTATCAATCTAGCAAAGTATGATATTGTTTTTCTGGATGTAAATATGGATGAACTGGATGGAATGGAAACTGCGCAGAAAATAAGAAAAGTCAGCAATGATGTTTTTATAGTTTTTGTTACAGCATTTATTACATGTGCCCCTCAAGGATACAGCGTAGGAGCTATAAGATATATTCTGAAAAATAATGTAAATTTTCCGGAACTAATATTTGAGTGTATGGATGCAATCAGCTTGAATATGAATTATGTAGCCCAAAAGAAGAAATTTAACTTTAATGAGGGTACAAAGATTGTAGCATTAGAGCGTTTGTTATACATAGAGAGCAGATTGCATAAACTTGAGTTTTACATTATGGAGGACAAGTTAAAAAAATATTCAATATATGGCAAACTAGATGAGCTGGAAAAAGAGTTGCAAGGTAATGATTTTATCCGGATACATCAAAGTTATCTGGTTAATATGAAGCATATTGAGAAAGTCAGCCGGTATGAGGCGTTATTGAACAATGGTATTAAGTTGGAAATTCCAAAAGCACGATATAAATTTGTTGAAGAAACATTTGTTTCGTATAAAGGAGAATTGTAGATGCTGATTAGTTACATTCAAAGTATTATGATGATAATATTGGAGGTAATATGCTGCAAAATATTTTTTGAAAGTTTTGCTGAAAAGAGATCAAAAAATAATTATAGAAATTATAGTATTATTTTAGGAATTGTGGTATGTGAATATGTAATAGCTTCATTATTTTATGATAAGTTTATCTTGAAACAAATATTGGCTATAGTTGCTGTTGCGGTGTTTATGTGCTTTTATTTTAAAATTCATTTCGGAAAAGCAATAATCTTATCATTATTATTTCAGGCATTGCTGCTTTCTGTAGACTATTTTACACTATGGTTAAATGTTTCTCTTTTTGATAGTATAGCAGAAATTAGCAGGTTGCATTTTGTAGGTGGAAGTTTAATAACGGTTTTGGGAAAAATAATTCTTTTCCTAGTTGTTTTGCTTATCAGGAAGAAAGTAGGAGGGGAGTCCTCGGATGTTTTAAGAAGTACAGATTGGCTTCGATTTATTTTTTTCCCAGTTTTTACAATCTTCACAGTTATTGCATTGATCATGACATCTGGAAACATTGAGAATCAAAAGCAGGAAAATGTATTCTTGGTTATAGCATTGTGTTTAGCAGGGATGAATATAGTTGTGTTCTATATGATAAATGATATATTAAAACGTGAAATTAAGATTCGTGAAAATGAAGTGTTTCAACTGAAAGCACGAAATCAGACAGACATGTACCGTTCTATTTCAGAAAATTTTGTTAAACAACGGAAAAAAACACATGAATATAAGAACCAGATTATGTGCATTGAGTCTTTGATAGAGATGGAAAATTATGATGAACTAAAGGATTATGTGAAAAGTATAAGCGGAAATTTGAGTACAGAGTTAGATTATATTAAAACAAATAATGTGATTATTGATGCTATATTAAATAGCAAATATAAGGAAACATTGGATAAAGGCATTGTATTTATCTTTCAAATCAATGATCTATCAGGAATTAAAATGTGTGATGAGGATATTGTTGTTATATTATCGAATCTTTTGAATAATGCAATAGAGGCTTGTGAAAAGTGCTCAGGCAAAAAAATTTATGAAAATGAAACTGGTTAAAGAGAAAGACAACATTATTATATCTGTAAAGAATACATATGATGGTAAACTTAATATTAAAGATGGAGAAATACAGACCTCAAAGAAATATGAAATGGATGAGCATGGGGTTGGAATAAAAAATATAATTGAGGTTATAACAAAATATCAAGGCTCTTATGCTATACGAAATGATAATAATGAGTTCTACTTCTCAGTTATATTGCCAAACTAAGATGAACCTTAAAAAAGTGATTTGCTGCAAGCAAATCACTTTTTTTTGTCATTTTCTGCAAAAAAAGGTCACTTTCTGCAATGGATATTGTTTTGTAAACAGATAAAGTTATACTTAATTTGGCAGGAGGCATAACTATGATTGAAAAAATAGCTGATGATTTAATTGGTCAGATGACTGAAGCAAGGTTAATTGACAAAGAGATGGAAGCAAGATATGTTTATGTTTTTATCTGTTGGATAGAGAAATTTATTACTGTTGGCAGTATTATCGTAATCAGTTTGATGTTTCACAAGCTGCTCCCAACTATATTTTTTCTTGTGTTTTTTTTAGAATTAAGAAAGAGAACTGGCGGATATCATCTGGACAAGTTTTATAGATGTTATTTAGCATCCATTGTTTCTTATTTAGTTATCGTGATTATAAGTGAAAAATTGTCAGAACATCCACAATGGTTATTTGCAATAGTACTACTTGCTATAACAGGGATAGGATTGATTGGTACAGCGAATCATCCTAATATGCACATGACATCAGATGAATTGATGGAATCGAAAAAATCTGCGAGGACTATTGTTTTACTTGAGGGGTGCATAATACTTGGCTGTGTTCTGTTAGATGCAGATATGGTTTACGTTAGTTATATGGCAATAGCTGTTATATTATGTGCAGCTTTGCTGTGTATAGCAAAAATTTTTAAACAGGAGGTGAAAGAATGAAGAAGGTTAATAAGAAAGTGTTGAAGGTTGTAGAACATGTCATGAGAAATGAAGCTGTATATGGAATAGATAGATTCCCACCTGCATGCATGGGAATATTTCATCAGCCGAAACGTCCGATTATCCAGAAGAAAAGTGAAAGATAGTTAACTGGCGTGTTTTACTATTATATCTGTAGCCATAGATGCTATAGGAACTTAATTGTTTATTCCAAGATGACAAGTATAAAAAGGAGGTACTGATATGTTAAAAAAATTAAGAAAGTTATTGCATTTGCATTAGCATTGACTATGTTAATGGGTATGGGAACAATGGTGTCAGCAGCAGAAAAGGAGAGTAGTATTCCTGAATATTCTGAAACCAATGATGGTGGAATGACGGTGAATATTGCAGGAGATCAGGAAGGAACAATAGTTGAAGGCAGTGGTAATGAGGAAGGGATTAATCCGCTATGGTGGCCTGGAGATGGACCGGCTCCGCAGGTGACAAGCATTTCACTTTATAAATATGGCTGGCTTACAAATGGAAATTTTGGCGTTACGATCAAGGTATATGGATATGGCAGCGATACTACAACATTTGATGGAAGAAGTATTTCGTGGATACATCAGGAGCCATTTATTATATCTGGTACAGGCGCAGATGGCTTCTATTATACATATGATTGTGGTCCGATTACGCAAGCGGGAAGTTATAGATTTAATACAACTTTCAGGTCAACAAACTTCCCTAATACTACACGTTCCTTTTCAACGGTATTCACGTTTAGTGCAAACTAATATATGTTAATTCATATAAATAACATATTATAATGCGAATGGAGGTGGTTAAATGCGTATTGGTTCGGGAGTGCAGAGTGTATCTGAATTATTTGGAAAGCGACAAAACAATAGCAAAACATCTGTTAACGGAAATGAGGCATTTCCTCAGACATCAATGAAAGTGTATTTAAAGACGGATGATATGTTGTTTTCAGGCGGAAATGGAACCGGTCTTTCGTTTTATATTAAGTATGCAGAAGAGTCAACAGATGATAATCCTGTAGTGATAGCCAAAGGGATTGATGAAAATGGAAAAGAATTTGAAGAAAAGATTAATATTAACGATATTGATTTGAGAAATGCTTCTTATGTCGAAATGAGTGCTTTGGAGGCATATTATGATGTTGATAGGGGTAATAGTCTCAGCTCTTTTCCACAAGAAACTGGTCACATGGGATTAAATGAAAGATGTGACCTTATATCCAGCTTTGAAAAGGTTATTCAGGATATGAACAAATTAGGAAAGTATGATTTGCAGATGTTTTATATGCGAAATATGAATACTTATCTAAATCTGGAAAGACAGAAAAAAGCATAAAGTTGTTTATAGATTCCTGTTGGAATGAAAATTTATACGATGTTAATTTGAAAGGAGATTTTAAAATGAAGAAAGTAAAAAGTTTAAAGGCGTTGGTGTTGAGTTTGATGTTATGTTTGGCAATGGGAACAACTGCGTTTGCAAGTGAAGTATCCACTCAGGGACAGGCTGCCCCTAATGCAAATAAGGCAGTAGAAGTAAGCGATTGTGGCGATTTGGACGTAGTACCTGCTTATGATGACGCCGTTGCTCTTGCAGATACGATTCAGTATGATGCAAATAGAACCATTACAAGAAGCAATTCCAGAAGCGGTGTATTCAACGGAAATTATTATTACACCATTAATAACTCAAGCGTTACAAAGTTGTGCTTAAATGTTTATATGCCTAATGAAAGTGGAACAGATTATCTTCAGGGAACAATTACTCTTGTAGGAAATGACGGAACAAGTGCACCGGTACAAATTGCTAACTATTCAGGAGATTCATGGACACTGACATTTACAGGTGTTAAGGTAGGCGTTAGATACCATTTCCATTATGAGTTGTATTCTGTTGGGTCTTCGCAGGTAGGCTATATTGCTTCTGCTGCTTATGCACAATAATAGCTGCTTGAATATGGGATATTAAGCAAGCGCAACAGAATATTTTCATTGTATGTTGCATTTTATAGCAATCTGGCATAAAGTGCAACATACTATAATAAGAAAATTAGATTATATTGCTGCTGGAGGGATTATAAATATGGTAAATATGGTAAATACCGCTGTAAATAACAATATTTACGCAGGAAGAAAATCAGGTTCAAAATATAACCAATCAAAGGCTTTTCAACAAAAGGAAGTGTTAGAGACACCGGATGTTGCAGCAGTTAACAAATATGCAAATGTTCAAGAAATTTATGAGGCACTAAAGTGTAACGTGTCATGTAGAGGATATGAACAGGGGCAGGATGAAATTGCTGAGAAAGAAATTCAAAATGATGAACCAGAAATAAGCAATGATTCCAGTGAAAAAATGACAGTATGGTATCAGGGTGTTCCTTTGGAAGAGTGGGCATTAACTGATCCTAAATACACGGATTCAGAAACGGGAATTTCATGGTATATTAGAGATGGAAAATATCCGTATATGGTAGGTGAGGATGCAGAAAAGTTCCGAAAACTTTGTGAAGAATCCGGGGAGTTTGCGCTAAAGAAATTTGCGGAAATGACGGGATTAATACAGAAATTAGATGACAATACAGTAGCGTATGTGGGTGATAACGGAATTGCAGTTAAATCTAAAGATGGGAAAGAGATGTTTGTGGACACATCAGGCTTATCATATGATATTGTTATGGATATGTTCAGAAATTTGCCTAGAAATGGGAATTTTTTCAGCAATAAGTATTGGTCAGACAATATACAGAAAGCACAGGCTCGGAGCTGATGATACGTTATATTGCAAGAGTGTGTATGCTTGGACTCCGATAGGAGAAAGCAGATTGGTTCTGATTGACAGAAGAATCATATGATTTCATCATTAATTTGGCAGGCAATAATATTCAAATTATTGCCTGCTAAATTTTTACCAAAATTCTTCTAATACCGTTTTTAGACTAGGAAATATTGTTGAAAGCGTACTCTCAATATATTCTTTAGAGCAGAACTGTAGCTTTGAAATAGTATCAATGCTGTGTTTTTTACTTGATTTCTGAGTAATTTTTGTTCTGTTGGTCATTTTCTGCAAAAACAGGTCACTTTCTGCATAGGATATTTTCTTTTGCTTTGATTCCTGCTATTCTTAGAATATACAACAGATTGCTCTATATGGCACATTGAATACTGAGGAAAGGAGAAGTAAATATAATTATGAATATGCTTATAGAATGATCGTAAACGTCAAATCCTGCGCCTTGGCTAATTGATCTTTTTGTGCCACACTCCAAATGACACGAAAAAACTATTAGTTTTTTAGAGGAGGCTAAAGCGCATGGATCAATTAACTCACACTGTCCGCAGGTCGAACTGGATCAACATCATTCGACAGTGCCAGGACAGACCGGCAGGCACTACGGCAAAGCAGTGGCTTGCTGAAAACGATATTTCTGAAAAATCTTACTATTACTGGCTCCGAAAGATCCGCCGGGAAGCCTGTGAACAGGAGGGACTCCAGGAAGTCACCAACCCGTCTGCCCTCTCTTTTGTAGAAATCCCGGTAAAAACTGCTCTGGACACAGCACCGGTGCCAGCCGTCCCGGCAGCAATGACTCCGGTTGCAGCGATCAGATCAGGCCGCCTGACTCTGGAATTATCAAACGATATTTCAGAGTCCCTGCTTTGCAGGCTGTTGCAGGAGGTGCTTCATGCTTGAAGATGCTGCCGGTATCCGCAGAGTCGTGATTGCCTGCGGATATGTGGATCTGCGCAAAGGGATCGATGGGCTGTCCATGATCATCGGAGACAGATACCATCAGAATCCTTTTGAAAAGGGAACTTTATTCCTATTCTGTGGCAGACGGTCCGACCGCATCAAGGGACTTCTATGGATGGGAGACGGTTTTCTTCAGCTCTACAAACGGCTGGAGGCAGGTTCCCTGTCCTGGCCGAGAACCAGCGAAGAGGCCGCAGACCTTACAGAGGAACAGTTCCGTTATCTTATGATGGGCTGAATCCCCTGAACCCCAAAGTCAGGGAAGTAACACCGCAAAAGCCCACCTGATCTTTGTGCAAAACATAGATTTTTTATGCCTGTTATCCGGTCAGATCCATTCCCTGTGTTACAGCCTCTCTGAACGCTGTTTCCTGGTCTGTGACGTATCCACAGGAGGATCCGGATAAAATTTCAGCACCTTGAAAACTTTATATTTCCTGGCTCTATGACCATCACACCGCCATACAGGCATAGGCAGAATGACGAAACCTGCGGGGGTGCCGGTTCGCAATCCTTTGTGTTTTCTGGTATAATGAAAACAGTTTAAGGAGCGGAACAATGGCAGACAGACATACACTGGAAGAACTGAATAACTGCAGCAGGGAAGAACTGATCACCATCGTTCTTATGATGCAGGGACAGCTGGATACCCTGAATGAGAACATCGAGCGGCTGATCGAACAGGTACGCATAGCGAACAGCTATCGTTTCGGAAAACACACAGAAACGCTGGATTCCATAGATGGTCAGCTGTCCTTCTTTGATGAGGCAGAAAGCTGCTGCGATCTGTCTGTCCCGGAACCTGCTGCGGAGGAAGTACTTCCATCCCGACGTAACCATAAGAAAAAAGGGCAGCGGGAAACGGATCTGAAAGATTTCCCGGAAGAGATCCTTCCTCCTTATCAGGTATCCACAGAAGAACTGGATGCGTTTTATGGTGCAGGCAACTGGCGCAGAATGAAGGATGAAACCTACAAAAGACTGCGTCATGAGCCGGAATCCTGGGCGGTGGAAATCCATACCGTGGAAGTCTATGTAGGCACTGGCGGAGATCATCAGGACGAATTCTTACGTGGGAAACGCCCCAAGGACCTTCTGCGTGGAAGCATCGTTACTCCTTCCCTGCTTGCATCCATTCTGAATGTAAAATATGTGAACTCCTCTGCACTGCACAGAGTCGAGCAGGAGTTTCAACGCAATGGTGTAAATATCTCCAGACAGACCATGTCGAACTGGATCATCCGGTGTGCTGAGAAATATTTTGTACCGTTTGTGGAACGCATGAAGCAGGAGCTGCTGTCCCTGCCGGTGACACAGTCGGACGAAACACCTACACAGGTGATCGGTGACAGTGACCGTCCGAACAGTAAATGCTACATGTGGGTACACCGTTCCGGGGAGTTCTATAAGGAACGTCCTGTGGTGATCTACGAATACCAGAAAGGCAGGGATCACGAAAAGCCGCTGGAGTTTTACCGGAACTACAAAGGAGTTCTGGTCACGGACAGTCTGGAGCAGTATCATCTGCTGGACAAAAAAACTGCCGGGAGTGACAAACGCAAACTGTTGGGCACATGCAAGAAGAGCCTTTGCAGATGCCGTAAAGGCAGCGGATAAAAAGGATCCCCTGTCAGCAAAAAATTCTGTAGCATACCAGGCATTACAAAAGATCGCAGAATTCTACCGGATCGATACCGAACTGAAAGAACTTCCGGCAACGGATCGCCTTACACAGCGGCAGACAAGGATAAAGCCGCTGGTTGAGGATTTCTTTGCGTGGGCAAAACAACAAGCTGCAGAATGTGCGGTGCCTCCGAAATCCAGGACCGGACAGGGACTAAATTTCGTCATCCATCAGGAAAACTATTTAAAGGTATTTCTGACCGATGGGGATATCCCAATCGATAACTCCGCTTCCGAGCGGGCTATCCGGACTTTTTGTATCGGCAAAAAGAACTGGATGTTCCATAACACAGCAAAAGGTGCCAGAGCCAGCGCTCTTGTTTACAGTATTTCAGAAACAGCAAAGCTGAACAATCTGCGCCCATACTACTACTTCAGGTATATCCTCACGGAGCTGCCTAAGTATTGTGACGAAAAAGGAAATATAGATCCGGCAAAACTAGATCAGCTGATGCCCTGGGCAGAGGAGCTTCCCGAGGAATGCCGGAAACCACGCCGCTCATAAAAGCGGCGTTAAATTTAAGGGTAGGCGCAGGATTTGACGTTTACGAATGATCTGCATATAACGACAAAATGATATTAAAATAGGGGGTGATTTTGATGAAAGATTTTCA
>ENA-OQJT01000178-OQJT01000178.1-human-gut-metagenome-genome-assembly--contig:-NODE-178-length-15910-cov-0.940252_pt1 | contig 15910 bp, 14 predicted proteins | sample MGYA00242612_ERZ504779 | MGnify/ENA primary metagenome ERZ504779 (study PRJEB26092, sample SAMD00036366) | human gut metagenome | host: Homo sapiens | study: EMG produced TPA metagenomics assembly of...
ATAATTTCCAACATACAATCCCAGTTTGACAACTTTATATCCATACACACAAAGCAGTTAGTCTTAGGATTGACTGCTTTTTAACAAAAGACACCACTCAGGTGTAAAGGGTGTCTTTTTAGTGCTATTTTATTGTCATATCAAGGCTCATTCAATTGTGGTAAATTCGTGGTAAATTAAATAATTTTCTATACTTCAAAGTGCTTGAAAGTATAGTGTTTATGCGGATAATCGCAAATTAGATATAAAATTTATTTAAAATCCAATATGTTTATCTCCGGCTTCATGTAACCAGCATAAAAATACAAGCAGTAACAATGCTATTGTCTGTAAAATCATATTACCCATTTCAATTATCAAACTTACATTTATTGCCGTCCACGAAATAAATGCTATTACTATTATTCCCACTCCGTAATACAGATAAGTACATACCAGAAATATTATCGCCAGATGCTTCATCCAGCTAATTGTATTTCCTTTCCTCAAGGCATACTGAATATAGTAAAACGAAAAGTTCTTTGTCAAAAAATAATACAATAAAACCCAGATTGGCATTTGATAAAACAGATATAACAGTAAAAAAATATCAAGATTTTTAAATCCGGCAAAATAGTCTGTTACGCCCGACACATATTGTTTTGAAACAAATCCGTATATGCTCCATATAACAACTGCAGCCATAAACGTAAGACCATAATATGACTTAACACATATTGCAATCAGTCTTTTAAAACAGTTTAGTATAACGGCCCTATAAAATATAACCATTATTACAAACGCAATACTTACAAACCAATAAACAATATAAAAACTATATGTTTTCACATCTGTAACCATCAAATGTGCAATCCATGATTTTCTTCCAACGAAAGAATCTTTAAAGCTTATCCTATTACTGATAACAACATTTATAAGCAGGCACACAATACTGCAAATATTAGCTGCCCATCCTGTATTTATCAATTTGTTAAATAAAATGGTAATACAACCAAGCAACCAGTAAAATAACAATAAGTTTCCAAATAGCTGATACACTTTTGTCACATGAAGCATCTGTGACTTAACATTATAAAAATTATTTACAACAGCAATCATATTAATTACCACCCACTGGATAACTGCAATGATAACCGCGTATTTGAATGCATACACTACTTCAATGACATTTGCCCTATGTTCACTTCCAATCCGCAATTTAAGATAAAAATTATTCCGTGTAACCGCCAATAATCCGGCAATGCTCCATACAATTAAAATCCCGCTGACAAGCAATATTAAATATCTGTCTCCAACGATATTTATAACTGCATTGGCATATGAATACTCCTGATATCCGGCATCACATTCCATACAATAACGAACATATTCAAATTGCATATAGCTAAAAATAATGAATATAGTTATTAATAACTGAAACCATCTACTTTTCATTATTTTTTACTCCTACCGCAAACAAAATGATGCCTGTTAAAATCAATATACCTGACATAATTAATATTATCGGAACAGATGCCCATGCATATCCATTAGGCGTAAATATTAAAAGCAGATCAAATCTGTTATCCGGTATCAATATTGCCATGGCTATGCAAAGAACAAATGGCAGTATCAGCGTCAGAAAAGTGTTTTTAATCCATGCCGATATGCCGATTGCAAATGTAGCAAATGTAACTCCTGCCAATAAAACAAACGTACCAAGTAAACAAACATATGCTATAGTATTCGAGGCTGCCAGTTCAGGATGGAACATAATAACTGTCTCTCCCTCTTTTATATTCAAGTAAGCCTTAGTTCCATACTGAAAATATAAATGCAGACAATATACAACATACGGAATAAGCAAACCCAAGCCGCCAAGTATTGAGTTTTGTATTAATGTTACAGCAACATACCTTTTTCTTGACATTTTTTGCAGGCGCAGCTTCAAATATCCGCTTCTATATTCTCTGACATATGATATTCCCATAGGAAGTGCTGCCAGTATCGGAAAGAGGATTCCATTCCAGCCACTGCTTCCGGACCCCATGCTAAGTATCAATCTGTATATCATATGATCAGAATAAGCAGTTGCAGTTCTATATGTATATGCGTAATTTGCTTCTTCATAAAGGAGCAGTCCTATAACAATGGAAATAATAAACCCCGAATACTTTTTTATATATAGCATATTTTCCTCTTCCGTTTTCATTTATTTATTAATCGTTCCTATAGATATCTACAAAAAAATCGTATCACAATATTTTAAAGAAAAAGAAAGGAACTTCTGAAATTTTCTAAAAATTTCTAAAGATTTCTGAAGTTTGTAGTTCAGTTCGTAATCGGAAATCGCAATTTTACATAAAAGCAGTATTCTTTTGTTTCGTAAATTGCTCTGCCATGCATACGTCTCATCAACAGCTCAACATTTTTTAGTCCTAATCCAGTACTCTCCAATAAGCTTTTTTCCTTACACACCGTGTTGCTTATGCATATTTCAAATATATTTTTTGAATATACTGTTTCCATGACCACTTGCTCATCAATATCAGCATACTTGCAAATATTATTAGTAAGGTTACTAAATATTCTTGATAGTAAACTTCCATTTACAGCAACTTTAACCTTTTCCCAATAAATGCCATCAATATTAACACAAAAACCATTCTGGCTTATAATGGTATGCATTTCAGAAAGATAATCTCCTATTGCATATTCTACGAAAGAAGGCTCGTCCAAATGTATATTCTCGTCTGAACTTGCAATAGAAAAATCCAGTAACAGATTTGAAAGATCTCTTAATTCATTAACTTTAGATGTCAGAATATCCAAATTTTTGTTAATGCTCTCATTTGATTTGTTTTGCAATTTTAAGATATCAATGTATGTCATCAATCCCGTTAATGGTGTTCTTAAATCGTGAGCCATATTTCTCATCAATTGATCTTTTTCATCCCGTGCTTTCCGTTCCTGCTCATGTGCCTTACCAATATTTACTTTATAATCTTTTATGATATTATTAACACATCTATAGATACATAAGCTCCGCTTAAGATTGATATTACAATGCCTAAAATTATGACTCCTAAATAATACTTTTCAGTATATCCGGCATATATATATACATTAGCCTCTCCATCAGCAAAATTTACCGGTAGTTGATATTTAGCAATTTTTCTTACTATCATACATGTTTTTCGCTGATACAATAAATTTATCTACATTCAATTTACTATATACAGCTTCTCCATCTTTTTCTATAATGCAAAACAAAACACAATGATAATCCATCCATTCATCACATTCCGATATATCTGATGTGGCTATATTATTCTGAGACACATACTGTTGAAATTCCTGAACATATGGAGATTCATGGTCATAAATATATCTTGAATTATTAAAAAAAATAGTAAGACCATTTACCCCTATGCCATATATCCCCCCAAATATACAGCACGATAATATTATTGCACCAAATATAATTTGAACTGCCTTTACTGCTTTAAAATCACTTTTCAAATTTGTATCCCTTTCCCCATATAGTTTCTATGACAGCCCGGTTGCATATTTCATAGAATTTATTCCTTATATTTTTTATGTGTACCATAACTGTATTTCCCGAATTATATGTATACAGTTCTTCCCAAATATTTGAATAAATCACCTCAAGTGTGTATATTCTATCAGGATGTTTTGCAAGCAATTTGATTATTTCATACTCTTTTCGTGTAAATTTAACACCTATGCCATTCACTTCTACTCTATTCTTATTTTCGTATATCCTTATATCTTTTCTGTCTATATATTCATTTCCTGCATTGTCATCAATTATTTCTCTATCATATACATTTCTACGCCTTAATAATGCCTTGACACGCGATATAAGCTCCATATTGGAAAACGGCTTCACAAGATAATCATCACCGCCCACTTCAAAGCCTTGCATTATATCTATTTCTGATGATTTTGCAGTAAGAAATAAAATTGGGACACTTGATTCTTCCCTCAATTTTTTGCAGGCATCTATACCTGATAACAACGGCATTATTATATCCATAATAACCAGGCTATATGTTTCATCGAATTTCTTTAAACCGTCCACACCATTTACAGCAATATCGACATAATATCCCTGTAATTCTAATAATGTCTTTATTCCATTACGAATTGTTTCATCATCCTCGACTATTAATATCTTGTACATCTTATATCCTCAACTTTGATTAAATTCAGTAAAAAATCCATATATACTTAAAAAGCAGTTATCCCTCTATCATTTAAATATTCATATATCTGATCATATGTCACCAGCGATACATTTCCCATTTTTCCGGCTTCCTCAATGCACCCTTGGGTAAATCCTTTTTTTGCGAATAAAAATAAATGGACATTCTCATATCTAAATAATCTGCTTCTCTTTTTCAGCTTTTCGAGCACTTTTACATCCACATTTTCATTTATCCACTTACATTCTCCAAACAATGCAGTGCTTTTATCCTGATCACCCATTATATCAATTTCTGTCTGTATTCTCTCTTGTGGATCCGTTCCCCACCATCGTCCAAGATTGCTAAATTCCACAGGTGCTTCCCCATCAAGCAGCAATTTCCACAGATACTGCATACATATTTCTTCAAATATCCTGCCCATATAATCTGACAGATTTGGAGCAATTCTTTTTATACGCAAGTTCTGTTGCACCTCTGCTAATGATAGAATTATTATCAGGTATAAACCTATACCAGAATCTAAACATATTATCAGCTATTGCATATATTGATTTTCTGGACTCCTTTTCGCCATATGGAGTTTCTTTCCGTATTAAGCCAAGATTAATCAGATTTTTCATATACTGTGAGCATACACTTGTCGTTTCGCCTATCTTGGTTGCGATTTCCGACATACGGGAGCTGCCTGTTGCTACTGCTGTTATTATTGCATTATATACAGCAGGTTCACGGACTTCCTGCTTTAACAGATTTTCAGGTTCCTCGAAGATTGCTGATGCGGGGTTGAGGAACACATTTTTTATATTATCCTCTACACTCATGCTGTCATTCATCTGTAAAAGATATTGCGGAGTACCACCAACAATACCATATATCAGAGCCATATCCTCTGCTGAAAATCCGTTGAAATATTTGCAGCTATCCTCAAAATCAAACGGAAGTATTTTCATCTGGGCAGTTCTTCTGCCATACAAAGGTGCCTTATACGCCAGCACATTATCTTCCATGTAAGACATAGATGAGCCACATAATATAAGCATCATTTTAGAATTATCTTTATTTTTATCAATAAGCATCTGCAAGGTTGAAGCCATGCTTTTCGAAGCTTTTGCCACATATGGATACTCGTCTATGACAAGCACCAGTCTTTCATTTTCACATAATTTAAATACATATTCTATTGCAGCCTGAAATGACACGAATGAAGTCCCCGGCATTATTCCTGAAGCATATTCCATGATTGCCTGACTAAAGTTCTCCAGATTCTGCTTTTCGTTGCTCTCTACTCCCATAAAATATATTGCTTTTTTATCCTGTATAAAATGGCTTATGAGAGCTGTCTTCCCCACTCTTCGTCTGCCGTAGATTACTGCGAATTCAAATTTATCCGAATTATATAATCCGTTTAAAGTTGCAAGCTCTTTTTCTCTTCCTATAAACATAGCTCTTCTCCCTCCATTTCTATACACAATATTTTATTACTTATATATGATTTAGTCAATCATAATTTAGTTAATCGTAAATAACCAAATCGTAAATGACTAAATATTCATCTTTCATTTCGCGTACAAAAAAAGACGGTCGTCCCGGTCCCCACCGGTTCAGCCGTCTTTATAATAAATTTCAATGTTATACTTTTATATTTTACTCTTATTTATACTTTTTTACTAACTTTTATACTTGTTTGGATTTAGCACCTACTGCTGTGCAAGCACTGCCTGTACCTCTGCCTCTGTAGCGCATGCCATTACCTTGTCTGCCAATGCCTTGCATTCTGCCATGCTACTGTCTGCGATGGTCTTTCTGGTCTTGAGCACACTTGTGGCACTCACTGAGAACTCATCAAGTCCGAATGCGAGTAACAGCGGAATGAGCTTTGGATCTGCTGCTGCCTCTCCACACATGCCTACCATGATACCCTCTTTCTTACCGCACTCGATGATACGCTTGATTGCGCGAAGCACTGCCGGATTGAAAGCTGAATAAAGGTATGCTACCTTTGAGTTTCCACGGTCTACTGCCATTGTGTAGCCTGTCAGGTCGTTTGTTCCGATACTGAAGAAGGCTGCCTCTTTTGCAAGCACATCTGCCATCATGCAGGCTGCCGGTGTCTCCATCATGATACCGATTTCGAGGTTCTTGTTGTATGCAATGCCCTCTGCATCAAGCTCTTTCATGATGTCAGCTACCATTGCCTTTACACTGCGAAGCTCATCTACGCCTGTCACAAGCGGAACCATTATCTTTATCCTGCCGAATGCACTGGCTCTCACAAGTGCACGAAGCTGTGTATTGTAGATATCTGTTCTCTGGAGACAGAATCTGATAGCTCTGTAACCTAAGAATGGGTTGTCCTCTTTCTCAAGGCCCAGATATGGGATTTCCTTGTCGCCTCCGATATCAAGTGTACGGATGATGACAGGCTTGCCCTTCATTGTCTCTGCTACTGATTTGTATGCCTCAAACTGCTCTTCCTCTGTAGGAATTGTATCTCTGTCCATGAAAAGGAACTCTGTACGGAAAAGTCCTATTCCCTCTCCGTCACACTCTACAGCCTTCTTTGCGTCCTCAGGCTTTCCGATATTGCATACAAGCTCCACCTTTGTGCCGTCTGCTGATACTGTCGGCACACCCGCAAATTTCTTTAAGAGCTCTTTCTCTTTTTTGTACTCCTCAAGCAGCCCAGCGAATTTCTGCTCTGTCTCAGCGTCAGGGTTTACGATTGCCTCTCCGCTTGTTCCGTTGAGTACCACTCTGTCACCATTTTTGACAGATGTACAGATTCCGTCAATACTGAGAACTGCCGGAATTTCCATTTGCTCTTGCAAGTATTGCTGAGTGGGAGGTTCTGCCGCCCACCTCTGTGAGTATTCCTGCGATATTCTCTGCCACGATACCTGCTGTCATGGATGGTGTCAGGTCATGTGCCACAAGCACTGTGCCTGCCGGAGCTGCTGAGATATCATAGTCCTCGATTCCAAGCAGAATCTTAAGGATTCTGGCTTTGATATCCCTGAAATCTGTTGCTCTCTGCTGCAAAAGCTCATCAGGTATCTGTGCAAATATCTCTGCTGTCTGCTCAAGCACCTGGTCGAGCGCCTTCTCTGCCGTGATTTTCTCACTTACTATGAGCGCTGTAATCTGCTCCTCTATGGTCGGATCCTGAAGCATCTGGATATGTCCGCGAAGGATATCCGCATCCTTTGCTCCGACTGTCTTTTCCATTCTGTCTGCCATGGCGTTTGTATCATTTACAAATTTCTCAATGGCTCCCTGGAGACGTGCGATTTCAGCGTCTGTATCTGTAATTTTCTTATTCTCAATCACTATCTCATGCTCTTCGATAATGACCACATTTCCGATTCCGATTCCTTCTGAGCCGGCGATTCCTTTGTACATATCACACCTCCGATTGACTTTGCTGGTTGATTAATCTCCGAAGTTGTCTGCCTCGAGCTCTTCCATCTTTGCAAGTGCTGCTTCCTCGTCAGCTCCCTCACACTCGAATGTATCTCTGCATCCTTCTTGATGCATGCTGCGATGATGTTTACAAGGCTCTTTGCGTTGATTCTCTTGTCGCCGAATACGATTGTTACATCTGAATCAAACTTGCCTGCCTCTCTTGCGATAACTCCTGCAGGTCTCATGTGAAGTCCCTCTGCTGCTTTTACTACCATTGTCTTGCTTACCATAGTTTTGTCCTCCTTGAATTTAAAATTATTGGTTTGTTTATTTCGCTCACACATATGATTAACTGTATCGCTCTCTGCTATTCATCAGCCTGTCATATGTCCGTTGCTTTCTATGGTTTTATTGTACTGTGTGGTATGAGTTTTTTCAATATTCCCCAAAATGCAAAATTGCACCATCTCTGGTGCAATTTTGTATTAATGTGATATTCAGTTCCACCCCAGTTCTTTCCGGATAGCTGCACAAAGCTCATGAGATGAAGCAGCCTCCCTGAGCCTGTCCGTCGCTCCATTTTCATTCAGAAGCTTTGTGAAGTCATGGAAAAATGCCTTTGTCGTGTTGACACTGTCAAAGTTTATCGCAAGCAGAAATATCATGTCTGCCATTCTCTCGCCCCACTCTATCGGCTTGTCGAGACGTATAACAAGTATCTGGCAGCGGTTTACATGCTCAGGCTTTCCGTGCGGTATGGCTATATTGCAGCCCACGGCGGTTGCCTCCACCTTCTCACGCTCCAGTACATCCCTCGCAAACTCGCTCTGCACTATTCCTTTGTTTATGAGAAGCTGGCACGCGCGCTTTAAAACATCCTTGCGGTTTTTCGCCTTTTTTCTCAAATATGATAAATTCCTCCGACAGCATCTGTGAAAACTCGCTGACCTCCGCGCTCTGGCCGGTCATTAGCTCAAAGCACTTGTTTCTGATATTTTTCTCATCCTGCGCACTGATTAGTGGAGAAACATACAAAAATCTCATATCCTTGTGGATATCTGCCTGTGTGTCTATGGTCGAGAGTATGAGGTCGCAGTCATACTCGTCAATATGCTCTATGCGGTCTGACGACAAAATGCTTACTATCCTTACATCCGGCACCCTGTTTTCTATTTTACCCGCTATTATACTGCCGGTCGCATAGCCTGCTGCACCGATTAACACTGCGCGCACTGTCATAGGATTTCTGTGCAGGGCTCCGCCCACCTGCAAGGCAATAAAAGCTATCTCATCCTCGCTCGGCATGGCGCCTGTGTACTTTTCGTAGTATCTCGATACTGTAAAGCATACCGTAAAGAGACTGGCATACGATTGTGTGATATCCGAAAGAAACGGATTGTCTATCTCTATGCCGAAATGAGTCCTCGCAATGGAGCCCGGTAAAAAGCTACGCATGCTCTCACGTAGAAGCTCATTTTCAATCAGATTGGCTGCGAGAAGATTTGACAGATACACTATCATCTCATCCTCTATGCTAAGTGCCTCCTCACAGGACATGACAACACGGTTTTGTCCCTCGGCACAGGAAAAAAGCATTGCCAAGATACATGATTTCAGGCTGTGAGAGGCTGATGCCGTGATGTCTGTCCAGAAAGCCTGCTGCCTCCTTTGCCATGTTCTCATGCTCTGTCATTACGAATCCATTTTTCTGTACCTGCTGCTCTGTTTCGGTGCCCGCATCCCCATCATTTGCATCATCACGCATTCGGTTTGACAAATCTAACTCATCCGGCTTCAGCTCCTTCTCCACATCCACCCTGAAAAGTGCAATGGCTATGTACTCTGCCAGCATCTGAAATGTGTAATCCGTAAAGATGATATCAAAGCGTCTCTCCACATGATGTATCATATCAACTGCCATCGACAGATTTACGCTTCTGAAATTATTGGCTATCACCTCGGCCGCGCGTCTTGAAAGCCTGTGGTCATCGGTCTTGATAACCTGCTTATCACTGATTGGATATCTGCAGAAATGCCTCATGGCTTTTCTGATATCAAGCTCACTGCCTGTCGCATATATTCCGTAGCCCGCCGTTCTGTGCACCTTAATGCCAAAGAGCAGAAGCTCTGCGTCAAGCTCATTTATATCATCCATGATGACATTTTTGCTGACATTTAACTCCTCTGAAAAAAGCGCATACGTATATGTATCCCAGCCGCTTAGCAGAATATATGATATATAGTTCTGTCGCTTCTTCTGCGATACTGCTGCCGATTTCCGCCCTGCCACATCCAGAATCTTTCCTATCTGCGCATCGCTAAAGCACGGCTTCATGCCTTTGCCCGGCTTTCTGTCGAGCGTCATAGAGTTTTGCTCACAAAAATCAGCCACCTCCTTCAGATATGTTTTCACACTTCGCTCTGACATACCTGTGGACGCAGCAAGAGCCTTTGATGTGACAAGCTCATTGTTGTGCTCTGCCAGCTTTTCAATTATCAATAGTCCCTTTTCTGAAAGCATAAATCAAAGTTCTCCTGATTATACGTAATTTAACAATTCGACCGGTTCATCTATCAGATTTGTTGCACCATGCTCCTTCAAAAACTCTACATCCCTGAAGCCCCATGTGACAGATACGCACTCCAGACCTGAGTTTTTCGCTGTGGCGATATCCACATCGGAATCCCCCACATAGATTGCCTCATCCTGTGTCACTCCAAGCTCCTTTAGTGCCTTCTGCACCATATCAGGTGCCGGCTTTTTTGCGGGATACCCTCTTCCTCCATCTCACCAACTGCCGATGTCATATACTCCTTGAAATAGAGCTGATTGAGCTCCTTTACCGCCGGGTCAAGCTTGTTTGAAACAATAGCAAGCTTTACGCCGTTTAATTTAAGCTCCTTTAAAAGCTCCATGATTCCATCATAAGGTGCTGTATTGTCATTGCAATGAGCCTCATAATATTCCTTGAAATCCGAAAATGTCTTTTCAAACTTTGGATTGTCTGCTCCGTCCGGCACTGCGCGCTCCATCAGAAGCTTTACACCGTTTCCCACAAATCTGCGCACCTCGTCGAGTGTACGCTCCGGCATGCCATTTTGTTTCAATGCATAGTTTGTTGCATTTTTTAAATCCTCAAGTGTATAGAGAAGTGTTCCATCAAGGTCGAAAACGACCGCTTTTTTACGATTTTCCTCCTCACCCTTTGCTATATGTGTCTTTTCAAATTCTGTCTTGCTTATCATATATGCCTCATTCCTATCATCATTTGGCAGAACCATAATATCTCCAGGTCTGCCTGATATATAACTGCTGTCATCCTTATTCTTAAATAGCTTTACCTTGTGCTTTAGCACAAATGCCCTTGAAAAATCCGCCTCAACAGGTATGCACACTCTGGCATGTGCCATTCCATCCACTATAGTCTCCGTATCCTTATTCTTGAACTTCGGGACATAATATGTCTGTTTCACAGTAAACCGCCAGTCCTTGTATATCCTGAAGCTTTTGTTCAGCCTGTCCAGATTTAAAATCCGTACACTGCCGTCTTCTCCTATTATGACCACCGTATCTTCACCAACCGGTGTGGAGATATCCCCCTTAGCTGTCCTCACTCCCATGCAGCAGCCCACAGGCAGTATATCCTTTGCAATGATATATCCCATCGGTTATCGGGCGTTTTTTATAATCCACTTTTTTGAAGCCACTCGTATCAAAATCTTCTCCGTAAATTATCTTTGTATCGTTTAAATAATCAAAAATCCTCTCTTCCAAAAAAGATTTGATTGCAGAATCCGAGGACGCTTGTGTGTATCATCGCTGCTGTACTGAAATCTTGGTGTCACGTCTTTTTCTTTGCAGTAGACATTATAGCTGTCTATCAGCAGATCCATCGGAATAAATCCACCGGCCTTGTAATAATGTCCTCCGCCGGAGCCTATGTCCCTGCACACTTCCTGCGCCATTTCGCTTGCGCTCACCTCTTTTATGCAGCTTCTAAACGAAAGCTTCACTCCATTCTTAATCACTGAAAATACCATACATATGTCAATAGCATCCACCTCCAGCACAAAATCGCTTATGATGCCGAGTACATTCGGGTCACATGCCCCTGCCTTTACGATCGCCAGACGATATTCCTCTATATAATCGCGCCCCAGCAATGCTGTTGCGGCTATGTCCAGCTCCTCAAGTGACATGTTGGCATTTCGGAATTTGGCCACTATAGTGCTGTCAAAATCCGCCTCATCGCGCAGGTCCCTATCAAGCGAATGTGTTATCTCGGTAAATTCTCCGGTGTCGGTGTAAAGTCCATAATACAGTGCTGTTGCCAGGTTTCGATTTATCTCTACGCCCTCCTCACGCAGCATATCCCACACAATTGTCGCACATGAGCCCATATAGCTCATGACACGGTTCATAGCAGGAAGCTGTCCCGATACTCTGTGGTGATCTATGACAGCTACATTTTCTGCCTTGAAAAATGTGACATTCCCACCACCGTACTGACAATCGACAGTCACAAGCAGCTGCGGATTGTCTAAAAAATCCACATGCTCTATCGGTATGCCAAGACTGTCTACCATAAGCACCAGATTGCTCTTGTGTATGATATTCCTGCCTCCGTATACAAGTCTGGGACTTTTTCCATTCAGCCTCAGGTATTCATAGACTCCAAAGCCGCTTGCCAGTGCATCTGCGTCCGGATTATCATGACATTGCACAATTATGTTATCAAATTGTAATAAATCACTTAGCTTCATTATTAGCTCCCTGAATAGTTATATTAATTCATTTTCTCATATGTGTATTTATGGCTGCCTCAAACCATCACATTATTTCAGGTACGGAAACAGCAGTGAACTTCTGTCCTTCTCGTCAAACATCGAATTGTACTGCAGGATATTGTATGCCTTTATCCATTTTGCCTCGTCTCCTGTTGCGTCATCCACATGCATAAAGCACTCATTCTTTTTCGAATAATAGCCCCTTGAATTTATGGCCGGAATCTTCTCCATCAGCTCTGCGAGGAACCGGTTGTATGCCGGCAGATCTATGTTGGCTCTCTCAAGCGTCAGTGTGGACAGGTAGTTGAGGCTCGTCACATCAACTGTCTGTGCATCCGTCTCGTAATTGGTCCATATGAAAAACGGCACCTTGTACAGATTCTCAAGTTCCTGCTCCGTAAGTCCAGAATTGCCCTTGCCATTTAAAAGCTTGATAAAATCATTGCATAATCCCGGCTGGTGGTCTCCAAAAAACACAATCTCTACCGGATCATCCACACCCTTAAAGTATGTGATGAGATTTTCGAGTGCCTTGTCACTTTCATTCAAAAGTGACAGATACTGGTTCGCATCGGTGTATGACGCTCCAACCTTGTAAACCTCCTGATTGAAGTTGTCATATCTCTCACCGTAGCCACCGTGGTTTTGCATCGTGACTCCCATGATGTAAAGCTTCTCGTCATCGCTCTTTTTCTCGTAGCGGTCAATAATCTTATCATAGAGCTCCTGGTCAGTGATATATTCCCTGAGTATCTTTGTCTGGTCAAAATCATCTATAAAGTAAGTCTCATCATAGCCCAGATGCGGATAAACCTTGTTTCTGCTCCAGCCTGTCGCATAGTACGGATGCATCGCCACCGTCGTATAGCCGATATTCTTCAGGTTTGAAACTATGGATGTCGGGTCATCATTTATATACTGCTGATAAACCACCGAGCCGTCCGGCAGAAATGCCATCGAGTTTCCTGTCTCAAATTCCCACTCAGAGTTTGGCGTCTTCGCACCGTACACGGACGAAAGAGCATAGCTTTAAGCGTATTTTCACTCAGAGAATCCATAAACGGTGTGACCTGCGTGTTGGTCTCAAAATCTCCCACCACCGACAAATCCGCAAAGGACTCATTCATGATAACAATTATTGTCGGATTTTTTGCATCAGACTGCGAATATGAGCTGTCTGTTTCCTTGAAATTGCCTGCTATCTTGTCAACTGCCGCCTTGCTGTAGCCATCAGGTGCCTTCACAAAGCTGTCCCTTATGCCGAGCACAAAGTTCAGCAGATAGCCGTTTCTGTACGTGCCCTTTTTCTCCCAGGTCTCGGTGTTCAGTGACATGGAATTCATGATGACATACAGCACGCATATTATTGTGAGAAGAATCGAAATAATTCTCATATGGATAGCCGACTCAAACTGCACTTCTATACGCCTTACCAGCACTATATACAAAACAGCCGCCAGAATCACATACAAAAACTTGTAGTCTATGACGAATTTGTATTTTGTCACGACGGAAAGTCCTGTTCCCGCTGACTTCAAATCCGCATACGTAAACTCATTGCCACGGAATTCATAGACAAAGTAATCTATAAATCCAAACGCGAGTATGGCAATTGATGCTATGGTACATGTCAGCCTCGTGTTGTTTGTGATAAAAAGTATCACCAGATATATGGCGAGCGCCAGAACCACATTCACCACGCATACCATATCGGTGGTTTTCACAAAGTCCTCATCTGTCAGCAGCACATACTGCACCGAAAAAACAGATAGTATCGCTCCGATGGCAAGCAGTATCGCAGCCCAAAGCCACGAAAGCTTCACCGGAAGCTCAAGCTTCACATTTACAAGTCCAAAATATACTGCCGCAAACAAAAGAATCACCCACCAGCTCGCCGATGTAAAGTAACCTACAAGCGCGGCCGCTGCTGCTGCAATTCCAAAATGTATGTTGTTTTCGTTTTGTTATCTCAAATTTGATGCTCATTTCTGCCTCTTAATATTGCCTCTTAATGCTTCCTCTTAATGATGCTTCTTAATGTTGCCTCTTAATGCTGCCTCTTAATGCTGCCTCTTAATGCTTTCTCTTAGTGCTTCCTCTTAATGTTGCGATTTGATTTTAAATTATATTTCCTAATTAGCAAAGAAGTCCTCAATTTGACTGTATATAATGTGCATCAGATTTGTTCTTGCCTCAACGCTTGCCCACGCAATATGTGGTGTGATAATCAGCTTGTTTGAATCCTTTATCGCACGGAGCGGATTGTCCTCACTCATAGGCTCCTGCGCCAGCACATCAAGACCTGCCGCCGCCAGCTCTCCATCCATAAGCGCCTGTGCCAGATCCGCTTCATTCACTATAGGACCTCTGCCAAGATTTAAAAATATCGCAGATTTTTTCATCTTTTCAAACGCAGCCTTGTCCATCAGACCAAGTGTGTCATCTGTGAGCGGCGCATGCACCGACACGATATCAGACGTGGTAAGCAAAGTATCAAAATCCACTCTCTCATAGCCCGGCTGCGAATTTCTTCCTGATGTAGAATAATAAACCACATGGCAGCCAAAAGCCTTTGCGATATCAGCCACGCGTCTTCCGATATTTCCAAGCCCCACGATGCCCCAGGTCATACCGCTAATCTGGTGAAACACATTAGAAAAATGCGTAAACGACGTATCACCCACATATTTCTCGCTCTTCACATAATCATCATAATATCTCAGCTTCTCAAGCAGATAAAATAGCAGTGCAAATGTATGCTGCGCCACAGTCTCTGTAGAATACCCTGCGACATTTCTCCATTCAATGCCTCTTTTTGCCAGATATTCTTTATCCAGATTGTTTGTGCCTGTTGCAGTCACACATACGAGCTTTAAATTTTTTGCCTGTCCTATAGATTTTTCATTTACCTCGACCTTATTTAAAACAATCACATCAGCATCCCTTGTGCGCTCCGCTGCTTCCTCTATTGTCGAAAAATCATATTTGACAACCTCCCCGAGCTTGTCATATTCTGAAAGGTCGATGTCGTCACCAATTGTTTTGGAATCTAAAAATACTATTTTCATGGTTTGTTTCCTCTGTGCTATATATTTATTTGTTTTAATTTCTATTTTTAGGGGACTTCGCACTTGCAGGCTGTGATGGTGCGCCGGCATATGGTATATTCCTCAGAAATATATGAAGTCAGCCACAAAAAATGCATCCGGATAGTCTGTTTTATCAGTCTGCTTTTTATCGTCACCGAAGGTTAATGGAACTTTGTGGCAGTTCATATATTTCTTCGGAACACACCATATGCCAGCGGTAATGCAGGTTTGCGTGTGCGAAGTCATCTCAATAATTATCTATATTTATCAATGTTTATCACTATTTATTGTTATTTGACAATTTTTAATCTTTATTTGCCAATGTTTATGATTACTAAAAATACAGCTTGCTTTAAATACTAACAAATTACCTAGCATAATAGCATTAACATAATAGTATTAGCGCAATTTATAAATGTA